>Ga0207663_10000179_pt1 | contig 28398 bp, 30 predicted proteins | sample LARL53metaG_FD_184346 | JGI IMG/M metagenome (GOLD analysis project Ga0207663, IMG submission 184346) | Corn, switchgrass and miscanthus rhizosphere microbial communities from Kellogg Biological Station, Michigan, USA - LAR L5-3 metaG... | ecosystem: Host-associated > Plants > Roots >...
TTTCTGCTCGCGCTGCCATGCCTTGACGGAATTCCTCAGGAAAGCTATCCAAAGACGCCTGGGGTAGTCCAAGTGCCTTGAGCCCTTGATAGCTGAAAGCTATGCCTAGCCAAGCGGGAATACTTGGTACCCACCACTCTTCCGCTGGCGCAACGTATGGAATAATGCGGCGTAACATCTCGCGTCCCTGCACAGCATCGTCTATGCGAAGAACGACGTACTCTCCTTTGTAAGGGGATGGACGCGGACGTAGGACCGTAGCCTGTATATCGTTCACTTCAATCGGTGGAATTGACATACCTATATTACCTGCTACTTAATCTTCTCTTTCTTATACTTAAACTAGGACATTATTGATAGTTACGGCGGAAATGGAGGCAAGAAGACGACTGATCACATTTGAGCCAAATAATTCAATTCATGAAGTGATAAAAAGGCTAATTGCAGTTTAATACAATAACCTAAGTTCTTAATTATTTCAAAGATTATAAAACGAATAAATTTCTATTTGGCTCAAAATAAATTATGTTTTATTATGCTGTTTTGGGTACACTGCAAGGCAATGTACCCATCATACTATTATAGCACATGGACTGAATAAAGCTTAACGAATCCAGAAACATCTGGAAGATTTCATTCAAACTGGATATCAATGATGTATCCTCGTTTATTTCTTTCCCGCAATATTCTTCAACCCGATGGCTTAATTTTTGTTTCGATAGATGACAAGGGAGTATACAAATTGCCAATGATAATGAATGAAATCTTTGGCGAGGAGAATTTTGTCGCTACTATTATTTGGAAGAAAAGAAGTGGAGCTCCTAACGATCAGATTATTGGAATTGTATACACCTCTTAACCTCATTTTACATTTCATAATATGATTACGTAATAAAGATGCGCAACTTCTGGCGGTCTCCAAGAACAATTTATGCCATATTCATTTTTCTTTTCTTCATAATCACATTTGCGATCATGAAACCAGCAATTAGGTCCAGCCATAGCTATCGTAGACAGATCCTAGACCCAGAATTAATGAATTTAATTAAACGTATTTAGAAGCAGTTCAATATACTGTGGATTAGCTTAAATAAATTTCTCTGACTCTATGCTATGCAGCAGAGACTCATCACGTAAGTGATTCTTATCTCTCACGGTATCTATAGACCCACCCAGGTTAAGTTCATTTATAATTTCTTTGTATCAGGAGATAGAAGGTTAGATCAGATGTAGCAAGGTCGTATCAGATTGTAGCAGCTATTTATGTGCTATTTTGTATATGTTTAGCAGATAAAAATATGGTTACATTTACTAGAGAAGATAGAATAGGAAGTGAACTAGAATTTCACAGTCAAGGTATGGGTACGAGAGAGATAGCTAAAGATTTGCTGCGTATTCCGAGGCTTTCTTAGCTGGTTGTGAACCGTCAACGCCTACAAGAATTATTTTTGACAGCATATCTTTTCATCTAAATTCTCTCCATTAGAGTATGTGTTATTGTAGCCATTCTGGTTTCGAAGAACCACGTGGAACAAGTACCGTTCGAAATGAGCCAGGCGTTTTAGACATCACCACTTGTTCGGTCATCCCTTGATACAGACCTAAGGGTGTCTCATCTGTAAATAGATCTGGAGCAACATATTTGTGTTCATCCGACGAACCGGCTGTTGCATTCGCATACTTTTTATCAAATAGGCCTAGTGAAAACAGCCACAGAGTAACTCCCATGAGAGATACGACTACGCGGTAGCTTCCGCCCTCAACTGCACGTCTGCGAAGCGCTGACATAATGCCAACCGAGGCAAACCAACCCACTATGTAGTCACATACGATTTTGATTGGAGTCAGTCGTGGGATTTCAGGTGTACCTTCCAATGAGAATACGCCCGTAACTCCCCCTGCGACCTCGTCATATCCAGTCCGATTCGACCACGGACCAGTCTCGCCACAGAGCGTGACCTTTGCGTGGATCAGGCCCGGATGCTTTGAACATAACTCATGTGCTGTTAGTCCATAACGCTCCTGATATCCTGGGCGTCGATTCGAAAAGAATACGTCAGCATCATTTAGCAATTGATTGAATTTTTCTAGATCTGCCTTTTCATGTAAATCAAGGATGCTTGACCTCATACCTACATGGGATGTCCGGTAGAATATATCCAATTCCCAGTCGAGTGGCTGCCAGATGTTTAGGACATCCGCTCCGAAAAGGGCCAGATCTCTACCGATACCTGATCCGGCAATAACATGGCCCATCCCGAGTGCTCGCACCCCGTCCAGAGTAGTTTTACCCCCACGCTTGAAGGGTACCGGGTCGCTCTCGCCTATCTTCTCCAGCCTGATCAGAGGCTCTCTTGAGAGTACCTCTGTATACTGAAGTTCTTCCATAAATTCTTCAGTGGTACGGAGCATCCAAAATGGTAGACCCACTTCCGCAGCGGCGGTCTCTAGTTCAATAGCACGCCACTGCAACATTGCATTTTGAACGGCACTGACGCTATCATCACATCTGAGCAAGGTAGTTGCACGAGCTCGGTTTTGGGGATAGATGTTGAGAGGCATTACCCAACGTCCATCACGTGTCTTATTCCACAAAGTCATAGGAGGATAACGAATGAAAGGATTTTCCGGATCGGAGGCAAATGAAGCATTATGACCATTAATCAATTCCCATTTGTTCTCGAAGAAGCCTGCAAACCGCCGCAGTGCCTTACGTACATCGACGTAAATATCTTGTCCCTCCCCACTCCTGGATCTCCAGATGGCAGCTGCTGCTTCAGCTTTGGCGGCTATTGCGATCGCTGCCATTGATCCGAATCTAAAACGGCTTGGGACGATCGGATCCTTCCCATAAAACGTGATCTTTCCTCCACTGTCAGCAACAGACAGTCCAACATCGCTTAGAACTTTATCTAGGCCAGTGTATAAATCGAATTCAGAAGAACTGACAGGATTGTTGAGATTTGACCTGATTATTTCAGTTAAGCTACTCATTTGACTAGTTGTAGTCATTTTAGACTAGTTCACCATTGCGTTATAATAGAATGACGGGTACAATGCAAGGCAATGTACATACCACGTAGACAACTTTGATATTAATTTAAAATGGAAGGTAATAATAATAACAGTATGGAAGAAGCACAATTATTAATTGAGGAAGTACGGAAATGTGGTGGCATTAAGGCAGCCATAAATCGATTAAATCAGCAACCAGAGGAAAAGACAATAGAGGAATGATAGTAGACGTACGCGGATCTAAAGTAGTTTTGAACAAAAAACAGTTAGCAATATGTTGCACCAAGAAAATATGAAATTAAAGAGGCAATTGCAGAGATTAGACGCACAAAATAACTCCCTTTTCCTCTACACATTCAATAAAACCTTCCTTCTCCAATTGCTTTAGCCGAATTGATAATATCCTTGGTGTAAGACCTGTAATAGATTCTAGAAGACGATCAATCCTGAGATAGCCAATGTCTCTGGGTATAAGAATGGTCTTTTTACGCAGAATTCAAGCTAGCCCCAATAGGGCACGTGATAAACTTTACTTGCGGCCAAATTGCTCCTCTGTAGTTGTAAGCTGATTCTCTCCTCTTTTCTGCTTGCCTTTATATTGCAACTATACTTTTGATCTCTTGCATATTTATTAACTATACTTTGAATACTACTGTGCATGAGCGAAAATGTAAATATCATCCCGGAAGGATATCATTCGATCAACCCTTATCTAATTGTAAGAAATGCAGATAGAGCGATAGAATTTTATAAGAAAGCATTTGGTGCTGAAGAGCGTTTTCGTATGCATGGACCTGATGGTAATGCCATTATGCATGCAGAGCTCAAAATAGGCGATTCTGTATTTATGCTGACAGAAGAATCTCCAGATATGAAAGCTCTTTCTCCTGAATCAATTGGCGGAAGTCCAGTTAGTTTGTATGTTTATGTTAAAGATGTAGATTCTGTATTTAATCAGGCTGTATCTGAAGGGGCTACAATATTACATCCAGTCAAAGATCAATTCTACGGAGACCGTTCTGGATACTTAAAAGATCCATTTGGACACTTATGGTCAGTAGCAACTCACAAAAAAGATCTATCTCCAGATGAGCTCAAAAAGGCAGGCCAAGCATTTTTCGAAGAGATGCCAAAAGCAAAGGCCGCGTAATGTAATTAGATTATGGATAAATGGTAAACGAAGAGAGTTGTATAATGAGTGCGACTACCGAATAATACCTGACATTTCTTCAAAAGGTCATTTATTCATTTCAAACGACCCACAAGCGCAACAAAAACAGCCTCTAACTTGTCTCAAATACAACATCGGAATACCATTTAGAACCAAACGTAACTAGCTACATCAAAGTAGGTAGTGTATCTTTACCTTTCTCAGTTAGCCTCCACTGTACGATCATAGGTGATCTCTTTTGCTCAGCACGCTCAATGAAACCTTTCTTCTCAAGTTCTTTCAAACGCATTGAGAGAATCCTCGGAGTAATACCTTCAATAGATTCTAGAAGACGATTGAAGCGTGTAATCTTGTAGACTCCTATATCTCTAATGATCAGCATGGTCCACTTTTTGCCTAACACTCCCAGGCTGGTCTTAATTGGGCATTTCATGAAGTTCACCCGAGGCATCATCGTTAATTCAAAATCGGTAGTAGATTTTTCCTCTACTTGTTTGTGAGATCTATATTGTTGCAACTATACTTTTGATCCCTTGTGTATTTATTAACCGTACTTTGAATAGTCTGCTGCTTATGAGCAAATCAGGTCTAACAGAAACAAATATGCAAAAAATCACTCCTCATCTATGGTTTGAAGATAATGCCGAAGAAGCAGCAAAATTTTATACATCTCTTCAAAAACTCAAGAGTATTAGATATTACCCATTATGGAGAATCAGCTGCAGAAGTCTCCGGAAGACCAAAGGAAACAGTAATGACTGTGACCTTTGAACTTGAAGGACAGCAATTTATGGCGTTAAATGGAGGTCCTATTTTCAAATTCTCACCAGCAATATCATTTTTAGTAAGCTGTGAAACGCAGCAAGAAGTAGATAACCTTTGGGAAAAGCTATCTGAAGGTGGAGAACAAGAGCAGTGCGGCTGGTTAAAAGACAAGTTTGGAGTTTCATGGCAAGTAGTTCCTAATATCTTGGGTAAAATGATACATGATAAAGATGCAAACAAATCTGAAAGGGTCATAAAAGCAATGCTTCAAATGAAGAAATTAGACATACAGGGTCTGAGGAAGGCATATGAGGAGGTCGATAGAAGACCTTGAGAAAATTAAAGCTGCAAGTGCAAATATCCATAGATGGTTATATTGCTGGACCTAATGGTGAGATGGACTGGATCATTTGGAACTGGGATGATAAATTCAAAAATCATGTATTTGAATTAACCGAACCAGTCGATACTATTGTGTTAGGACGAAAAATGACAGATGGTTTCATTTCATATTGGTTGGACATAATGATGACCAAACCTGATGACCCTTTTTATGAGTTTTCAAAAAAGATGATAGAAACACCAAAAGTTGTTGTTACTAAAACGCTAAAAAAATCGCAATGGGTAAACACTGCTCTTGCGACAGGCAACCTTACAGATGAAATTATAAAGCTAAAGAGCGAAAAGGGCAAGGACATTATCGTGTATGGTGGTGCCACGTTTGATTCTTCCTTAATTAAAGCAGGACTGATTGATGAATTCCATTTGTTCATCAATCCTGTTGCAATTGGAAGCGGTATGGCAATATTCAAAGACCTACATGAAATTCAAAAATTTACCATGGTAAAGTCTACGCCTTTTGACTGTGGAATAGTTGAGCTTCAATATGAGCCAACGAGAAATTGACAAATACGTGTGTGAAAGGTGGATGTAAATATGAGTAACTGAGAAAAAATCTATACAGTTACTGCATATTTGGTTCATAATCTTCTATACTGAATAAGAAATATTAAAGTGCGGCAGTATTTGCATACTGACTGCATAGTCAACGCATATCAAATGCTAAGCAATGTAGAAAAGGAAAAGCTTATTATTGATTTGTATTATAATCAACGAAAGAATGTACGCCAGATATCTCAAGATTTTTTGTTATCGTTAGCGTTATCTTCTATAGTTGTAATTCCATGACTTAGTCCTTCTTTTTTTAGAATAAAGCCAATATCTCGAAATGACATTTTTGCTATCTTTGCTATCTCTCGTATGCTTTTGTTCTGATTCTTGTACAGGTCAATAACAAGCTTTTCCCTTTCGCTATAACTATTGTCAAGCATGCTAGATTGTTGCTAATGTATTACTGGTACTTGTCACTGATAAGCATAACTCTGTTACCATTGCTACCATCTTTATCACCTCTGTTACCGATTTATTACCTCTGTTATCAGCTGTTACCATCGAATACTTTGCTGAACTTGTACAATAGAGACAAGGAGGGACTATAATGGCTAGCAATTTTATGCGATAAAATCTGAAAAGGTGCTTTGTTTTGAATTCGGGTGCTGTCGGACGTCACTACTATGTAATATTTTTTGGACAACTAAGATAGGTGATATAAGGTGTCTAAATAGCACATTTCCCAAACCAATGGCGGCCACATTCATTTATAGAGAACAGATGTCGATTTATAAATCAAGGATTTATCTTTGATTTCTTCAAAGAAGTCTAAAAGCATCTTAGTGATTTCCTCTCTTTTTATGTCTGCTTTTATTCTAACCTTGTTATGCTTAACATATTTTATCGCATTCTGATCATGTGACATCTTAGGACTGTTTTATGATTGGCATTAATGTTTGTTATAATCTATCACGTTGAATCAAATCGCAATTTAGTATGCAACAATCAACCTATATACAAAATCACTAAGCAAAAGAAGAAGCAGAATGTACTAACCATTCTCTTGCTTTCCAAATCTCCTCCATTGCTAACTCATGGCCGCTCTCTTGCCAACTGAGTGAAATATTGGCACCTGCTTTTTTGAATAAGCCAAAAAGCCTCTCTGCCTCCTGCCTTGAAACTATTGGATCATAAAGTCCAGAAGACATGAAGATAGGCTTGTCATTAAGATTTGGCAATGTTTGTGGTACAAGTGGAACCATAGCACGAAAAAGAATAGCGGAAGAAAGTATTTCTGGACGAAGCAATAGCATACTGGCTGCTATGTTTGCACCATTAGAATATCCTACAGCTATTATATGTCGCAAATCAAAATTATAAGTTTTTGATGCATCAATTACAAAGTTTGCTAGCTCATTTGTACGGAATTTCAAATCTTCCAAATCAAAAACTCCTTCAGCTAGTCTGCGAAAGAATCGCGGTGCAATGCCATTCTCTAATACTTTTCCTCTGGGACTAAGTATTGCTGCAGTTTTATCTAGCTCGTAGGCCAATGGAACTAGATCTTGTTCGTTTCCCCCAGTACCATGGAGTAAGAGAAAAGTTGTAAATGTTTTTCCTTCTCTCTCTGTTTCTTGTTTACTTGTTCTTGTAGCTGTACCATCTCCGATTTTTTCATATTTTGGAGGTATGAAACTGTGGATGAAATCAAGTTCAGTTTTCTTCTTGTTCATTTTTTATCACTTCAATTGTCTTTATTATCAGATCGTTGTTGTTTCTCACTTAACACCTGTTCTTGTTCTTTTTCTTTCTTATGTGGTAAATGTACTTGGGGTAGAACTCTCTCAAGATCCTTACGTACCGATTCAAGCCAAGGCGGTAACATCAAATGTGTGCCAAGCTCTTCTACCTTTTCATCTATTGCGAAGCCAGGTGGATTGGTAGCTATTTCAAAGAGTACTCCACCTGGCTCACGGAAATATACTGAATGAAAATAGATGCGATCTATAACTGGTGTTGCGTTGAGGCCAGCTTTGACTATTTTGGCTCGCAACATTTTTTGTTGTTCATCAGACGATGTGCGCCAAGCTACATGATGTACTGTTCCAACGCCTATCATCCCATATTGTGCATTTGGCAGACAAAGTACATCTACGATATTAGATCCATGATACTTTTCTTTGGTATTCTTGTTCCTGCCAGCAGCATCGTCTTCTTTAGATCCGCTAATTTGGAAGCGAAAGCGACTTCCATCTTGAGCTACGAGCTTAAACCCTAATTCGTTGGTCAGGACATGAGCAGTGTATTCATACCCTACTTCCGATAAAGTAACAGAATAAAAACCTCTTATCGCATGTTCAATAGGAATTGGACCTTCTTTCCATACATGAAGTGTTCTCCCTTCAGCAGCAGATCTATTAGCCACAAGCTCTAATTCTAGTCCATCAGGATCGTATAGTGTCAATACTTCTTCAGTATCATTAAACCGCTTTGTAGGACCTTGAACTGGTACTTTTTGACTCTTAAGCCTATCTAGCCAATAGTCTGTAGAACATTCAGGAATCAAAAATGAAGTAGCGATGACTTGTCCTGTTCCTCTATGTCCTTTAGGAGCGTTTGGCCATGGAAAGAAAGTGAGGATTGTACCTGGGCGTCCTATTTCGTCGCCAAAATATAGATGGTATGTACCTGGGTCATCAAAATTTACTGTTAACTTTACTAGTCTAAGACCCAAAATCTGAGTATAAAAATCGATATTCTTTTGGGGATCGCTAGCTATTGCAGTAACATGATGTATTCCTAAAATATCTTGATCGAAATTATCCTGTTCAGTACTATTAATTTTTTCAGTGATGTCTCGTGATTTCTGCATTGTTATTTTATTCTCCTCTAAAGTAGATTTTGATTGTAAATCTATCTACCTGATTACACATGAGTACTGATTTTGACATTTATATACAAACAATTACCAACTTTATCATATATGTGTCTTAGTTATCTTAAACTAACCAGATTTTAGTTTGTATAGTTAGTTATTCCCAACTAATTGCCATAGTTAAATAATATTTTAGTGAATTAGTATATGCTTACATAATGGTCATTAATCAAAGAAAGATTTTGGTAACAGGTGCAACAGGACAGCAGGGTGGTTCGCTAGCTAGATTATTGATTCAAAAAAAACATAAAGTATATGCACTTACACGAAATACTCAATCATCTGCAGCTCAAGACCTAAGAAATATAGGAGCTAGCATAGTGAAAGGAGACCTTGATGATTCAGATTCGCTAGAGCGTGCAGTAAAAGATGTACAATCAGTATTTCTAATGGGAACACCATTTGAAGATGGAACTGAAGGTGAAACCAGTAGAGGGAAATTGATGGCTGACATAGCCAAAGAGAATAACATTGAGCACCTAGTCTACAGTTCAGTTGCAAATGCTGATAAAAATACAGGTATTCCTCATTTTGAAAGCAAATACAAAGTCGAGCAGCATATTAAAAACCTTGGAATTCCTCATACTATTATTGGTCCCACTTTTTTTATGGAAAACTTGCTTGGTCCAGGATTAGAGCAGGGTCAATTGGCTTTGCCTTTATCTTCATCCAGTGTTTTACAACAAAGCGCTCTTCAAAATATCGCAGAATTCTCAGCTCTCGTTTTTGAACGTCGAAAACCATTTTTAGGAAAGAGGATAGATATTGCATCTGATGAAGTTACAGGAGAGCAAGCCGCTAGAATTCTCTCAAATGTGTTAGGATACAAGATTAGATATGTACCGGTTCCATTAGAGCAAGTCTATCAAACAAATGAAGATATGGCTCGTATGTATGATTGGTATGAGAAAGTAGGAACTGGCATAGACATTTCAGCTCTTCATCAAGAATATCCTGAAGTCGGGTGGCTCACTTTTAGAGATTGGGCCAAGTATAATAAACCAGGTCGTCCAACGTGAATTTTGCACAAAAAATTTAACAAATCAAACAAGTAATAATTGTTATTAAATATTGACAAATATCTTTAAAGCTCTTTAGGAGCCATTGATTCTATTAATACCCGGTTCTATACCTTGGCAACACAATCTGGGTTACAAGGTCTGGAAATGCAAGGTGCTGAATTTGTACAATCGTACTTGCTACAACAGGAGCACCAAAAAATACTTCATTTCTGCATTCAATTGCCGCTGAAAAGGCGCTGTCCATATCAGTTGTAAACAGTATTTCATCAACTATATTATCCATAGTTGCTCCATATTGTGCAAGCACCTTGTGTATATTGCTATATGCTTGACGCATTTGAGCCTCCATATATCCTGAGCCAACAATTTTGCTATTATCATCATGGGCTACCTGACCTGATACATAAATGGTGTCTCCAACTTTCACCGCCTGAGAATAACCATATTCTTTCTCCCAGGGCACGCCAAGGCTCATTGTCTCCTTATTGATGCTCAAAATAACACCACTCATATTGGGGTTGATCGCAAAAGACTTCTTTCAATGTTATTATCATCATATCATTAGATAAATGTGGACAAAAATATCAGATTCGATATAGATTAGAGATTGTTACAGACATAGTGCCAATTTCAGATCGAAGCGATTGAAGATGATCAAATGATAATTCAAACCCTAGTTTTTTAGAGTTTGTACGATGCTCAATCTTTGGCGCAAATGCAGTGGGCTTGCTCCAGGAGTTGTATTTATTCTGACAAATTATCTTGAGCATGTATAACCATAACAAGATGTTGAGTATATCTTGAACCCTCTTTTTATCTCACAACAGTCACTGGGCACTTCGCATGGTGAACGATTTTATGAGATACACCACCTACCCGAAATTCTTTAACTGCATTGATTCCTGTGCTCCCAATAACTATTGTATCAGCTTTTTCTTCGTCTGCTATATGCAATATTTCTGCAGCTGCATTTCCTTCACGTCTTATTGTCTTTACGTCCTTTAGCCCAGAATCTTTAGCTTGGGATTTGTAACCGTCTAGGATTTGTAGAGTTACGGCTGTTCCACCCTCTGCTTCTATTATCTTAGCAATTTCTCCGAGTTCTTGCTTTATCTTGCTTGATATTCTTTCAAACGTATCAAATATGTTTACTATAAGTAAAGCAGCATCACATTGTTTGGCCACAAAGGAAGCATATTGATAGGCCTTCAATGATGATTCCGAACCATCCATAGCAACAAGAATTTTGGATATCATATTTTGTGAGTGATTTTACCTTTTAATATGTTTTCTGTATGTTAAATTGTACAGCATTGCTGTAGTTACTATGATTAAATCTACTGACAAAGAGATGCTAATTTGACAAGCCCTTTTATCATACAAATAGCGCTCGGTAAGATGGATAGCCTAGCGTTTCAGTAATAATTCATATGAAATGCAATAGAACAAGTAGAACGTTTTGTCTAATACTAAACATCAGAGCTAATATAATTGGTGTTACTGGTGATTATTAGATTGAGCAAGCTTTCTGGACTAGCTACCTGTGAGTTTCAAAATACAAGATTTCATATATAGGCGATCATGAACATCCGTTGTTTCATGAAAACGAATGTTTTGCAACAGCTTTGTTCTGACAGAAAATCATCGTAATCCCAACGCGTCTTTCAAATCTATTTCGTGATCCTGTTTTTCTGCTATGATATCTTTCTAAATAGTGAAAGATTTCACATTGTTATGAGTCTTATCCTTCTCTCTTCTTTTCTATTTGACCGGTATAACTAATACCATTGTATTGTTTCCCCTGTCCATTATCGCCATTATTATGCTGTGGAATATATTAGATATGAACTCGCAGCTATTAGCAATCCAATAACCTCTAATTCTTTTTCTACTTTAACATGATGACCCTGTATTCCTAAAGCTGATACTTCTCCGACAGGTACCCCTCTAAATCTCAATAACTCATGCTTTATGTGATGGTCTATGTCTGTTAAATCAGAGTATGGAAAGTTGTCTAGCCTAGATATGTATCTGGTGCCGCTAAGGTATTCATTCCAGTGTTTTCCCTCAGGATGATTTGTAAGCATATAGAATTTGCCTCTATATTTGAAGAGATGTTCCCTTATAGTCAGGACTTCTTTATTGATATCATTATCTCCATTTTGATGTAGTACAGAGATTGAAAAAGGACGAAACTTGCCATGCACCTTCTTAGTAAGAGTCCACTTATGGCCATCATTTTTTCTAACAAGTTTGAAGCTCTTCTGATCCTCCCCTTTCTTTATCTCAGCAATCTCTTCGCCTTGATCATGGTCTAGAAATATTTTGGCCTCCCATGGTCTTGGACCTATGATTACATACTCAGAAGTCATAAGTATGATAACTAAATTAAAAGATATAAAAAATTTATGTCCCGTGTTAATTGTATTCATTACATAGTATCACAAAACTAGTTTAATAGAGATATCAACATAATAGCTCAGATACCTACGAACCTTCGAGTCTAATTTGAGTTGAGAAGGAATGAACCGGACATGTCAAAGATCCAGAAGTTGATGAAAAGATATGTTAAAGTAGTTGCTATGCAGGCAGTATCTCAATTTATTATCATTTTCATTATGGCAGAGTTTGCTACTGGATTCTCACTTCGACTATAAAATTCACACCTACCGCTCCCCCTCAACCTGATTTGCATTATGCTTGCAGGTTAATGGTCATACAATTCTGATGATACTTGTTAGTATCAGTGGTCTCATTCTTATTGATAGTATTTGTATAGAAGGAGCTCAGGGTATAACATAAGAAGACAAACAATTATCTAATATTATCTTCTTTTAACCAGCGATATAGCATTCATCCGCCAGATTATTGTGATCTAGCTCCCATTAGTTCACTGTTTACGAAATTCTCAAAAGCAGGGTTCAACCATCTCTCTAGTCGGATTTGTTCCCATTGTTCGCCTAGAGTTCCATACTTAAAGCAATTTTTCATCCAATTTAGCCATCCTGTCCATTCCTCGTCATTGAGCACATTCTTTTGACGCATAGAATATGCATGGGAACTAATAAACAAAATATAGTATGCAAATGCTAATTCTTCTGATGGCTTTTCAAGTTTGTATATAACTTTTTGCATAGATGGTTTTTCAATTATAATCTCTGCCATCTTGCGAACCTTCTCATCTAGGTCATTGAGAACTCTAGTTTGATCATGAATAGACAGACTCTGAAGTTGCTTTCTTGAGAAAATCAGTGTCAATACCATAGTCCCTACTATTCCAGTCGTTTGTGCTATACTCAGCATGTCAGAAAATCCTATTACAATACCTTCAACCATTAGGCAAATGAGATAGTTGTTTATAATAAGCATTATCTACAGAATAAAAGCATTATCTACAGATATAATTTACAACATGCAAATAATAGTTTGTATGAAATACTGACAACCAAATAATAAAAAAGAGTATCAGAAGATATAGAAATGTAACTTGTTAGTGTTCTATTTCCACTCCTACTTTCCTGAGTTGCCGGTTTCGTCTGCGTCATATTCAAAGACTTGCCAGTATAGCCGCAGGGATAAAATAGAAGATAGCCGTTCACATGAGTTTATTAAATTAATTGATTCATTTGGCACATAGCAAAAATCTCACTTTATGTTTGACCTAAACTCTATACTGACGATATATCTATTACCGTAAGGTAGAACTAGCTAATAAACTTAACAAGCTCAGAATTAACTCTCTTATGCTCCCATTCGAAAAGAACAATATTGACATTTTAGAACTGGCAAATTTCCCTGTATATCAAATAAGCAAATATCAATACTGTTTTCCTAAACAGGGTGTCAGCTATTTAACTTCCCAATCTCAGCTGCAAATTTTTTATGCACGAACAAATAACTCTATTTTCTAGCAGAATATGTGACAAGCCATTTTGGACATGGAAATTGAAGATTAAGTGGCGGATCTCATAACTAATGGTGACTGCTTTAATCATATCATCGCAATACCAAAAAATGTACAAAACAAACCATCTTTGATTATTAAAAGATTCTATTTGATACTCTTCAACAACATAGGCATTGTGTATAAAGAAAGATATCGGTTGACCACCACTGAATTTATGCTCCGCTATATGGGGTTTCACTGCAGCGTCTAGGACTTCAGGAATGCCAGCAGGTGAGCGTTGACTTGATCCTGAAGCGTGGCTGTAAGGCCGTGCGGTGCACCAGGATAGTAGATTTCCTTCGCGCCCTTGATGAGTTTAGCTGATTTTACCGCCGCGTCTTTGACGGGAACGATTTGGTCGTCCTCGCCGTGCATGACAAGGGTCGGAACATCGATCTTCTTGAGGTCCTCGGTGAAATCTGTCTCTGAGAAGGCCTTGATGCTTTCGTAGGCGTTCTTGAGGCCGGACTGCATGCTCCAAAGCCAGAACTGATCCAGCACGCCCTGGGAGACTTTGGCCCCCGGCCTGTTGGCTCCGTAAAACTGTTCCGCCAGGTCCTTGTAGAATTGCGAGCGGTCTTTCGTCAGGCCACTCCGCATATTGTCGAAGACCTCAATCGGCAGCCCCTCCGGATTGGCTGGGGTTTTCAACATGATCGGCGGCACAGCGGCGATGAGGACCGCTTTGGCGACCCGCTTTGTCCCATGGCGTCCGATGTAGCGAACGACTTCGCCCCCACCGGTGGAGTGGCCTACAAGCGTGGCGTCCTTGAGATCGAGTGCCTCAATCACGGCTGCGAGATCATCAGCATAGCCATCCATGTCATTCCCCGAAGAGACCTGAGTCGACCGGCCGTGTCCACGACGATCGTGCGCGACCACACGGAAGCCGTTCTGTACTAGGAAAAGCATTTGGCCGTCCCAAGCGTCTGCGTTAAGGGGCCAGCCATGCGAAAAGGTTACGACAGGACCTTTACCCCAGTCCTTATAGTAGATTTCAGTCCCGTCCTTGGTAACGATTGTACTTGAAGTCACACTACTTTGTCACGCCTTTTGTTGCATTTAGGATTAATTGCGCAATCTCATCTGGGTGTGTTACAAGTGACGCATGGCTAGAGTTAAGTGATATAGTAGTAGCATTCATTCGTTTTGCAAACATGCGTTCCGCATCAGGTGGGATAATGTGGTCGCCCTCAGACACCTCATACCATGTCGGAAGTTGCTTCCAAGCTGGAGGGCCAGATTTTTCAGGAAAAAGTGATTGATGAGCTGGCTTTTGCACAGCGGCCAAGATTTCAGCTTCAGTCGCATTTGCATCCTGAACAAACGCTCCGTGGAACATTTTTGGGTTAAGGTATGCAAATCCTCCACTGTCGAAAACCAATAATCCTGGAGGTAGCGATGCAACAGGGACGAAATTCACTAAAGATTCGCCCTGATCAGGAGCAAATGCAGCAACATATACAAGCCCTGTTACGTTTTTATTGTTATAACCGGCATTCGTGATTACGAATCCACCGTATGAGTGTCCCACAAGAGTAACTGGTCCACCAACTAGGTCAATTGCACGCTTTACAGTAGCGACATCATCTGCCAAAGAATGGAGAGGCAGTTGCACAGCAATAACTTTATGTCCAGCCTTCTGCAGAATAGGAATTACTTTACTCCATGAAGATCCATCAGCCCATAAACCATGTACTAAAACGATATTCGTAGCGTTTGTTGCCATACCCTGTTTTCCTTGAGGTTGCATTAATGTTTTATTCTCTTGGGCAGCGGTAACGGAGCCAGAATATGTAGGCGACACAAAGGCCAAAAGTAGAATTATAGTCAGGCATAGTAAATTAAAAAATTTTATATTTTTCATTCTTATGGCGACAATGACAATATCTAGTATATAAGTATGAATATTATGAAAGAGGCTCTGTTCACTTCGATAAATCTATAGCTTGAAGATGTCCTATCTCTTTTTATGAATACAAGAAATAGAACATCTTCGAATATATTGGCTATGGCCTATATTCTTATTTTTCAGGTTTTTCATTAAGAAAGACATCTGAAAGATTATCGTCTTGTTTTATAAAGAGAAATCACGTATCAGTCTGGAATTGGATACAAAGGTATAAACCCAAAAAGATATTTGAAAGGAAAAAGAAAATCGAGGAATTCATCATTGATGAGACATTAATAAAAATTGGTTCAGAATTAATATGGCTTTGGGTTGCTACTATTGGACTTGAGAGTAAGGAAATCCTTGGAATTAGGATATCTAAAGAGAGAAATATGCTCCTAGCTGAGCAATTTATTTCAAGCCTAGTTAAGATTCATGGTCAACATCCAGTTTCTACAGATGGAGGTACTTGGTATCCATCCACAGGCTTGTAGATTTCTTGAGATTGCCTCATCATATCCATTCCACTTTTGAGAAAAGCATTATAGAAAGGACGATACAGTACATAAAAGATAGAACCGAATGCTTTGATGATTATTTTCCTTGCAGAAAAAAGAATTGTAAATTATTACATGTATGGAATTGGTTAATCTATTCGTAGGTTATCATAACAAGCAATTACAAATCGTTAAGTGAACAGAGTCACGAAAGAGTATTTCGTGATAAATAGCATGGTGTTATACGTCTTGAAGAAGAAAATATTTTGAAAAATTTTCTATCATGTCGTAAGCATTATTGTTTTGGTGATGATTATCCTAATCAAGACAAAAATAGATCACCCATTCAAAATTTGCTGAGATGCGCGCTTTGCGCTTGCAACAGACGCATTAGACACTATTCCTTCCTTTCCTACCCAGTCTCCTACTATGTACAAATTGTCTGCAATTTTTGTATCCGGTCTTCCACCTAATCCTCCATCTGCAGCAGTAACAAGAGCATTAGATACCACCATGTTGGGCAAGGGTCTCTTCTTAACAAGCACCTGTCTCCATCCTGGCTGCAGTAAATCAAGGAACTCTTCTAACTCTGGTTGATCCTCTCTTGGCTTGGGTTCAATTGAAGTGCCAAGATATTTTGCGACGTGGATTAATGCCCCATCATTAGAAGCAAGCTTTGCATATGCAGAATGAACCGAAAAATATAGTGGACGATCTACCCCCAAAGCAAATAATGTGTCTTTGTCAGGAAGGCTGCTAAGAGCAACATCTAAACATACCAAACGTATAGGTTTTGCTTCTTTTGCTGCCTTGGACAGTACATCTGGTCTCTCGTTATCATCGAAAAGACTGTAGGCATCGTTTGGACCTGCTGCTATTACAACTATCTTTGCGGACACTTTGGTTTTGTTATCTAACAAAACTTGCCATCCAGAAGAATCATCATTTCTTTTCACCCTGATTGCCTTTTTTCCCATGACAATTCTTGCCTTTGCGTTTTTGGCTACTGTTAGTAGTCCGTCGACGAGTGTCTGCCAGCCTCCATCTAAATACATAACTCCTCCTGCTTGACTACCCACATAGATTTGGTGAAGTACCGGTCCTATGCTCTGAATGTCTGGATCGTTTGCATAAGTATTTAGTCTAATAATCGTCTTAATTATTTCAGCATCATTTATGTCGTGAATATTTTTGTCTAGCCATTCCTGTTCTGTAACACTTTCTAATTGTGAAAAATCAATTTTGGTAGGTGAAATAAAGAATTGACTTCCATAATCACTCTTCCCAGATAACCAACTACTATAATCACCTGCAATTTCACGTTTCTTGCCGCCGCTTATTAAATAACCTTTCCCTGCAGGAATGCCCCCAGTATAAGTGATGCCTAGCTCCTTTAAAATTGTGTCAGTTGCGTCAGTGAGAAATAGTGCATGCGGTCCTTGATTAAAGTAAAATCCGTCTATTTCTGCAGTCCTTGCACGACCTCCAATTTCTCTAGATGAATGTTCAAATAACGTCACTGTCTTTCCAGAACGGGCAAGCAGCGCAGCAGTGGTAAGACCTGCAAACCCTCCACCAATAATTATTACATCTGAATTCTCGAATTCATTTGACATTGAACAGTGATATTTAAAATCTTGCTGTTAAGTGTTGCTCTACTATTGAGTATCCAGCTTGATATTTGAATTTTGATAATGGCCATCTTATTAATTATTAATTCTCCTGAAAATCCCAAACTAATGATATGGTAGCTTATATTACAACATATTTACAAAAATCAGATAATCTAGAATTGTAAGATGTCAGCTAAACGAGATTAAGAAATCATTTTTGGTTTGTATCCCCCAAATGGAAAATTAGTGTCACTACCACTAAAAATAACAAGTATAATTGAGAGATATTAGCAGCTTCAAGTTTTATTATATGTGATGAAATATCCTTCTGCCCTAAAGGATAGATCATCTGCTGCATAAAGACTATGCTTAAAGCATACAAAGGGTCGATGAATTACATAATGAATCATACTAATTGAAAGATTGAATTATGCGTACATAGTTAATCGAGTCCAGTTCTGTTGCGGATGTCTTTGGTAATACGGTCACCTCCATCACTAAAGATAACAGAAGGAATAGAGAATCTGAGAACATGTAGTAGCTGATATGTATGCCATTTTATTCTTAACATCCCCCTAACAATCCAAAATGAAATGGAAAGAATGCTGCTCTAGGTACAATGCAAGGCAATGTACCCGTCACACTATTATAACAAATCGACTACTAGACTATAATGGTCGGGAAAGATAAACCCAAATTCCATACTTCCTCACATCATGTGACTGCAATAACTTTTCTCTTAATTGTCATCATTACTATCAGCACATTGTTTGCTTTTCCATCAGTATTAAATCAAAACCATACTGCAATAGCACAACAGCAACAACAACCACAGCTTAGTGGTAATTCTTTTCAGATAGATAATATGACATTTTCCCATCATATGGCTTCTGTTAATGGTATTCAATTGCACTATGTTATTGGAGGTCATGGTAATCCTGTAGTTTTATTACACGGATGGCCAGAAACATGGTATGAATGGCGTCATGTCATGCCCAGTATGGCTAAAAATTATACTGTGATAGCACCTGATTTACGTGGATTAGGTGATTCTTCAAAACCACTTACTGGATATGATGGCAAGACTACTGCAGAAGATATACACCAATTAGTAGCTCAATTGGGATTCAAACAAATCTTTTTGGTAGGACATGATGTAGGATCACAGCCAGCTTATTCATATGCTGCTGCACATCCTACAGAGGTAAAGCGCTTGGTAATAATGGAATATCTTTTCCCTGGTTTTACTCCTCGTCAGCTTGAAGGAAAAATATGGTGGTTTCCATTCCATCAGACACCAGACATACCGGAAGCTCTTGTAGATGGAAAGGAGCGTATATACTTGTCATGGTTCTATCATAACATTGCATATAATCCAGCTGCGATAACACAGGCTGATATCGATGAATTTGTTAGCCATTATTCTGCTCCAGGTGGAATGCGAGATGGTTTTAACTACTTCAGAGCGTTCCCGGAAGATGCAATTCAAAATATGAATTATTCAAAGACCAAGCTTACAATGCCAGTACTTGCAGTAGGAGCAGGATATATTCCAGCATTTGGAGGTGATGTAACTATTAACTATGCATTGTACGGAATGCAAAAATTGGCTCAAAATGTCACTGGTGTCAAGGTACCTTTATCAGGACACTGGATTCCAGAAGAGCGGCCAGCTTTTGTAGTAAATATGCTTAACAATTTCTTTGATGGTGCTAACGCTAAAAAATAATTGAAATACATAGATTGGAAAATATCCATAGATAGATAGACGTTTGAACATCAGCAGAACTTTCTTTGGAAGATCATACGAAAAGATAAGATAAAGACGGGACTAGTATATGATATGATAATGATATGATAACGGCATCTGCGATGCTTCGTAAATATTGAGCAGTTTAACCTTTTAGCTTTATCTGTCTTTTTGTATGCCGCTCCATGTACAATGCAAGGCAATGTACTCATAGCACTATTATAATTAAATACACGTGATAGTCTATCATGAATAAGCTACGCGTTACTCGCCATTCTCCTGCTTACTGGCGTGTCACTTTTGACAATCCACCATTGAATCTAATAGACCCTGACATACTCCATGAATTGCAAGATCTTCTCTATCAGTTTGAAGCTGCCAACGAACTGAAGGTCGTTGTGTTCGATAGTGCTAACCCAGACTTCTACATAGCACACGTCGATATCCTTCGAGGTGGGGGACGGGATCCGACTGATGTTGGACCTACGGGTCTTAGACTTTTACCAGACTTTATGCAACGTTTGTCACGTCTTCCTATCATCAGTATCGCTTCCATACATGGTAGGGCAAGAGGTATTGGTGCCGAATTCGTAGAAGGCCTGGACATACGTTTTGGGAGCCGTGAGAAGATGATCTTAGGACAGCCTGAGGTTGGTGCTGCACTTATCCCGGGAGCCGGCGGTTCTGTGTATCTGCCGCTGCTTGTAGGGCGAGCCCGCGCGTTGGAGATCATAGCTAGCAGCGAGGATTATGATGCAGACACTGCAGAACGTTATGGATGGATCAACCGCGCAATTCCTGATGCTGAATTGGACGACTTTGTTGATAGGTTTGCCCGCAGGATTGCATCCTTTGAAAAGAAAGCACTAACGGAAGCAAAGAGACTAGTCAACCGATCATCTCTTCTTCCCGACGATGCTAGTCTTGCTGCTGCGGGTGAAACGTTTATCCGCATGCTAACCTGGCCCGAAACCCGTTCACGCATTGCCAAAATTCTTGAACAGGGTTTTCAGAAACCTGGAGACTTTGAGCTTAGACTTGGTCATCACCTGGGTATAGAATAATTGTTCATTCAATGTCTTCACGTTAACCTTGCGCATGCTCTAATCCGTAACAAGTCATAGGTACAATGCAAGGCAATGTACCCATCATACTATTATAGTAAACCTACAACTAGATTCTGTAATGGTCAAGAATGATGGTAAACCCAAATTCCATACTTTACGTCGTATGACTACAATAACGTTTCTCATAATGGGTATCATTGCGACTGGCATATTGTCTGTTTTCACATCAGTATCATTAAACCAAAATCATACTGCAATGGCACAAGGACAACAACTACAACAACAACAGCAGCTTACTGGTAATTCTTTTCAGTTAGATAACATGACTTTTTCTCATAATACAGTTTCTGTGAATGGTATTAAACTGCACTATGTTATAGGAGGTCATGGTGATCCTGTAGTTTTATTGCATGGATGGCCAGAAACATGGTATGAATTCCGCCTTGTGATGCCAGCATTAGCTAAGAACTATACTGTCATTGCACCGGATCTTAGGGGTCTTGGAGACTCTTCAAAGCCATCTACTGGTTATGATGGTAAAACAGTAGCTGAGGATATACATCAACTAGTTACAAAGTTAGGATTTAAAACAATTTTCCTAGCGGGTGGCGATGTCGGAGCACTGATGGCTTATCCCTACGCAGCTGCACATCCTACAGAAGTAAAGAAGTTAGCAGTCTGGGAAGCCCCTATTGTAGGTCTCACACCCCCCAGCAGAGCACCAGTCTGGTGGTTTTTCTTCCATCAGGTTCCTGATCTACCAGAAGCTCTTGTAAACTGAAGAGAGGCAACGTATCTATCGTGGTTCTATAATAACCTAGCGTATAATCCAGCTGCGATAACTCAGGCAGCTATCAATGAATATGTTAGTCATTATTCTGCTCCAGGCGGAATGCGTGCGGGGTTTGAGTATTACCGAGCTCTTCCTCAGGATGCAATGGAAAATATGAATTATTCAAAGACAAAGCTTACGATGCCAGTACTAGCTTTGGGAGGAGGATATGATCCAGCATTAGGAGGTAATCTTACTACGCCTATTATCGCATATTCCATGAAGATAGCAGCTCAAAATGTACAGACTGTTACAGTTCCGAATTCGGGACATTGGATTCAAGAAGAGCAGCCAGTTATTCTAGTAAAGTTACTTAACAATTTCTTTAGTGGTAAGCCTACTACTACGACCAATAAATGAAAACTAGCCCATAACCAGTAAAAGATTCCTAAAGCAAATGAGAAGAGATAATGGTCAAAAATAAAAACGAAAGTGCGATTCTAAGATATGATGTGTTAGTATTAAAAAGAGGAGGCCTCACACGTGACTTACCATCAGGCACTGAAACACTGCAGTGGGTTACGAATACAGCAACTCTGATCTACGGCGAACATGACGCCATTGTTGTTGATACATTTGCCACTATTGACCAAAATCAACAATTGGTAGATTGGATTACTAAAAGTGGTAAGAACCTGAATACGATTTATATCACTCATGCCCACGGCGATCATTCATTTGGTATCAAGATATTACTGGATCGTTTTCCAAATGCAAGAGCAGTTGCAGTGTCAGCTGTAGTCAAAGCGATGCAGATGCAAATCGATCCAAATTACATTAAGAACTTTTGGAATAAACTCTTCCCTGATCAAATTCCTGAACCACTTTTTGTTCCAGAAGCACTTGAAAGCAATGAGTTTGAGTTAGAAGGGAATAAACTTGTCGTATTAGACAATGGATTTACCGATACTGAATATTCGACATCTCTTTATGTCCCATCAATCGGTTTAGTTGTCGCAGGAGATGCAGTTTACAACGGCATTCATCCTTACATGTCTGAGACAACCGAACAAAGCCGACCTAATTGGATTGCTGCGCTTGATAGAATACAAGGACTGAAACCACGTGTAGTTGTTGCAGGACATAAGAATCCTGCAAATGACGATAATCCTCAACATGTTGGAGCAACACGAAAATACATTCGTGATTTTAATAGTTTGAATCATCAAACGACAACCCTACGTGAACTCTATGACAAGATGCTGGCACTGTACCCAGATCGCGCCAACCCTGGTTCACTTTGGAGTTCGGCACGTGCAGTCAAACAGTAATTTAGGAGTTACATGCTAATGCATGATTAAATGAAAATCAGAGAACATAAAATCCACTATGCCATTGATAGAAAAGAAGCTATTGGATCTAGATATAATAAATAAAGGTTAAAGAATTAGTAGATACCAAAGCGGACAAATTAAGAAGCTTACCTTTTGTATAGCTGCAGGGAATTAATTTCACTATTATATTCACTCCAGTTATGCATTGCTACTTTATGCCAATTCGCGGATGATGGCATTCATAATTATGCAATATAAACATGTGAGGAGAAACATACATATGAACTAGGTAACACTCGCAGAGTTCAGTTTTTACAGCAACCATCAATGGGGGCATTGATGGACCGATAATGTTGTTCACCTGTTGGCTAACGCACGACTACGGCAGTGGAAAATACCTCCGGATGTGCAGTTACATACTCTCGAACGCTCATACTGGGTTTTCCGGTTAACTTCTGCACGTCCGAGGTCAACCGATCGTAGCGATTTTCCGCGATGAGCTTAGCCATAGTCGAAATGTGGTGAAAAATATATTGAGGTAAATTGAGTGGCAATAATTCTTCCTTCAGCCACTTGTCGTATGGCATGTCTTCATATTTCACTGGACGATTTAATGCCATCGCGTATTCTTTTGCGATCTCATTCATGTTTTCTGATCTAGGACCAGTCAGTTCATAGACCTTCCCTCGGTGACCGGTGGGATCTTCCAAAATTGTGGAAACGACTCTTGCCACATCGCTAGCGGAAATTGGTGAAGTTCGCGACGAGCCAAATGGCCATCTAATTGTCCCATCTTTGGCGATTGATGAGGCCGCCATGCTCGAGAAGAAAGGTTCCAGGAAGATCGTCGACCTCATATGTGCTACAGGCACTCCAGACCAGTTAAGGACTTGCTTGCCCAGCCAATGTTGTTGCTGCTGAGGCGATTCAGTCATTTCAGTTAGAGTCATCTGCGAAACTGTCATTTGCGAGATGTTCACGAGAATCTCGAAGTCGGGGATTTCTTTTACTGCGGCTGCTGCAATAGCCGTAGCTTGAAGATATGGGGGGAGATACTCATGCCAAAATACATCCGCTTGCAACCGCGCAATGGATCAAAGTGACAATGCCTCAACATGAGCTGCTAGTATCTGTTTTTGTCGCTCAGTAAGATCTTCTTGTAGCATAAGCATAGACTCCACAAATTGCTGTTTTTTACCCTACCCGCTCTAGAGTAAGCCAGCTATTTCCATTTCAACAGTTGAAAAGACATCATAAAAATAGAGAATATTACTCCGGCGCTAATAAGAAAAGTTACTGCACCAATTGAGTTATACAAAAAGCCACCCAAAACTAGCCCAAATATGCTTGCCAAACCCCCGAAACTACCTGCAACGCCTTGTACTGAGCCTTGGAGCTTTGATCCAGCATATCTTGACAATATAGACATGAAAGATGGCCACATAAGACCGTTACCAACTGCAAATAGTATTACAGCCGCGCCGACGGAGACAATATTATTTGATACAAATAAAATAAAATTTGTACCTAAAATAATGCTACCAATTATTACTAATTTTTCCTCTGAGAATTTTTTTAATGCTTTACGCAAGACAGGGCCTTGGATCAAAACCATTATTCCACTTAATACTGCATAAAATATTCCAAGCTGTGTTACTGACCACTTTAGATCATTAGCTGCGTGTGTAGGAAAGGCAGCGTAGTAGATATTAAACCCAAGAAATATCAAAAAATATAATACAAGTAAAAAAGAGATATGTTTTAGTTTGAAAACGTCCTGTAACTTAGGTTTTTTAGCACTTGTATCCAAATAGCATTCTCTGCATTCCTGTGAAAAAGCTTTTCTGATGGTTCCTTGCTCTGGAACTAACATTTCTTCTGACGAGGGTTTGGTTTCTCTTAACAGTATGACTATTACAACTATTGTGACCAAAGATAAGATTAATGCTGCTAAAACAGGCAATATTGGTCCATAAATAGTTCCTCCTAAAATTCCGGCCAGTGCAGGACCTAGAATAAATCCTAGGTTAGAAGATATTGCCATTTTTCCAAAGTTCTTACTCCTAGTTGAATCTGATGAAAGATCTGCTAGATATGCATTGGCAATAGAGATATTTCCACCAGTAATGCCGTCAATAGCTCTGCCAAGAAATAGGACAAGCAGTGGAATAATAACGACAAATGCTCCAAGTAATGGGATATTAATACTAAACGTATTTGAGGGCAAAAATAAAGCAAAAAGAAATAGCAACCAACCAATTGATGTTCCTACATTGCTCAACAGAAGAATTTTCTTCCTTCCATATGTATCAGATAATTTTCCTAATATAGGAGATCCTATAAGCTGAAAAGCAGGATAAGTAGCTGCAAGTAGACCATAGACTATAGCATTGCCTCCAAACTTCATAACTACAAAAACCAGGAAAGGCAAAACAATACTAAAGCCAAGAGTACCTACAAAATTAACCAATAATATAGGAAAAAGTGAAGACTGTTTTACCAGACTAGCCATTATAAGAGTATCTACAGAGTTTCATTTAAAAATTGAGTATACAATCCGCTTTTAATTAACCGCCTTATCCCTCCAGCTGCAGAACGAATGTTCGCAAAACAGATCAATGCCAACGGTCTCACTTGCATCTAGCCATGCATCATCCGTGTCACATCCATATGAGGTAGCGCAGCTGATCCTGAATGCTACAAAAGGCGCTAAATAAATGACTCCATAACGTTCTATATATACAAGATTTGAAAGGATAGGAGAAGAAGTAGAAGGAGACGGAGGACTTGATATCTTTGCGACAGATTGGGGAACGCCATCTGCGTACGATGAGATTTGACAATAGGTCATTTTGTAAATAATTATTTAGACAAATCTATTGATTCTATAAGAGATATCACAAAATCTGCTAAAGTAATGTTGTTTGGCTATTGCTGGGGAGGTGATCTTGCACTTATGTATTCTGCTCTTCACCCTGAAAAAGTAAAGAGTCTGGTAACTGTTGCTACTCCAGGTGACTTTGACCTTGATAATTCGTTGCTTTCTGATTGGACAAAAGCGATAGAGTCTGCAGTAAGGTATTTCCTCTGTAGATACTTCTTACTTACTTACTTACTTACTTTCAGCCACTGGTTTGCGACCCAACGGTCAATGTGTGCTGAGACCAGGTCTTCTTTTGATAAATCTTCTTGCATTCTGTTTAGTGCTTGCTCTGCCTCTTTACGAGCATGATCCTTGGGTGCTTTCTTTGCTGCCTCAACTCTCTGTCTTAAATCATCTTTTCTATCTTTTATCGCCTTATTCACTGCCTCAACTCTCTGTCTTAATCCATCTCTCTTGTGCCTCGTCAAATACAAACAGGATATAGGGTTTTTACCTTAAACTGCCGCTTTCTTCTCTGAAGAAAATCTCTACTTAAATCGATGACCAATTCCTTTATTGTATACGAATCGGATATAGAAATACAAGTTAGTCTAGTCTCTGCTCCTTCAATTAGTTCTCTAAGTTTCTCCGTTGTTAGGCCACTGTCATTTTTTTGATCTTTCTTCTTTAGTTTAATGCGATCTATCAATCTATCTCGGCTACTTGCCCACGCATAGAGTCCATCTTTTTCGCTTATCTTGTACGTTTGCATGGCATCTGTAGCTGTTTGACTGAGAATATGTACAAAAGTTTCATCTATGGATTGTGCTTCGGTTAAGCCGTGATCAGACATGTAGTTAATTATTTCTTGATAAATATCGTCAATTGCGTTTATGTAATGAGGCTTGCCAACGCATTCACTTTTCAAGTCACTTAACTCTGAAAGTATATCCCCAAACCTGGGAATCTCAGATTGGGGTTTAGCAAAATGCGTAACTATTCCTCTGTCATATATCTTTGAGAGGCCGGATTTTACTCTGTCATCTTCTTCATACTCTCTTGGTTTTACAACTGAAATATAAAATTCGTCAGAGCTTCTTACAGGTGATTCTAAAACGATCTTTGAATCAATTTTAGGATCAGCAAAGATATCCATAAGCAGAAAAGGATACTCTGAGAATACATCAAAGATTACTATTTTGGTATCCTGGCTATGGAGCAATACCTTTCTTAACATGTTTGATAAAAGGTTACTTTTCCCACTGCCCGTAAATGAAAAGATTCCAAAGTGGTATCTTATCATACTATCGAAATGAACATAAATTGGAATCTGTTCCGAGTTCTCAAACGTCTTTATCGTTCCAAGTAGGATCTTTTTGTGCATCAGAAGAAGTATCCTTAAAGTTCCAGTGCATCTTGTCAAGCACTTTTCGGTTATACATTTCTCTTACAGTATTAGCGCTAAGCAAGTAGGCCTCGTCGCCGGTAAGTGGGTAGGAGAACCCTTTGAGATATTTGTAGTAGTTACTATTATTGTTCTTGTCTGTTTGGTTGTTATCGTTGTATTATTGACAACCAAATCATAGTTAACAGGTATTGAGCTGATCTGGATCATCATGGTCGCTTTATCATAGGTACCCCAGTCAGAAACGGATTGTCCGATAACTTCAAACTGTATGGGGTAGTATGTGTGCTCAGAAATTGCCCGCAAGCCGTAGTGTTCTGGCCATATTCTTGATGCCACCAGCAAAGTGTAGAGACTTGTATTATTATTTCCATCAAGTTTTGTTTTAAAATTCTTGACAGCCAGTATCATGTCTTCCTCCACTAGGCCCATGAGGTCCTTTTGATATTCTGCTTTTATCCCGCAGTCATATTTTGCAGATATAGGAGCGTTTTTCAGATACACTTGATACATGGGTAGGGATAACAGCGCTCAACCTTGCCTTGAATTTTCCATTAAAATCGGTAAACAGTAGATGAGGAGCGGAAGCACCGACGTCATTATTGTTATTCTTATTATTGTTATTATTGCCATCTTTGGTATTAATACTATTACTATTATTCACAGCACTAGTAGTTCTGGTACTATCATACTGTTCTTCGGCTTGACTAAGACTCCTCTTCTCTCCCTAAATGTATTCATATAAAATACAACTTCCTTAAACCCTTATCGCAGAAGATAAGGGCGCCGGTAGAATCGACCATATTGCCGAATTGCTCATTATGCCATTTTGCCACCTTATCAGCTATGTATAATGCCTGATTATGCCCAACTGTCTCAGGAACGCTTGGGCAGCACATCCCCTTTAATATGTTAAGGACAAGGTTTTGGATATCGTTCCTTACCTTACTGTTTCTAAACAAAATAAATTTGATTGATTCATCACTACTGTATTCATGCAAGAATTCTTTTGTAACTCTTTCAGTACTGTCGCTAGCGATAGGAGCAAGATCAAAAACTGGGTAAATTAGCCGGTCGATCGATAATACGTTACTTCTAAGAATGCTATCTTGTTTTGCCTTTTCTAACTGAACAAAAGAGCGCAAGAATAACTGGCTTGGAGTGATCTTGTTTCTGATTGCACCGCTCGCATAGCCCTTATTGCAGCAAGAATATACTAACTTGTAGTGTTACTAGAAGTTGTTGTTGTTGACAATTATTTGCTTCTTTAATGAAAGACTTCTTGAGTATATTGAAGGGTCTTTTTGTTTTTCTTCTTCTGACTCTTGGTAACGTAATCCATTACGTGAGTTATGTAGCTGTTGTACTTACCGACATAGGTGACAATTTAGCTTACCAACATGGGTTACACTTCTGCTAGGAAGTGTATCTCCTATAGAAATAGAAAGAAAGTTCAACCTA
>Ga0207663_10000180_pt1 | contig 28367 bp, 22 predicted proteins | sample LARL53metaG_FD_184346 | JGI IMG/M metagenome (GOLD analysis project Ga0207663, IMG submission 184346) | Corn, switchgrass and miscanthus rhizosphere microbial communities from Kellogg Biological Station, Michigan, USA - LAR L5-3 metaG... | ecosystem: Host-associated > Plants > Roots >...
ACACGAAGCCCCCCCCCCCGCCCCCGCCCCCGCCCCCGCTGTCACCGGGCGTGCCGCCCGAGAACGACGACCAGTTCACGGATCCGAAGTCACCGTTAGACACGAAGTGCGACTGTCCCGGGCCGCCACCTCCTCCGCCGGTGTCCGACGCGACGAGGGCCATGTTGGGGTTGGGAGCGTTCTTGGCGGGCGCGGTGGCCGCGTCCTTGTTGCACGCCGCGAGTGTTGCGGCGAGCGCGACCGCGGCCGAGAGATGCGCAAAGCAGGGCTTCATGGTCTCCTCCTTCTGGTTCGTGAGCTTCATCGGGTCACGGTGATCGCCCAGGCGGGATCGGCGTCGAATGCCGGATTCGTGGTCACGCGCGTCGGGAGGGAGCCGTCCGGCTTCATGACGTAGATCTCGAAGTTGCCGTCGCGGTCGCTGACGAACGCCAGGCGATTGCCCGTGGGCGACCACGCCGGGTAGTACTCCTCCGCCGGATTGTTCGTGAGGCGCGTCGGCCGCGACCCGTCCACGTTCATCACGTAGATCTCGCCGTTGCCGTCGCGGTCCGAGCGGAATGCGATCTGGTCCCCACGCGGCGACCACGCCGGGAAGCCGTCGGCCGCCGGGTTGCGGGTCAGGTTCACCGGATTCGAGCCGTCGGCGTTCATCACGTAGACTTCGTCGTTGCCGTCGCGGTTCGTCTGGAACGCGATCCGGGTCCCGTCGGGCGACCAGGTGGCCAGGAGATCCACCGCGCCATCGACCGTCAGACGGGTCACACTCGAGCCATCCGCATTCATCAGGTAGATCTGCGGCGTGCCGTCGCGATCGCTCACGAATGCGATGCGGCGGTCGTCGGGAGACCACACGGACATCTGGTCGGTGCTGAAGTCGTGCGTGAGGTTGGTCTGCGCCGTGCCGTCGGCGTTCATGACGTAGATGTCGCAGCTGAAATCGGTCGCGCGGCAGGTGGTGAACGTGATCCGGTGCCCATCGTGCGACCAATTCGGCCGGGCGTTGTAGCCGGGGACCGCCGTGAGCTGGGTCGCCTTGCTCCCGTTCGCCTGCATCACGAAGACCTGGAAGCCGGTGCCATCCCGATCGCTGGCGAACGCCAACAGCTGCCCGGCGAGCGGATCGCCCGTCGGTGCGCTCGACGCGTCGAGCGCAGGCTCGAGCGGCTTGCGGTCCGGCGCAACTGGTTGTTCGGTGCACGCGGCGATGATCGCCGTGCCGATCGGCAAGAGGACTGCGAGGGTCGAGTGACGCATCCGCACGCTCCATGAAGGACGCGCGCAGGTTAGAGATGGGCGGTCAAGCCGTCGTCAAGCCGTTTTCGCGCGCGCGAGACGTTGCAGGATGGAGCATGGCCCCACCGCGCGCATCGGCCGTTTGCCCTACGAGACAACTGTGCTTGCGGGTCGGTCGCACGACGGGTACGTTCGCCGACAATCCGTCTAGGACACGTGCGGGTGTCCATTGGTCTTTCGGCCGCCGAGCTCACGCAGCTTCAGGCGGCGCTCGAATTGTTGTTGTCGCCGCTCGACTGCGACGGTGTCGCGGCTTGGCGGTCAAAGGCCCGCCACGCCGTCCAAGCGCTCCTCGGCGCGGACAGCTCGGTCTCCCTCCTGCAGATTCCCGGCGAGCCGGCCTTTGAAGCCGACGACGTGCAGCCGCTGATCGACTACGGTCAGCACTACTACCGTTTCGACCGCGTCAACAAGTACCACGACCTGGGCACCATCGCGTTCACCTGGGACGTCATCGGCCATCTGTGGGAGCGCCCGAGTCGCACCGCCTGGCGCAAGAGCGAGTTCTACAACGACTGGGTCTCCAAAAATCGCCTGTGCCAGCCACGCGGCCTCAACGTGGCGCTCCCGCCCGGTCAACCGGTGATCGGCCCTCCCGCGGGCGAGGACGTCGCGGCCCTGTACCTGTATCAGGACCGAGAGCGACCGCAGATCGACCGGGACCACCAGCTCTCGCTGCTGCGCACGCTCCTGCCGGCGTTCAGTGCGGGCGCCTACATCGCCCTCCGGCTCGGCGTCCGCGGCGCGCTCGACCCGCTGATTGGCGCGCTCACGGAAGGCGTGATCGTGCTCGACCGGCGCCTCCAGGTGATCTACCAGAACGCCGCGATGTGCGAGCTGCTCGCGGACGATCCCGAGCGGACGCCGATCGAGCAGGCCTGCCTCCAGCTCGGCCACGCGGTGCTCGCCGCAGCGCGCGGGAACGCCAAGTCCCGCGTCCAGGAGCTCGTGGGCCCCGGACCGCGCGCCGTGCGGACGGCCACTGGAGGCTACTGCCTGCGCGGCGCCCTCGTCGCGTCGGGCGCGCTCGGCGTGGGGCCGGCGGCCGTCGTCGTGGTCGAGCGGACCACGCCCGGGCGACGCAGGCTCGCCGCGCTCCGCTCGCGGTTCGGCCTGACGCCGCGCGAGCTCCTGGTCTCGGGTCTCCTCACCGAGGGCCGGTCGAACCACGAGGTCGCCCACGCACTCGGCGTGTCCATCCATACCGCGCGTCGCCATGTGGAGCATGTGCTGCTGAAGCTGGGCGTACATTCGAGGGCGGCGGTGGGCGCGAAGCTGAGGGACTCGGCCTAAAAACAAAATGGGAGAGGGGAGAGGGGAGAGGGGAGTGGTTCGTGACGGTTTGCGACCCCCTCCGTCACGCTAACACGAACCGTCAAGTACCTCTCCCCACTCCCCTCTCCCTTTTTGACGTGTTTGACATCGGCCGTTCCGCGCGACAGGATAGTTTCGTGAGCTCCACCGTCCGATGGGCCCGGCTGCGCCGCCCCGCCGACTGCGGGCTCCGCGTGGGCGCCTGGTATCCGGTGGCCGCGCTGTCGGCCACGGAGGTCCGGGTGTACGTGCGGGGCAAGCTGGTGCGCGTCCCGCGCACGCTGGTCGAGCTGCGGACGGCACCGCCAGGCGAATGGACGCTCGTGCGGGGGCCGTTCAACGCCGCCCGGGTGCCCTCGAGCGCCCGCGAGGGCTACATCGTCTGCCCCAACTGCCGCCATCGCGAGCCGGTCCCCGAGGACCGGCCCGCGGTGCGCCGGTGCGCCCGCTGCAACATCTCCGCCGCGGTGGCGTGGAGCGAGGTGCCGGCGCCCGCCGGCGCCGGCGTGTCCCCCTCACGAACGGATCGCCGCATGACGCGACGCCGCAGCTTCGGCAGCCGTCGCCGTACCACGGAGCGCCGGATCGCCGACCGGCGCACGCTCCCGCTCATCGGCTACGAGGTGGAGCAGCGCCTGGCGCAGCGCCGCAGCCTGCTGGCGCGGCGCGTCATGGCCGACCGCCGCTCGGGGGTGGAGCGGCGGCGGCGCGTGGCGGCGTGGTAGCGCGTTAGGGAAAAACCTCCCGAAACAGCTGCAGCATCGCGGCCCAGGACTCGCGGTCGGCGGCCGCATCGTACGCGAGCTGCGGCATCCCATAGGTCGCCGCGTCCGGGTTCGTGAACCCGTGCTTCGCGCCGGGATACACCACGACCTGGAAGTGCGCGCCCGCGGCCTGCATCTCCTTTTTAAACGCTTCCACCTGCTCCGGGGGCACGAAGGGATCCGCGCCACCCGCGAGGACGAGGATGCGGGGTTTCACTTTGCCGGCCTGCGCCGGACTCTGCGTGGCGAGCGCGCCGTGGAACGTGACGACCGCCGCCAGGTCCGCACCCGAGCGCGCCATGCCGAGCACGACGGCGCCGCCGAAGCAATAGCCGATCGCCGCGATGCGCGTGGTGTCCACGCGCGGATCCTTCTTCAGGAGATCGAGCGCGGCGTTGAACCGCGCCGCGAGCACCGCCGGATCCTTCGTCACCTCCGCGACGAACGCCTGGGCGTCCTGGGGATGCGTGGTGGTCTTGCCGTTGCCGTACATGTCGAGCGCAAAGCCGACGTAGCCCGCTTCGGCCAGGCGGCGCGCCTGGTTGCGCGCATGCTGGTTCATGCCCCACCACTCGTGTACCAGGAGCACGCCGGGGCGCTTGCCGTGCACCGAGTCGTTCCAGGCGATGAACCCTTTCAGCACGGTGCTCCCCTGCCGGTACTCGACCTCGCGGGTCTGCACGTGGGAGCTGGGAGCGGAAGGGGGCGTTTGCGTCAAAAGCGCGGTGGCCAGTGCGATTGCGATTCGCAGATGCATGGACTTACCTCGTGGAAGTGGACGGAGTGGTCCCGGAGGCTCAGATTGATGGCGTGACGCACTCGAACAATAACACGGTGATGACGGAGGTGCGCGCCCGCGCGCTGCTCGTCATCGAAGACGACGCCCCTATCCGGCGCGCGCTGCACGACGCGCTCGGCGAGGTGGCGGACCGGCTGCTCGAGGCGGCGACGGGCCGGGAGGGCATCGAGCTCGCTTCGTCGGAGCGACCCGAGCTGATCATCCTGGACCTCGGGCTCCCCGACGCGGCGGGGGTGGACGTGTGTCGCGAGATTCGCTCGTGGTCGCGCGTGCCGATCGTCGTGCTCTCCGCGCGGCATTCGGACACGGAGAAGGTGTTGCTCCTGAACGCGGGCGCCGACGACTACGTCACGAAACCGTTCAGCACGCCCGAGTTCGTCGCGCGCGTGCGCGCCGTGTTGCGGCGGGCGCGGCTCGGGGGGGCGATCGGCGACCACGGGGCGGCCGTGATCGAAGCCTACGGCCTCGTCATCGACGTCCCGCGCCGCCGGGTGGCGCGCGGGCAGACGGTGATCCGCCTGACGCCGATCGAATGGGATATCCTCCGCACGCTCGTGGCACACGCCGGCCGGACGCTCACGCACCAGCAGATCTTCGACGCGGTGTGGGGCTCCGCGCTGGGGAGCCCGCAGCAATACCTGCGGGTGCACGTCACCAACCTGCGCCGCAAGATCGAGGTGAACCCCGCGCAGCCCGAGCTGATCGTGACGGAGCCCGGCGTCGGCTATCGGGCCGAGCTGCCGGGGTAGCCGCGGTCGCGCCGTGATCAGTTCGCGCGTCTGGATTTGGATCGGCTGGGTCACCGTGTTTCTCACGGCGACCGTGTTGCTGCGGGTGTTCCGCGACAGCGTGGATACCATCCCGCCCGTCCTCATCTACCTGCTGATGATCCTGGGTGGGAGTGTGAGTGGCGGTCGGGCGCTCGGCTTCACGCTCATGTTCGCGGGCTTCGTGTCGATCGACTTTTTCTTCCAGGTGCCGTACGACCGGTTTTCGGTCGGCAAGCCGCTCGACTGGTTGGTGTTGCTGTCGTTCCTCACGACCGCGGCGGTGACCACCCACCTCGTGACCCAGGAGCGCGAGCGCGCCGCGGAGGCGGCCCGCAAGACCGACGAAGTCGCCGCGCTCGGCAGCGTGCTCGCCGCCGTCTCGCACGACCTGCGCACGCCGCTCACCACGATCACCGCCCTCGCGCAGGCCGGGGTCGCGCGCGGCGACCCGAGCGCGCGGGCCATCGAGGAGGAAGCGAACCGCCTCTCGCGACTGGTCGCCGACCTGCTCGATCTCTCGCGCCTCCGCGGCGGGGCGCTGCCCCTCCACCCCGAGCTCAACACGGCGGAAGACCTGGTCGGGGCGGCGGTGCGGCAGACCGCGGGGCTGTTCGGCGATCGTCTGCTCGAGACGCGGGTGGACCTGAGCGAGCCGGCGCTCGTGGGCCGGTTCGACTTCGTGCAATCGCTCCGCATTCTGAGCAACCTGCTGGGCAACGCGGCGCATCACACGCCGCCGGCGTCGCCGGTCGAGCTCTCGGTGCGGCGACAGGGCGGCACGCTCGCGTTCGCCGTGGCGGACCGTGGCCCGGGCGTTGCCGCGGCCGAGCGCGAGCGCATCTTCGAGCCGTTTTACCGGCCCGCGGGCGCGCCGGCGGACGGCGGGGGCCGCGTCGGGCTCGGGCTCGCGATCGCGCGACGCCTGGCCGAGCTGCAGGGCGGCACCGTGGACTACGCGCCTCGTCCGGGCGGAGGCAGCGTGTTTACGCTGCGGCTGCCGGCGGGAGATGGGAGAAAATAGAGGGCGGCAAGACTAGGGCGGCACGGCGGCAAGACTAGGGCGGCACGGCGGCAAGATCAGGGCGGCACGGCGGCACGGCGGCAAGACTAGGGCGGCACGGCGGCACGGCGGCAGGTAGCTACGTCGCGCTCGGTCGACGTAGCCCAATCGCTCGATAGAGTCCCCAGGTAACCGCCCCGGCACGGTTACGAAATTGTTCGAGCTCCGCCCAAGCTTCCGCTGTCAAATACCCGCGATCGCGTGCCAGCCGTAACGCGACCTGAAGTTCAGTAACAGAGCCCAACGCGATGTCGAGGTACCGCCGGAACTCTCGCCGACCCCGTTTGGCCGCGCCCTCAGCGATGTTTGCCGCCACAGAAAACGCTGCTCGGCGCACTTGAGACGTCAACCCGTAGAGCTCGCTCCTGGGAAACGAATCCGTTGCCTCGTACACCTTAAGGGCAAGGGCGTAGGACAGCTTCCAGGCCGTGAAGCGTTCGTATGAGGCCATGGCTAGACCATACACCGCGTGCGCTCACGGACCTACTCAAAATCTCCCGACAGGGACCAAAAAAACCGGGGGCATGGTCGCCGGGGTTCAATCTTGCCGCCCTGCCGCCCTGCCGCCCTGTTGTTCGTGCCGCCGTGCCGCCCTGCCGCCCATTTTTTTGCGTGCCGCCCTGCCGCCCTGCCGCCGCTTTTTTCTTACAAGGTCTTCAAATACTCCACCAAATCTTTTTCTTGCTGCGCCGTCAGGCCGAGCTTCAACACGCCGTCGTAGTGCTGCACCACATCCATCAACGTCGCCGCGCTGCCGTCATGGAAGTACGGCGGGTGCTGCTGCAAGGCCCGGAGCGGCGTGGTCCGGTACTGGTGATTCTTGAGCCGGCCGGCCCGCACGGGATCCATGCCCGTCTCCGCCGGATCGTGCAGGATGCCGCGATTCACGTCCGTAAACGCGAGCGACGGGATGTGGCAGCTCGCGCACCGCGCCACGCCGTCGAACAGCGCGTGGCCTCGCTCCGCGGCGGCCGGATCGAAGCTCCCGGCGGGCGCCGGCGGCGTCGCGAGACTGAGCTGGTAGGCGCGTAACGCCGGGAGCACCGGGGTGACGCGATCGGGCGTCTGCTGGATATCGATGCCAAGCGCCGGGTCCGCGAACGATCCGTGGCCGTGCATCTGGGTCACCGCGACGTACGCATTCCAGTACGACACCGGCCCTTCACCGGTGTAGGTCTCGAGGGCCACGCCCGCGAGCCCCAGCGCGGGAGGAAGGACAACGGGACTGTTGATCCCGTCGCGGTTGAACTCCGCGTCGTAGCGGCCGGGACCCCACGAGTTGAACACTGCCTTGACCGCGGCGGGGAGGGCCGGCGACAGGGCGATGATCGCGCCGACATTCAGGTCCCGGTTCGGCAGCCCGTCGAGCCGCCGTCCGACACCCGCCGTGACCGAGTTGTCCACCGTGGAATGACACAGCGCGCAGGTGATGCCGAGCGCCTTGATGTGTTTGTCGGCCGTCACCTGGGCCTCGACGCCCACGACCGCGTCTCGCCGCAGCAGCTCGACGGTGGTGGCCGGGCTGTTGAGATCGGCGCTCGCCAGGAAACCCGGCGGGAGGCGGTCGGCGTCCACCTTGAGCCCCACGGCGAGCGCAGTGGCGGGCGACACGCCCGTCTCCACGACCTGGTTCAGGTGCAGGGTGTCGGTCCAGAAGGCTTCGTCGCCGAAGGTCCAATGGCGGAAGATGTATCGGCCCGCGGCCGGACCGCTCGACGGCGCGGCGCCGAGTCCGACGTCGGCGGGGACGAGCGCGTCGGCTGGTGACGGCGCGGTCGGCGCCGGGGTGGTGCGGCTCGTGCAGGCCGCGAGCGTCAGCGCGAGGGCGGCACGGGAGAGACTACCGAGCGATGGATGACGCATGACGGGTCTCCTTGGATGGATTTCTATAACTCAGATACGTTGTCTATAGAGAAACTGGTTTGCGTCGGGCGGGAGGCTTGACAAGCACGTGCCGGGGGCGCCGTTTTGTGCGTACGACAAGCGCCTGTTGCAGTTAGAGACCTCTACCTACACCCCAGCGCACTGAGGCACACTATGAGCCGAATCCATGTCCGAACGGTCACCCTCGTCGCCGCCGTGTTTGCAGGCGTCTCACTCGCCTGCGGCGGCAGCTCGAGCGGGCCGCCGGCCCCCACCCTGACGATCGCCAAGACCTCGACGACGAGCGGCGATGGCCAAACCGACACCGTTCTCTCCACGCTCGCGAACCCCATCCGGGTGGTCGTGACCCTGGGGACGCCACAAGTGGGGACCACGGTGACGTGGGCGGCCGCCGGGCCCGGGGCATCGGTGACGCCGCTCCAGTCGATCACCGATGCGAATGGGATCGCGACCACGACATGGAAGCTGGGTCATGTGTCGGGCGCGCAAACCGCCACGGCGAGCGTGACCAGCGCAACCGGCTCGCCGGTGACGTTCACCGCGACCGCGACGCCCGGGGTCCGCACGCAGATGATCCAGCCGACCGGCGACGGTCAGGCGTGGATGATCGGCACGGTCCTGCCGCAGCCGCTCGCGGTTACCGTCGCGGATCAGTATGGTAACGGCGTGGCAGGGACCGCTGTCGCCTGGCAGGTGACGAGCGGATCGGCGAGCGTCAACCCCACCAACCCGACGAGCAACGCGAGCGGCGTCGCGCAAACGTCAATCACGCTCGGCAACACACCCGGCCCCATTACCATCACCGCCACCAACGCCTCGCTCAGCGGCTCACCGAAGTCGTTCAGCGCCACCGCTCAAGCGATTCCCACGACCGCGGACGTCACCGTGGGGCCCGGGATTCAGTTCAAGAGTAACCGCAACAGCACCACGGACCCGGCCACGGATACCATCGCGGCGGGCGGATCCGTGACGTGGACGTGGGCCGCGAACTCGATCGGTCACAGCGTGCACTCCACTGGGGCGCCGACGTTCGCGAACAGCGTCGTCATGACGACCGGGACTTACGCGGTCACGTTCAACACCGCGGGCACATACACCTACAACTGCTCGGTCCACGGTAGCGCGATGGCGGGAACGATTGTGGTGCGGTAGGGGAGTGCGGAGTGGGGAGTGTGAAGTGCGGAGTGCGGAGTGCGAAGTGCGAAGTGCGAAGTGCGAAGTGCGGAGTGCGGAGTGGGAGGGCTCAACGCGTACGAAGTAATACGCAACATGAGCCCGGCTCGCGGGAAGGCCCGGAGGGCCGCAACGTCGCTCGAACGCCGCGCGCGTTGAGACCGACCAGCACACCGCGCAGCAGAGCCAGGTTCATCTCGCAGATGAGCGGCTGACACTCGGCCGCGAGGGCGCCGAAGGGACAGTTCCGGAGCCGGATTTCGCCGTCCCTCCGGGCAGCAACGGGGGCGGGGGCGTACCCGCACTCCGTGAGCACCGTCGACAGCTCGTTCCGTCGCCTCGGCCCCTCACCGTTTCTCACCAACGCGCGGCCCGCGTCCCGCGCCACCCGCAGCAGGCCGCGACGGGCAGTGGGCGGCGCGGCTGTGAGCGCGCGCGCCAGCACGCGCCCCGCCAACTCGTAGCGCCGCGCGGGCAGCGTGACATGGAGCTCGAGATCGGAGCGGCGGTACAGCTTGGCCGGACGGCCCGCGCCGGGCCCCCGGCGCCCGGTCAGTCGGCGATACGATGTGTCGAGTAGGCCGTGGCCGACGAGCTTGTCGAGGTGGAAGGCCGCGAGCGCCCGGGAGATCCGGACGGCCCGAGCCGCCTCGTCGCGTCCCACGTCGCGGCGTCGGCTGGAGACGTAGCGATAAAGCGCCCTCCTGACTGGGTCATGGAGGGACGCGATCGTTTCAATCTGGCGTTCGAGCGATGTCGCGGCCACGCCACAAATCTACACCGCTTTGACAAACCCTACGGGAACGGAGGCGGTGACAGGGGCGGCTTGGGCACGTCTCCACTTGGCCCCCGCACGGTGACGTCCTCGAACAGCACCGACGGCACGACATACGATGCCGCGTAAGCGAGCCCGGGCGCCCCCATCATCTGGAAGCTGAAGCCTCCCCCGCCACCCCCCCCGCCCCCGCCCCCGCCCTCGAAGTCGAAACCGCCGAATCCCGCCAACACATCGTGGAACGGGCTCGTGTACACCGTTTGCGCTGTCGAGACGGCCACGATCTCCTTGAACGTGGACGGCGTGATCCCGGAGAGATTGGCGGAGCGGATCGGCTCCTCGTGTCCGTCGGGATAGACGCGGACCGCCAGCGTTGCCTGGAGCGTGGGCGACCCGGATTCCGCGCCGCTCATCATCGCGAAGAACGCCATCGGATCGGACATGCCCATGAGCCAGGGATTGCCGATGCGACGGATGACGATGGCATACGGCCTCCCGCGCGCCGCGGCGAGCCCGAGCAGCTTACGCTTGAGCGCGTCGCTCGAGAGAACCCCTCCCCCTCCCGCTCCCGAGTCGGGGCTGACCACGAGGTTCGTGACGACGGGTCCGTCGCCCCACCGATTGCCGCTGCTTTGCGCGACGCCGCGCACGGGGACGCGCGTGGCGAGCAGCGTCTTCAGGATCCCATGGTCGATGACTTTGGTTGCGCGCGTGGGCACCCCGTCGTCGTCCACCTTGAATCCGCCCAGGTAACGGCCTTGGTACGTCGTGAGGCCGGGATCGTCACTCACCGAGAGAAACGATGGCAGCACGCGCCCGCCGATCTGATCCAGGAACGGATTGTCCAACCGCGCGGCGAACTCTTCCATGAACGCACTGCCGACCACGGGGCGGCGCGCGGCCACGAGGCGCGGGGCGAAGATGTCGTTGAACAGCTCCGCCGCCGCCTCACCCTCGAACAGCACGGGGCCGTTGTATGGCTCCGCGATGCCGGTCCGGCGCAGGCCGGTCAGCCGTCCGCCCAGCGCGCGCACCGAGTCCGCGATCTGGTCCGGCGTGGGCAGGTCGCGCGGCGCACCGCCGTACAGGGTGATGACATCGGTGAGCGGCGAGCCGTCCACGGCCTGCGTCGTGGCGCGGATCCGCAGCACCACCCAGGGGGAGGCACGCGTGAACGACGAGCCTTCGCTGTTCACATAAGTGGTGCGGACCACGCCGGCGCTCCAGGAGACCTCGGACGTGTAAATGTCCGGTATGCCCCGAAACAGCGCCGACGCGCGACGCACCAACGCTTCTCCGGCCGGGCGGTCGAACAGCCCCGGCGGCGCGGGCGTCATGTCGCTGATGGTGGCGGGCGGCTCCTTGCTGAAGTCGGGGAGCGAGTCGGTGCGGGTATGGTTCGCGAGCGTCGCGCGCTTCTGGGACAGCTCCTCGACCGCGCGTTTGTACGCGCCGTCGGTGGCCAGCCACAGCTGGCGCCGGACGACGGCGTAATCGTCGTCAATGGGAAGCCCCGCGAACCCATATGACCCCTCGAGCATGGTGCGCGTCGGGCTCGGCATTTCCATGAAGTTCGTGTTGTCGAACTTGTAGTCCCCGACGCGCAGCTCCACGTTGAGGGCGCGCCGGTGCGTGTCCGCACCGCGCAGCAGGGCGCCAAGGCTCGCGCTCGCGTCGCTGGTCCGAATCTCGTCCACCCGGTAGGCCACGAAGTAGGGCGCGGGCAACGTGTCGAGCCGCAGCCGCGTCATCGTGCGCGCCAGCTCGTCACGTAACGCGCGGGCCAGCGGGTCGGCGGCGACCGGTGTCTGGGCGGCGGCGGCGGCCCCTCCCCAGGCGAGACCGAGGAGACACGCCAGGGCGGTCTTCACGGCTGCCCGGCGTCCGGGGGTGGCAGGATCGGCGGCCGCTCCTGCGACTTCGGCTTCTTCTGGACTTCGACCTGCGACAGCAGCAGTCCGGGCGACACCGCCGACACGGGCACCCAACCCGACTCCGCTCCGCACAGGCCGTTGAACACTTCGACCTTGTCGTCCGCCGCCACGATCTTCGAGAACGCCGTCAGCGGCGTCCCGATGAAGTCGACGCCCCGGACCAGCTCCTGGCGCCCGTCGGGGTAGACGCGGTACACCATCACCGGCATCACGTTGAACGCATTGGGAATGAAGCGCCGGGTGATGGTGAAGCCGCCCTCGATGTCGTCGAACAGCAGGCCATACGGCTTGCCCTGACGCCGCACCTCGTCGATCAGCATGCGCTTGAGCTCGGCCTCCGTGTGCCGCTCCGTGGTTTCGACGATCAGGTTCGACTGGCGCGCGACGGGTGAGAGCCCCAGCTCGGAGCGCCCGTGGCCGTTCGAGCCGGGGAAGCCTTCGATCGGCGAGCGGCTCATGAGAAACGTCTTCAAGACGCCGCGGTCCACGACGGTCACGCGCTGCGCGCGCACGCCCTCGTCGTCGAACCGATAGAACCCGGCCAGGTCCGTGGAGCCGAACCGGCGCAGCGTGGGATCGAAGTAGACCGACATCGAGGAGGGCAGGACCGGCTCGTTCACCTTCTTTTTGAACGTCTGGCCCTCGCTCTCGAGCTTCTGGCGCTGGCCCTCGACGCGGTGTCCGAACACCTCGTGGAAGAACACCGCGCTCGCGCGACCCGACAGGATCGCGGGCCCGGCGTACGGGTCGAGGGGCGGCGCCCGGCGCAGCGCGTGGAGATCGTCGATCATCCTGGCCACAGCGGCCAACACGGTCTTGTCGGACGGGAGGCCCTCGGGCGTGAACGCCCAATACGACTCGTAGCGCGGCAGCTCCATCCCGTCGTCGGCCTTGGAGAAGGCGAAGAGGTACAGCCGATAGATCGGCTGCGAGGTCTCGATCTCCGTCCCTTCGCTGTTCACGTACCAGCGGGTCTCGACCTCGGCGACGAAGCGGGCGGTCCCCTCGTAGATGTCGGAGCTGCGGGCGAACGGCGCCGTGTAGCGGCGGATGCGGTCCTCCCAGGCGCGTCGATCGACCACGAGCTTGGCGCCGGGCTCGCTGTAGGATTCGCGCGGCTCCCCGGAGAAGTCGGGCGACGAGTCCTCCGCGGCGACGCCCACCATGGCGTTGGTCTTCACCCAGGTCAGCTGCTGCACGGCGCGCTTATAGTCGCGGTCGGTCGCGTACCACAGGGCCGCGCGGATGGCGGTCGGGTCGTCGTCGATCGGGATCTCGGTCGAGCGCACGCCGAAGTCCATGAAGTCCCGGCCGGGGAATCCGCCACGCAGCGGATGCGTGTTGTCGAAGCGGGAATCCCCCACGCGCAGGTCCACGTCGACCGCGCGACGGCGCCCCTCGCGGCTGCGCGTGATCGCGCCGAACGAGCCGGCGACGGTGGCGCTCGCGACTTCCGTGACCTCGTAGCTCAGGAAGTACGGCGGCGTGGGCTGGGACTTGAAGGTCGCGAGCGAGCGCGCCAGCTCGTCTTTCATGGCCTGGAGAACCGGCGACCCCGGTCGCGCCTGCGCGCCCGCGCGGCCCGCGATCGCGGTGAGGATCAGACCGAGCAATCCAACACGACGTATCATCATCCGTCCCCTTACATCCTCGAGGCGTGGGTGGGCTGACAACTAAACGCGAAGCGAAGAGGGCTGTCTAGAGACGTTTCGTGCGCGGGAGGGCGTTACGCTGTGTAACGGTGCCCGAGGGTCTTCACCCATTTGATCCCCTCTTTGGTCCTCACCCCTTTGATCCCCTCTCCCTTCGGGAGAGGGGAAACGAAGCCTGTCCGTCGTCCCCCCTCTCCTGAAAGGAGAGGGGGACAGGGGGTGAGGACCTACTGCCTCGTCTGCTCCCCTGCACCGCCCGCCGTCGCGGCGCCCGCCGTGCGGTTCTGGTATGGCGGCCGCTTCGGGGTCGCCACCGGCCGGCTCTGCAGCTGCCGCTCCACCTCTTGAATGCCGGCGTCGAGCTGCTGATCTACGCCGCGGGCCAGCACGCCCGGGTCTTCCGCGACCGCGATGTCCGGATCCACGCCGTGCCCTTCGGCGAACCACTGCCCCGACGGATCGTACTGCCGGAACGTCGGCACGGTCACGAACCCGCCGTCGATCAGCTGCGGCACGCCGCTGATGCCGATGATGCCGCCCCACGTGCGCTCACCGATCAGCGGTCCCAGCTTGGCCTCGCGGAAGAACGTCGGGAAGCAGTCGCCCCCCGAGCCGCTCCAGCCGTTGATGAGCATCACCTTCGGCCCGACCTGGGCCGCCGGCGGCCAGCGCCAGTCCTGCCCGTCCCGCACCGCGTAGTACGCCATGGCCGGCCGGTTCAAGAGCTCGATGAAGCGGTCGGGAATCTGGCCGCCCGAATTGAAGCGCTCGTCCACGACGAGCCCCTGCTTGTCGATCTGCGCGGCGAGCTGGCGCTCGAGCTCGGTCTGGCCGTCGAGCCCCGTGCTCGGCACGTACACGTAGCCCACGCGGCCCTTGGTCATCTCGTCCACGTGACGCCGGTTCGCTTCGATCCACGCCAGATACCGCAGCCGACCCTCCTCGGCCAGCGTCTTGACCAGCACCGTGCGCGCGCCGTCGGCTGAAGGCCGGCTGTTGACGGTCAGCTTCACCGTCTGGTCCGCCAAGCCGTCGAACGCCGCCCACGGATCCTGCTTCGGATCGAGCGGCAGTCCGTTCACCGCCAGCACGTAGTCCCCTTCCTTTACATCCACCCCGGCCAGCGGGGAGCGGACTTCCGCGTCCCACGGCGCCCCCGTGATGATCCGTTTGATCCGGTACGCGCCGTTTTCGAGGCTCCAATCGACGCCCAGGAGGCCCACGCCCCGGCGCGGGCCGGTCTCGAGGTCGCCACCGCCGCGATAGGTGTGCGAGCTCGACAGCTCGGAGATCAGCTCGCCGATGGCGAAGTTGACGTCGGAGCGTGTCACGCTCGCGTCCAGGAGCTTGCCGTAGCGCGCGCGCTCCGCGCTCCAATTCACGCCGTGCATCCCGGGGTCATAGAAATAGTCGCGCTCGAAGCGCCACACGTCCGCGAAGATCTGCTGCCACTCGGCGCGCGGATCCACGGTCATGGTCAGCTCGTTGGTGCGGAGCGGCTTGTCGAACTTCTGACCGGGTTTCACGTCGACGATCGCGAAGCGGCGCGGCTGCTGGGCGACGAGCACCTTCTGCCCGTCGAACGACAGGTCCATGCCGGCCGCGTCGTCGATGACCGTTTCTTCCTTGCGGTCCTTGAGATCCCAATAGACGAGCGGGCTCTTCTTGTCCGAGGCTGCGGCTCCGGTCCGCGGCGTGCGCCGGTACAGCACCTTGCCGGAGGCCGCCGCCAGGTCCGCATAATTCCCCGCCTCGGGCGGCAACAGCACCACCCGGCTCTCGAATCCGGCGAGATCGATGTCGACGGCGGTCGTTTTGCTCTTCTCGGCGTCGGGCTTCTTGCCTTTGGTGGTGTCGGCCGCCGTGGAGTCGCGCTTGGCGGTCTCGTCGTCGCTCTTGGGCGCGAGCGGCGATGGGACGCTCGCACGCAGCGGCACGGCGGCGATCTGCGTGGTGTTGGTGTAGATCCAGGTGTTCTCGACGTCGCTGTAGATCGGGACGAACGCGCTGTTTCTCAGGAAATACAGGTACTGGCCATCCGGGTCGAACACGGGCCCGGCGTCCGCGTAATAGCCCGAGGTCACCTGCGTGCGCGTGCCGGACTTCGTGTCGAACAGGAAGACGGCCGTGTTGCGATTCTCGAGGTCGCGCGCATACGTCAGCCAGCGACTGTCGGCCGACCAGGAGACGCGGAATGGGTCGAGCGCGCCCTGATACATGAACAGGCCGCGATCCACCTTGGTCGCCTTCTTGGAATCGCGCTCCACGATCCAGATCGTCATGGTCTGATCGATGAACGCGAGCTTTTTGGAGTCGGGCGACCAATAGGGCCGGTAGCGGAATCCGGGACCGAGCGTCGTCAGCTGCTCCTCGGCGCCGCTGCCGTCTGCCGGGCGCACCATGAGCTGGTACTCTCCGCCCCGGTCGCTCCAGTAAGCGATCGAGCGGCCGTCGGGCGACCAGCTGGGAGTGCGCTCCGCCACGCCCGGCGTGCGCGTCACGTCCAGCACCGGGCCGTTCTCGGCCGGGACCGTGAAGATGTCACCTCGCGCCTCGAACAGGGCGCGCTTCCCGGTGGGCGAGATCGCGGCGTCCGCGATCCGCGTCCCCACTGAGTCGAGCCGCGGCTTCAGCGTGCTTGCGTCGGTGATGACCTCCACGCGCACGTCGTGCGTTTGCTCCGTCGCGAGATCGAGGAGATACAACCGACCGCCCGATTCGAACACGATGTCCGACGGCCCGATCGCCGGGAAGTGGATGTCGTAGTCGGCAATCCGCGTCACCTGGCGGATCGAGTCCTTGTCGAGGCTGTACGCCCAGATGTTCGCGCGCTCGCCCGCGCCGCGGTCGGACAGGAAGTACAGCGTGCGGCCGTGCCACATCGGCTGGCTGTTGTTCGCATCGCTCGGCGCTACCTGCTTCGAGGCCCCGGTCTCGAGGTTGTAGAGCCAGATGCGGGAGTTCCAGCCGCCGCGGTACCGCTTCCACGTGCGGAAGTCCTGCGACTGCGGCACGTACGCGAGCCATTTCCCGTCCGGAGAAATGGCGCCGAACTCCCCGTAGGGCACCGGGAGCTTCACCGGCATCCCGCCGTCCTTCGAGACCCGATACAACTGGAAGAACCGGTCCCGCCCGCTCTCCATAGGGGACGCGTACAGGATGCTCTGCCCATCGGGATACCAGCCGAGCATACGGTCGGGCGCGGGATAATGGGTGATGCGGGTCGGCACCCCGCCGCCTGACGGCATCACGTAGATGTCTTCGTTGCCGTCGTAGTCACCGGTGAACGCGATGAGCTTGCCGTCGGGCGAGAAGCGCGGGAACGACTCTTCCCCGCGCGGCGAGCTCAAGCGGTTGGCGACGCCGCCCGCCTTGGGCACTACCCAGACGTCGCCCGCGAACACGAAAGCGATCTGAGTGGCGGACACGTCGGGCTGGCGGAGCGCCCGGGCGTCGATCTGGCCGGCGAGCGGCTGGTGGAAGGCGAGCGCGCACACGACCGACCACGCGAGCGCGGAGGAGAGCGATCGAGTTCGGACCATATGACCTCTTCGGACGGCGAAAAGAGACACACGAACGACGGCGGGAACGGAGTGATGGTCGCGGCCGAACGGCGCCGTGTCAAGACGGGGTCTTAGCGGGAATACCCGTGCAGCACGGGCAGTCTAGCAGCCGGAAGCTGCACGGCTCGCCCCTTACTGGAGAGTGACTTATGACGCTGCATGAATATTTCATCGCGTCGTCGACAATTGCGCGATTCCTCACCGGGTGGTCGCACCTCTACCGGCACACGTCTGTGAATACCGCCGTCACCTATCTCCACTTGGTCGGCATCATGGTGGGAGGCGGCGTCGCGGTCGCCACCGATCGCGCTTCGCTCCGGCTCTCCCCGGCGACGCCGGACTGGTCCGGGGAGCTGGCCCGGCTGGCCAGCGTTCACCGCTGGGTTCTCACGGGTCTTGGCCTCATCTTCGCGACGGGCTCGCTGATGGCGTTAGCGGACTTGGACGGCGTGATGAGGTCGGGCGTCTTCTGGGTCAAGATGGGGCTCGTCGGCCTGCTGCTCGCGAACGGCTACCTACGAATGCGCTCGGAGACCGCGCTCAGACAGGGCGGGGGCGCCTCCAACGCGTGGAATGGCTTCCGCCGAACTTCTGGGGCGAGCCTCGTGTTGTGGTTTGTCGTTCTGCTGGCGGGTGCATTGCTCCACTCGACGCTGTGAGCGTCGCTCCTCACCCCCCGAACTTACTTCTGGTATAGCGCGGGCAGCTGCTCCTGGAGGCGCGTCAGCTTCGGGAGGTCGTTGTAGACGATGTAGGGCTGATCGGTGTGGAGCGCGAGGTAGTTCTGGTGATACTCCTCGGCCGGGTAGAACCCCTTGAGCGGCACCACCTGCGTCACGATCGGCTTGGGGAAGACATGATCCCGTTGCAGCTGCTCGATGTAGGCGAGCGCCGCCTTGCGCTGAGCGTCAGTGGCGTAGAACACGACCGACCGGTATTGCGTCCCGACATCCGGACCCTGGCGGTTCAGCTGGGTCGGATCGTGGGCCACGGTGAAGAACACCCGCAGCAAATCGTCGTAGGACACCTGCGCCGGATCGTATGTCACCTCGACCGATTCGGCGTGGCCCGTGTTCATCGCGCTCACGATCTCGTAATGCGCCGTGACGGCACTGCCGCCCGCGAAGCCCGAGACCACGCGCGTCACGCCCTTGACGTGCCGGTAGACGGCGTCCACACCCCAGAAGCAGCCACCGGCGAAGACGGCCGTCTGCTGCTGGGCAGCGGCGGGAGCGGGAGCAGCGAGGAGGAACAGGAGGCCGAACAGGGCCGCGCGACGAACAGGGAGGCTGATCATTGTACGTATCATAATCCCGTCTGTGGGCTCTCGGCACCCCGTGCCGCCGTGCCGCCCTGCCGCCGTGCCGCCTCGCCGCCTCGCCGCCGTGCCGCCCTGCCGCCTTCGCGACTCAGACCATCAGCGCGCGCATGGGGTGGAGGGTCCGGCGGAACGGATCGAACACGAGGCCGAGGATCTCGAGGGTGACGACGCCGAGCAATGGTTCCGCGTCCCCCGGTTGGCCGAGGACGACGGGGGTGTGCCCTTCGCCGTGAGGCAGACTCACGATGCACTCCGAGACGGACCGGTGGACCGACGTACCGTCGGCGAGCACGAAGTCCATCTCGCGTTTCGGGGCTAGCCCGATGGCGCGCCACACCGGTTCGGGCAAGAGGGAGTAGGTAGCCCCGCTATCGATAAGGAAGCGGACGGTGACTTCCGCGCCACCCCCAGGCCCGCGGACGGTTCCTTGCACGTAGCTGATACCCACGCTCCAGAAGATGGGGGGCTTCGGCCAAGCGCCGTCATCGGAAGTTTGCCAGGCGGCGCGAAACCGCGCCAGTGAGCGATGAGAACCGAAGCTCAGCTAACCTTCGCCAGGTACTTCTCGGCAGCCTGGAGGGCCCGGCGCTTGCCGCCGTGCGTCACGTCCCCGAAAAACCTGCGGTGGCGCGGGCCGTACGTGCCGTCCCGCCGTTTGTGGAACCCGACACGGACGAACCAGCCGAAGGTCCGCGTGGACGGTTGGTCGATGCGGCTGATGCCCCGCCTCTTTTTCATGGCCATGATCCCGATGCGAATGAATTGTGCGCTAAACTGCACAGGCGGTGCTTGCTAGGCAAGGGCGGAAGGGAGCTCGGAAGGGAGCAGGGAGCAGGGAGCGGGGAGCAGGGAGCAGAGACGCAAGCCGCGGCTCGGCATCCCCTTCGGGATGGTCTCCCCGACCGGGGCGCGGCCTCGTCAAGGGACGCGGCTGAAGCCGCGGCTCGGCATCGTCTGCTGAAGCAGAGGAGCTCCTCGCTCGTTTACGAGCGGTCGCCGAGCCGCGAGTTCACTCGCGCCATCGGGCTGCGGCACCATCCATGAGGATCCACTCCGGAGGGACTCGTTGATCAGCCGACGGGGAGCTACCTTCTGAAATAGCTTCAACGTCGAGGGCAGTATGCATCCGACATGCGTGCGGCGTGTCGCCCCGTTGATCGCCTGCACCGCCATCGCGTGCGGGAACGAGTCGACCTCACCCGGTCAGCTGATTTTCCACGGCGACTTCCAGCTCGTCGCGGCCGACGACTGGGTTGCCAAGCAAGCCTGCAACTACGTCATCCCGACCGACGAGACCGTGTGCGACTGGGGTCACCTGTCCATTACGACGGATCCCGCCGCGATCTCCGTGCGCGGCTTCACGGTCTATCACGCCGGCGTGATCGTGCATCAGGACTCCGTCACCTATCACGCGCCCGTACACGTGGTCGACGCGTGCACGATCGCGATCGACAGCACGGGCGGCGTCACGCCCAATGGCCGTGGCGTCCTGGCGGGCGATACCCTCCACTTCTATGGGCATGGCTCGCTCGGCGACTCACTCTCGTGGGGGTATCTGGTGGTACAAGTGGAAAGGCTGAGTGGGTGCGGCTAGGAGGGAGCAGGGAGCGGGGAGCAGTTCAATCAGTGCTTTCGGAGGAGTCCGAACAGGATCGCGAGTGTCTCGCAGCCCATATCTGTTCCCCTCTCCCGGCTCCCTGCTCCCCGCTCCCTGCTCCCTGCTTAAAAGCCGTTCACGAACGAGCAGCCGGGCGGCTGCGGGCTCCGGGGAGTGCACTCGGTCGTTGGGAACGGCATCCGGTTGTAGAAGTGCCCGTTGGTCGCGATGCGCGACAGGGTCAGGAGTCGATTGTAGTGGCGCAGGTCCAGCCAGCTGAACCCTCCCTCCCAGACGAGTGAGTACCGCTTCTCGTACAGCAGCACGGTGAGCACCGAATCGGGCGTCTGCGCCGCCAGGTTCGCGAGTGCCGGGAGCTTGCCCGAATTGAGCCGCGTAAAGTTGATGAGCCGTGCCGCCGTGGCGAGATCGCCCAAACCCAACGCGATTTCGGCCCGGAGCAGAATGAGCTCCTCGTTGCGGATCAGCGGAATCGGCTTGTCCGGCGCGTCGTACAGCGTGAATTGCTGGTTGCTCGTGACACCGTCGAGCGGCGGCGGGGTATCGACGGACGCGGTCATCTTGTCGAGGACCCGCTGGTCGAGCGTGACGCCGTCGCTCTGCCGCTGCGCCTGCGTGATCAGCTCCGGGTTCGCGAACAGGTGCACCGGATCGAAGTTGGGGTTCGGCTCATCGCCCGGCCCCGTGCTGTACGAGTGGTACGCCCCGAAGGTCAGCGCCCGGGTGGTATCGAGGAACGAGCCGTTGATCGCCACCAGCGCGTTGGCCCAATCGTCGAGGTACACCTCGGTGCGGGCCTTGAGGGCGCGATTCAGCGCAACGAACGTGAGCGGCGTCGCGAACGGGGAGAGCCCCGCGCTCAGCCTGAACGGGAACGCCGGCCCCGCCCCCTGAAGATGGGTGACGGCGGAGTCGAGGAGGTTGAGGATGTGCTGGTAGACCTCCGCGCGCGTGGCGATCGGCGCCGGCGGGCCCAGGGCATCGATGTCCACGGCGATCGGCGCGCCGAAGCTGTCCCGGGTGGCGACGATCTCGAAGAAGTCGAGCGCCTGGATGGTCTGGGCGAACCCCCGGACGGCCTCCTTGTCCGCGGCGCCCATGTCGACGTCCTTATCCAGCGCGCGCAGCAGGATGTTGACGTTCCGGATGTCGGCGTACGCCGGCGTCCACTGGTTCCCGCCGAAGCTCCCGGGGTCGAGCGGTCCTTCCATGAGCTGCGTGACCGTGCGCGGCTCCGTCGGCTCGATGTCGAAGCCCTCGCGACCGAAGATCCCCAGGTTGCGGACGTAGAAGGCCACATTCTCCCGGGTACCCGTGAGCAAGCCTTGCGTGGCATTGGCGATCTTCGCCGCAGTCGGGTGGTTCAGGAGGTCGTCGAGGCTGGAGCTATTCAGGTCGGGCACCGCCAGATCCTTGCACGCGACAAGGGCCGACAGCGCGGCGCCGGCCATGAGCGAAGCGATCGTGCGCATGGGAAGAGTCCTCATTGGGCGGCCCCGGTCAGAATCCCATGTCCACCGAGAGCCAGAAGCTGCGACTCGGCGGATAGGGTGACACGTCGAAGTTCCTGGCGATCTGCTGGGTCCCGAAGTTCGAGACCTCGGGATCGGCTCCCTTGTAGGGCGTCAGCGTGAACAGATTGCGACCCGAGAGGCTCACCCGGGCGTAGCGCCCGCCGCTCCAGAAGCGCCGCACGAACGCCTGCGGCAGGTCGAACGACAGCGTCAGCTCCCGGAGCTTCAGATAGGTCGTGCTCTCCAGATAGATCTTGGTCTCCGCCGGGAACGTGGTGGCGCGATAGGCGCCGAGGGGCATGCTCGCCCCCCCGACCGTGATGGGCGTGGCGTAGTCGGGGCTGTTGGCGGCCAGATCGTAGAGCCAGGCCGTGAGATTGTCGGCGACGCCACCACTCTGCCAGTTCAGCAAGAAGTACAAATGGGCGGCGTGGTACTGCACGTCGTTCGCGAAGCCCACGCGGAAGTTGGGGTTCTGCTCGCCCACTCGGCAGAATGCAGTGCACAAGGTGTCGTTCCCCACGAGCTGGGTGGGCGACGCCCCGACCTGGATGTAGTTCGAGCCCAGATCCACGCCGAAACCGATCGGCGGGAAGAAGTTCGGCACCGGGAGGGACAGCACCTTGCCGCGGTCCAGGCTGAAGTTCGCGGTGGTGGTCCACTGGAACGAGGGGCGCTGCGCCGGTACGGCCATGAGCGCGATCTCGAGCCCGCGGTCGCGCATCACGCCGCCGTTGAAAATTTCGGTCTGGAAGCCGCTCGAGGGCGGCAACTGGCGTTGCAGCAGGAGGTCGGTAATGCGCTTCTCGTACCCCGTCACCGACAGCGTCGCCCGACCCTTGAACAGCGTGGCGTCGAAGCCGCCTTCGATCTCCCGCTCCCGCTCGGGGTGCAGGTCCGGCGCGGCGATCGTGGGGACCACGCCGAGCAGTCCCAGCCCCACGGCCGGCACGCCACCGATGTTGGCGCTCGTCAGCTCCGTGAATTGCTGCCCGTAGAGCGGTTCATTGCCGGACTGTCCATAGGCGGCGCGCAGCTTCAGCTCCCCGAGCACCGGCGAGTCGAACAGGAGCCGGTAGGACGCGCCGGCCTTCGGATAGTAGAAGAGCTTGCTCGGATCGGCATCGGCGCTGCTCTGGTCCGCCCGCAGGCCGAGCGTCAGCAGCAGGCGTTCCGACAGCCCGAGAAATTCCTCCTGGGCGAACAGTCCCATGTCCCGGACCCGTTGCTGCTGTTCGGCGATCGCGATGATCGTCCCCTGGCCGATGTTGCCGATATCCCCGACCAGGTTCTGGGCGGACGTGCGGGCGATGTCCTGGTCGTGCTTCTGGTAGTCCACGCCCGCGGAGGTGGTGGCCGTGAAACCGCCGCTCGCCGGCGTGTACGCGTAGACCAGGTTGCTGCTCAGGTTGACGTTGAGGTTGTTCGTGTTCGACAGGATCACCTGGCCCGGCAGGCCGCTGGCCTGCTCGAACTGCAGCTCGGCCGGCGCGAAGATCTTGTCCTTCTGGTTGAAGAAGTCCGATCCCGCGGTCGCGATGAGCTTCAGCGAATGCTGGGGCGTTTTCACGGCGTTCACCGTCATCGTGGTGGAGCCGATGAAGCGCCAGACGGGCGTCTCGTTCTGGAGCAACGCCGAGGTCTGCAGCGGGTTGGACGGCGCGAACGGGTTGTTCGGGTAGCTGCCGTCCGCCAGCTGGTGCAGGTTCACGAAGCTCGGCGTGGAAAAGAGCGACATGTAGTAGCTCGTGCCGGTATTGTCGTTGTTCGTGAGTCCACGCCGCGCGTTGGAATGCACCAGGTTCGTGCTGAAGTTCAGGTCGATGTGCGAGCCGATCAGCTGGTCCACGTTGACGCGGATCGAGTGTTTGCTGTAGCCCGTATTGTCGATGATCCCGGGCTCCACGTCCCACAGTCCCGACACGTAGTAGCGCGTCGTCTCGGACCCACCCCGGATGCTGCCGCTGGTGCGCGAGAGGATCGGCTTGTTCCCGGCGACGACGTCCTCCTGGTTGTAGACGGGGCACAGGCCACCGGGCAGGCTGCAGAGCGATCCGAATGCCCCGTACGTCTGGTTCACCTCCACCGAATCGCGAAACACGCGCGCACCCAGCTCGTGTGAGATCTCGGCGAATCCGACTCCCTGGCTCAGCTCGAACTGCGGCCCGGCGCCGGCCTGCCCCCGCTTGGTCTTGATGATGAACACGCCATTCGAGGCCTTCGACCCGTAGATCGCGGAGGCCGAGGCGCCCGGCAGGACCTCGATGCTCTCGACATCGTGGGGATTCAGGTCCGCGAGCCGATTGGCCGGATTGTCCTCCACAGTCGCGATCGGCTGAGGCCCCTCCGCCCTGGTGATCGCGTTGGTGCCGCCCGAAATCGCGTCGTTCGAGATGACGACGCCGTCCATGACGAAGAGGGGTTGAGAGTTGCCGATGATGGAGGTCACGCCGCGCATCCGTACCTGGATCCCGCCGCCGGGCGCGCCCGAGTTGGCTTCGATGTCCGCGCCCGCGATCTTGCCCTGCAGCGCCTGCTCCACGTCCTGCGCCGGCACCGCGCTCAGCTGATCGGCGCTGACGCTCGACACGGCGTTGGCGAGATTGCGTCGCTCCTGGCCGGTCGCTTGGCCGGTGATGATCACGGCTTCGAGCCTCAGCACGTCGCGCTCGAGCTCGATGGCGACCGTCTCCTGGCCGGCCGGAGCCGTGACGTCCCGCCGCTTGTACCCAATGAGGTGGACGACGAGCGTCGCGTCGCCGGCCGGAGCGGCGATCGCGAAGGAGCCGTCGTCCTTGGACAGGGTACCGGTCTCCGTGCCCTTGAGGGTGATCAGGGCCCGGCCGAGTGGCGCACTCGTAACCGCGTCAAACACGTGACCCGTGATGGTCCGGCCCTGGGCCGCACCGCGAGCCGCCACACCACACAACCCGAGGAGGGCCAGGAGTGGAGTGAAACGCCGCATGCTGTATCCTCCAGTTCGACGGTCGTACGGCAACTGGACGAAACTGCACACCGCGCGTGCCCGACGCCTCTTCCGGGAGAGGGAATCCATCGGGAGCGCGGGGGTGGCGCTGATATGGACCCGCCGGATGGCACTGTCAACGATTTCACAATGAGACGTCGTCGGGGGAGCACCGCGTTGACGCTCGATCGGACCCGGCGTACGTTCGTCACCCCTCGCGCGATCGGAGAGAGACCTCGTGGCCACGCAGCAGTTGACGCGAGCCGTGCTCGCCTCGTTGGCACTCGTCACTCGTGCGGTGTCGGCGCAGAATCCAGCCCGGAATCCGGCCGCACCCGTTCCCGATCGTCGCGTCGGCTTGCGCGCCGGCTGGATGGACGCCGCCCAGGCCACGTGGAATCTCCGGCTGGTGTCGACGAGCCCGCCCACCAAAGCGTTCATCCCGGCGGAGCCGGGCGATTTCGACTACATGAATTCGGACATCGCGTTCGACGGACACCACGTCATCCAAGGCAACTTCCACGGCTTTCAGGTGTGGGACGTAGCCGATCCCGCCCACCCGCGTCTCATGCACGCGGAGACCTGCCCGGAGCAGCAGAACGACGTCTCCGTCTACCGCAACCTGCTGTTCCTCTCGGGAGAGTCGCCGAACGGCCGCCTCGACTGTGGCGTGCAAGGGCTGAGCGACCCGGTGAGTCCCGAACGCTTTCGCGGCATTCGCATCCTCGACATCGGCGATCCCGCGCACCCGCGGATCGTGGCCAACGTGCAAACGTGTCGCGGATCGCACACGCATACGCTCGTGACCGACCCGGCGGACACGAGCGTCGTCTACATCTATGTGTCGGGCCAGGCCCCGGTGCGGCCGCCCGAGGAGCTGGCGGGCTGCTCCGCCGCGCTGCCGGAGCAGGACACGGCCTCGGCGCGCTTCCGGATCGACATCATTCGGGTGCCGCTCGCGCATCCGGAGCAGGCCCGCATCGTGAGCCGGCCACGCATCTTCGAGGCCCTGATCGCGCCGCCCTCTCACGGCGCCGCCCCCGCCGACTCCGCGGCGAACGCGCGCTTTGCCGATTCCGCGCAGGCGACGGGCGCGTTCGTGGCGCGGTTTCAGGGAGAGCCGGTCGTGCTGCCGGCGGAGTTCACGACCGGGATGCTCGACAGCATCGTCCGGAGTCGTGGTGCGAGCGGTACGCCCACGGCCGCCGATAGCGCGGCGCTGCGCGCCGGCTTGCAGGGGATCATCGACGCGATGTTCCTGGCGCCGATGGGTCCGGGCGGCGTGCGTCACGGCCCCGATCAATGCCACGACATCACCGTGTACCCGGCGCTCGGCCTCGCCGCGGGCGCCTGCGCCGGCTACGGACTGCTGCTCGACATCCGGGATCCCGTGCATCCGGTCCGCCTGGCGGCGGCCGCGGACTCGAACTTCGCCTACTGGCACTCCGCCACGTTCAACAACGACGGCACCACGGTGCTCTTCACCGATGAATGGGGCGGTGGCATCGCGCCGCGCTGCCGCGCGACCGACAAGCCGGAATGGGGCGCGGACGCGATCTTCACGGTCGCCGACCGCCGCACGCTCACGTTCCGCGGCTATTACAAGCTCCCGGCCGTGCAGACCTCGACGGAAAACTGCGTGGCGCACAACGGCAGTCTGATTCCCGTCCCCGGCCGCGATCTCATGGCGCAAGGGTGGTATCAGGGCGGCGTCTCGGTGTTCGACTTCACCGATCCCGCGCACCCGACTGAGATCGCGTACTTCGATCGCGGGCCGATGGACTCGACCAAGCTCGAGCTGGCGGGCAGCTGGTCAGCCTACTGGTACAACGGGTACATCTACAGCTCCGAGATCGGGCGCGGGCTCGACATCCTCGAGCTCCAGCCGAATCCACTGCTCACGCAAAACGAAATCGACGCCGCGAAGCTGGTGCGGGTGACGTATCAGAACGTGCAGGATCAGCAGCGCATCAGCTGGCCCGCGAGCTTCGTCGTCGCGCGCGCGTATCTCGATCAGCTGGAACGCGGGCGCGGTCTCGCGACCGCTCGCGTCCGCGCGGCGCGGACGGCACTCACGAACGCGGAACGGGCAACGGGCCAGCGGCGCCGGAGCGCGCTGACGGCGCTCGTCGCCGAGCTCGACCGTGAAGCGGCGAGCGCCACGGACGGAGCACGAGTGCGCGCGCTGGCGGAGGAAGTGCGGGAGCTGGCGCGGTAAGGAGGGAGCCGTCGAGTCACCCCGGGGCGTCGCCCCGGGGTCAGCCGAGTGCCGCGGCCGGCGCGGGCCCCGCGTCAACCAACTGTTTGGTAACTGGTTCCACGCGGAGATTGAGCCCCTCGAGCGTATGAGCGCCTAGCAGCACCAGGTCGCCCGGAGCGCCGAACACCACCTCGTCCGCGGCCCGCTTGCCCGCGAGGTAGATAAACACGCTGCCGGTCCAGCGTTCGAGGATGGTCCCGTCAGCCTGACGAAACCGCCACTGGTTGTTCCGCTCGACCGCCAGAGATTCCAGGACCGTAGCCGGCACCCAGGACAACTCCGCTCCCGTATCCATGAGCACCGACCCGAGGGTGCGCCGGGCGCCCGGACGAGCGGGGTTCTCGATCTCGACATCGACGCGGAAGGTTCCCATCTCGTCCGGCATACTAGCTCCCGATCGTGTGCCGAGTAGTACCACAATGGCGCAGGGAGTGTCAATGCGTCGCGACTCAGGAACGCCCTCACGGTCGGGAGACGTCCCCTAATCGCCGGGAGTCGCACCCTCACCGTCGGGAGACGTCACCTGATCGTCGGGAGCCGCTCCCTCTCGGCCGGGAGTCGCTCCCTCACCGTCGGGAGACGTCACCTGATCGTCGGGAGCGGCTCCCTCTCGGCCGGGAGTCGCGCCCTCACGGCCGGGAGACGTCACCTAATCGTCGGGAGTCGCTCCCTCTCGGCCGGGAGTCGCGCCCTCACCGTCGGGAGACGTCACCTAATCGTCGGGAGTCGCTCCCTCTCGGCCGGGAGTCGCACGCTCACCGTCGGGAGACGTGAGCTAATCGTCGGGAGTCGCTCCCTCTCGGCCGGGAGTCGCACCCTCACCGTCGGGAGACGTCACCTGATCGTCGGGAGTCGCTCCCTCTCGGCCGGGAGTCGCACCCTCACGGTCGGGAGACGTCACCTGATCGTCGGGAGTCGCTCCCTCTCGGCCGGGAGTCGCACGCTCACCGTCGGGAGACGTGACCTAATCGTCGGGAGTCGCTCCCTCTCGGCCGGGAGTCGCGCCCTCACGGTCGGGAGACGTCACCTGATCGTCGGGAGTCGCTCCCTCTCGGCCGGGAGTCGCACCCTCACCCAACCTGCGGACACGGCTAACTGAACCCCCGGCCGCTCAAGGGGCGCTCGGCCCTGCTCCCCACTCCCCACTCCCCGCTCCCCAGTCCCTGCTCCCTGCTCCCCGCTCCCTGCTCCCTGTCGGTCACACCCATTCCGCATCGGACAACGAGATCGCAAACACGCGCCGGCAGCGCGGGCACTCCATCCGCGGCGCCTCCCCCATGAGCCGGGCCCGCTCGCCGCAGTTGGGGCAGACCCCGTAACGCGAGCCCCACTCGAGCGGGATATCGAATGCGTCACCCGGCAGTGGGACCACGGACCAGAGCGACGGCCGCACCGGGAGCACCTGGACATACTCGCGTGGCACGCCGACGGCCTGTTGGTTCACTTCGATGACGGCTTCCTGGGGGGTAATGCGAAGCAGCGGATACCACGCGCCGCGGCGCACGCGGCAGTTGTGTCTGGTCCACACCCGCGCCCACTGCTGGACGTCCGGCATAGAAGCCCCCTCCCCACGGGTGGTGGAGAATCGTGCTGGGCGTTGCTAGGGGCGCGACGTCCTTACTAGGGCCAGAGGGCCATGCTGTCAAGCTCCGGCGGTGCTCACCCCCGGTGGCGCGGCTGAAGCCGCGGCTCGGCATCGTCTGCT
>Ga0207663_10000190_pt1 | contig 27388 bp, 43 predicted proteins | sample LARL53metaG_FD_184346 | JGI IMG/M metagenome (GOLD analysis project Ga0207663, IMG submission 184346) | Corn, switchgrass and miscanthus rhizosphere microbial communities from Kellogg Biological Station, Michigan, USA - LAR L5-3 metaG... | ecosystem: Host-associated > Plants > Roots >...
CGGGAAGCGGAAGCTTTCCGTGAGCTGAACGGTGAGTACCCGCACCACACCGTGATCGACATCATGATGGACATCGACTACGAGGGAGCGGGGGAGCAGAACTACTGGGCACTGATGGCCGAGCTGAAGGACATGGCCCGTGAGCAAGAGACAGCTATCACGATCGTTCATCATACAAGTGAGAGCGCCAAGGGGGGGTCTCCTCCGCCTCGAAGTGCGATCATGGGCAAAGCGAACCAGCTTCCTACGCTCATACTCACGCTTTGGGGTGACGCTTACGCTGGGACACTTGACGTGGCTACGGTCAAAAACCGCTTCGGTCCTCAGGATGCGATGGGCAAGAGGTTCTTCAAGATGACCGCTTCCCCCGCCATCTGCCTGATCGAGGAACGAGAGCAGCAAGAGGTACCGCTGCTCTTCAAGGATGGTCCCGACGTTGACGTCGAGGACAAGATCAATGCGTGGAGTGACAGCGAAGCTTCACTCCGGGAGAACCAGGCTTCGCCTGGATCGTGGGAGGATGACTGATGCCCGACGAGTACCCGTGTCAGACCTGCGGTGGTGGCGGGAAGATTCAGGCACCACGGCACGACGTCAACGAGAAGGGTGAACTGGTGGTCGTGCAGGACGTGATCGACTGCATCACCTGTGGCGGCAGCGGGAAGGTGACTGCCTGATGTGCTGCGACGAGCCGTGCATCGTAGCCGTCTGGGTCGACGGCAAGTACGTCAACCAGTGCATCAACTGTCAGAAGGTGGTGGGCTGATGCCCGAAGAGATTACGATCTCAGTCGAGGAGTACGCCGAACTCCTCACGATCAAGCAGTCGGACGACTACGTGTGGGGCATTGTCCAGCACGTGGCCTACAGCCCGCACTCCACCCCCGAGGTGGAGCAGTTCGCCCTAAATCTCCTTGACGAATGGACCAAGTGATGTACTGCCACTGCGGCAGGCCGTACCCGTGCCTTGAACACTAGCCAGCCGTACCCGAACTGGCACTGCGTTACCATCGAAGAGACCCCAAGTGGGTGGATGGTGGTCTGCGTACCACATGGGATGGTGTGCGACTCGACGCCCACCCACTTGGCGGCCTTCGAGGCAGCGTTGCAACACGACTTCGACACCGGAGCGTTCAACTATGGGAAGGGTCATGAATAAACCCTGCAAGGGCTGCGGTTCGGTCACCCGCAAGGTGACCGCCCCCGGTCCACGCTGTGCCACCTGCCATAGGGACCGCAAGGCGGCCCTCAAGGAGGCCTCTCACGGCCGATGGATCCTCAAGACCTACGGGATTACCTCGGAGCAGTACGAGGCTCTCTACGAGGCGCAGGGAGGCTCGTGCTACATCTGCCAGCGGGCCAAGGGGATCACCAAGAAGCTCGCGGTAGACCACGATCACGCCACCGGCTTCGTCCGGGGGCTGCTGTGCACCACGTGCAACAAGTTCCTCGGTCACCTGAGGGACGACCCTGATGCAGGGTGGCGAGTCGGTGACTATCTGCTCGAACCACCAGCATTCCGAACGATAGGAAAGGTGAAGCCCGATGGCGAAGATCGAGATTGAACTTGACCTGGAAGACCTGCCGTACGAGCTGGCAGATCAGCTCACCGACACCGCGTGGCTGAAGTTCATGAAGGAAATGGACGAACAGCGTGCGGACATCGGTCTCACCAAGCGTCTGCACGAGTACCTGGGTGAGGCTATCGAGGAAGATGAGGAGCGAGGATGACCCCCAACCCTGAGATGCCGCCCGTTGAGCAGCGCAAGGATGCGCTGAAGGACGCCTTCGAGGCGGCCAACGGACGACGGCCCAACGACACCGAAGCTGCCCGCATCGACAAGGCTGCGGAAGACCGCAGCGTTCGGGGAAGGCCGAAGAAGAAGTGAACGAGCTGACTAACGAAGAGCTCGACGCCGTGCACTCCTGCTTGTACGACGAGGCGTACTACGGTGGCGATGAAGTGGTGTACGGTAACGGCGAGTACGCCGTTAACCTTCGGACCGCACTAGCCAAGGTGGAAGATGAGGCGGAGAGGCGCAAGCTCTGGGGGTGACTTCCCCTTGTACCCGATCGTCCCGGTCATCGAGGCGCTGAAGGGTGTCACGCTAGGCTTCGGGGAAGGGCGGGGCTGGACTTCGGTCCGGTGCCCGTTCCACCCGGACTCAGATGCTTCGGCGTCGATCAACACCACACTGCAAGTCTTCAACTGCCACGCGGACGACTGCCCGACAGGGACAGCGACTCAGATCATCATGCAATGGGAACAGGTGAGCTACGCTGAAGCTAAGCAAAGAGCAGAGACAATATCTGGAGCGAGCCTGGGAAACGTACAGCCCGCACCTGGAAGACGCGGAAGGATGGCTGGTGGCACGAGGTCTGGATCTGGAGTTCGCTCGGACCAGAGGACTTGGCGTCGTCCGGGACGCTCTTCCGGGTCATGAGCCTGCGACTGGGTACCTGGCTATCCCGTACCTCACCAGGACCGGGCCGGTGAACTTCAACTTCCGGTGCATTCAGAACCACAACTGCAAGGAAGTCCCGCACCACTCCAAGTACTGGAAGCGGAAGGGGTCCAAGACCAACCTGTACGGCGTTCTCTCGGTGGCTCAGGCCACCGACTGGATCGTGGTCACCGAAGGGGAGATCGATGCTCTGACGTGGCAGCAGGCAGGCGTACCGGCACTCGCAGTGCCGGGAGCGGAGAACTGGCAGCCCTACTGGGCGAACCTGCTGGAAGATTTCAGCCGTGTATACTTGGCTGAGGATGGAGACAACGCAGGCAAAGACCTGTGGATCGCGATGTCCGAGCACATCGATCAGGGCAACACGATGGTGGTCCGCATGCGAATGCCGGACGGCGAGGACAGCAACAGCATGTTCCTCAAGCAGGGCAAAGAGTATCTTCTCGGAAGGATCAAGAAGTGAGTCAGCAGTTCAAGTTCGAGTGCGTCATCACCTTCGAGGACGATGGCCACAAGGTTGACGAGGACTATCTTGACCTCGTGGCCCTGTACTACGGCGACAAGCACCAGGAGTTCACGCTTACCAGCGTGGCGGACTCGATCGAGGAGATCTGAAGTGAACACCGTGTTCGTCATCATCAACGAGTGGACCGACATCGCCGGTAACACGTCGTCCGAAGTGGTCGGCGGCTCGTTCTTCGAGACGGAGAGCGACGCCTGGGAGAGTCTGGCCGTCATCGCCGAGTCCTTCGGGTACACCCTGCTGCCCGACGAGAACAACATCACCTTCGAGGGGAACATCCACAACCTCCAGACCGATGAGTACTACATCGAGGAGCTGACCCGTGGCTAGGAAGTACACCGAGGACACGACGAACGTGTTCCGGCAGAAGGTAACCCGCAAGGGTTACCGCCCGCCGTCTCCGTACAACTCGAACGACACTGGCAACGAGTACCAGACCGTTGAGTTCTACGGTCCGTACCTCACCCGGAACGTCGGCGGGAATCCGTGGATGAACGTCACCGACAAGACGGTGACCGTCGAGATCCAGAAGCTGAGCACCACCGAGCACGGCCTTGAGTGGCTCACCGAGAAGAGCAGGGTCATCGAGCGAGAGGAAGACTAGTGGGCAAGCACAGCGGGCCCAGCAGCGACGAGGACGCCACGACCCCTTACGGCCCTGGCCCTCACCCGACTCCCGAAGAGAGCGCGGCTCTCGCCGCGTCCTTCGATGCACAACTGAAAGCTTCGCCCGGCAACAACTGCACGAACCCTCCCCACTATCCCCCGCACTGCGGTTGCCCCGCAGGCTAGGAGCAGACATGAAGGCGATGTCTTACGGCAAGGTCGTCGAGGCTCACGGTCAGCGCATGGACAAGCTCGTAGCCGTCAGCTACGAGTACCACAAATCTGATCCGCTGATCGTGGACGTTACGTTCTACGAGACCGACCACGACACCGGCGTGGTCCACGTGATTCCCTGGCAGATCAGCCGGGAGCTGTTCGCCACCGCCCTGAAGTCGGGATGGGCGGGTGGGGCTGACGTCACTCTGGAGGACAGTGACCGCAAGGTCGCTATGAAGCTGGAGACTGACGAGTTCAAGACGGTCATCGAGCTGAACCGTTCGCACCTGGAAGAGTTCATCGAGAAGACCGACTCGATCATCCCCATCGGCCGAGAGCCAATGGACGACATCATCGACGCATTGGTCAAGGAGATCTTTGAGGCCTGAATGGGATGAGACCTTCGCCGCGATAGCGGAGATCTGGTCCCAGCGATCCACGTGCTCCCGCCGCAAGGTGGGGGCCGTGGTGGTCAAAGACAAACAGGTGATAGGACAGGGATACAATGGAGTTCGCTCAGGTGCACAGCATTGTGTGGACGGAGGATGCCCACGGGGACTACTGTCTTACGCTGAAGTTCCGGCCGGGGCTGACTACAATGCTTCGCCATGCTACGCAATTCACGCCGAACACAACGCGATCCTCGCTGCCGGTCTGGGACCCTGCGCGGGAGCAACCATCTACGTCACAGACAAGCCCTGCCAGCAGTGCACCAACCTCATCGAACACGCAAAGATCGGAAGGGTCGTTGTCCTCAACAAGTAACCCAGACTCCTGGATCGAGGCTGCCCTCAAGTACCTGGAGACCACCCTCGAATCGAAGAACCAGGACTACCGCATCGATGGAGAGTTCAGCAACTTCGAGTACACCGCAGCCTTGGTGGATGCCAAGGTTGAGGACGTGATCCTCACCCAGATCGGCATCAAGATGGGGCGCCTCAACGGCCTCCGCCGCAGCGGAGGCATCCCCGACAACGAACCCCTGCTCGATACGTACAAGGATCTCGCTGGGTATGCGATCATCCTGTACGCCTATGCACTGAAGGAGTCCGAGTGAGCGACAGCAAGTGGCCCATCCTGGAGCCGAAGCCGAAGCAGCCGGGAGACGAAGATGGTCGATAAGGTCGGGCTGGTCTGGCTCATCGTGATGAGCCTGATCAACATCCTTGCTGCGGTGGCTATGATCGACAAGCCCCGCAAGCCCCTGACTCGCACGGTTGCAGCGGGGCTCATCCTGTGGTCCCTGCTGTACATCGCGTTCTTCGTCCACCTCTTGGTGGTGCTCTCGTGACCAAGCAGATCAAGGCCGAAGGGTCTATCCGCGTCGAGGGCGAGCGTCACGGCATCGCTGCTGGTGTCGATCTGTACTTCGTGTTCGACGGGGACTGGTCCAACCTGTACGAGGACTTCCCGGGGAGCGAGGAAGAGGCCCGACACTGGTTCGTCCTGGAGGTAGACAAACTTCTGAAGCAGGCGCACAATGAGGCACGTGAGAGTCAAGCGCCTGCCGACGGGCAGGCTTCAACTGAGGATCGAGGAGAGTAGCATGGGCGACAAGTACGAGGCGTACGAGAAGGCCGTCAAGGCTGAGGACATGGCGAAGCAGACGCTCGCCCTGAACAACACCGAAGAGACCTACGAGAACGCACGGCAAGCAGAGATCATTGCCAACGCGATGTTCCGTGACATGCTGGAGGATCCCCAGGGATGATACTTCTGATCTGTGCCATCGTGTTCATCGGGTACATCGTCTTCAAGGACTAGGCACAAAAAAAGGGCCCCAGCCGAAAGGCTGGGGCTTCTTCTCGTTCACTTACCTTCAGGGTCCGGTCCACCCGAAGGGGTGGGGAGGTTCGAATCCAGCCGAAGAGTCGACAGGAGTCTCTCCACTGACGGGGTCTGCATAACCGCCGACGCCAGTGAAGCTACCGTCACCAAACTGGCACCCACTCCCGCTGTCGCACTCAGGCCAAGTGCAGGGACCAGAAGCGGAACCACAGGGATAAGGGCGATTCCCGATTGGATCGCTGTCCGGGCTGGTTTCGTCCACTTGCTCATCTATCGTCTCCTCAGACATATCGGTTGCGCAGCCTTTCGATCTGGATCGCGGTCTCGAGGTCGATGACCCCGGTCGGCTTGATGTCTAAAACGTGTTGCAGCCCACGGATGTGGGACGTCGTGCGTGCATCAAGCACGCCCGTCGAGGGAACCTGGAGCGTACGCTGAATGTCCCTGATGACATCCGGTGAGTACACCGTGGCCGGACTGAACGGCTGAGGCTTGTACCACGTGGGCACTAGATCCTCATGGTCGTGTTCCATCTCATGCTCCAACCTTCACTGCGATCTTGTCCAGCACCACCCTGGCGCCGCGAACCTCTTCGTGTACCAATTCTACCTCGGCACGCTGGGTCACGAGACTCTCAAGAGTAGACACTCGGGTGCGCAGTTCCGCAAGTTCATCGTCGCGGTCCTGCTTGTCGTCCTTTAAGGCTTCGATCTGAGCTTGGAGCATGTCAACCGTGTCGGCCGCTATCTGGCTGGCACTGGTGCGGGCGGTCATCCGCCCTGAAACGTGCCCACCAACAGCGATCCCGATGTACATCGCTGCGGTGGTGAGCAGAGTTGAATCCATTCCTACCCCCCTAGGTAGACTCGGCGACCGTCCGTAGTATGACGGTGAGGTATCCGCCGAGAGTGGATGCGTTCGGGCCGGGCGGCCCGAGCTGTGTGTACTTCCAGTCGTCGATCATCACCAAGGTGGAGATGTTCTCTGCCAGTTCCTGAAAAACTGTTACGTCTCCGATCTTGGCGAGGTTCTGGAACGCCTGGAGTCTCTGACGTGCATAGCCATCGGTGCCCACTCTCTGCCCGCCCTTGTCCATTTCCTCATCGAACAGCAGGAACGTCTGCGTGATGAGACGTTGGCGAGTAGCGCCAGGCAGGGCCTTGACTTGCCATCCGTTGAGGACGCCACCGAGAGTGGCGTCAGACTGGTTGCGGGTGAGCGTGAACTTGAGAGCTATCCAAACCTGCCGAGTAGCAGGCTGAGGTGTTGAAACGTCTCCCACGTTAGGCCCGAACGTGGGACCGTACGTGATGTACGGAATCTCTTGCCCATCCTGAGTGAGGAGCGAGAAACTGACGTTGCCCTGAAGAGGGGTGGGGGTGCGGAGAGAGACGAACCGATACAGCTTGGGCTCTTCGGTGTTGTAACGTATCCGTCCCGTCTTCAGGTAGCCACTGGGTACCAATGTGTTGGCATCGGTGAGTAGAACTGCGAAGCTCTTGACTGTGAAGATCGGGCGGGAGCTGGCCCCGAGGATAGATACGGACTGCACCGGCCCGGTGCCAGTGCGAGTATAGACATCACGGGCGTAGGCGTACCTCACGGCCTGCGTAGTCTGCTCTTGGATAGCCGCGCCCAGGTCCACCCTGAACAGCCCTGACGTGCCGTCGTGGGCCGTATCAGAGCCTACGTACATGAACCTGTCGTAGCCTGTGATGCCAGTGCAACCACCAGCGGGAGAGAAGAGGAGTGGTCCGTAGACCACGTCACCGTTCGAGTCGAACTCCCCGACCCTGAAGCCGTGGTCGGTAGCGATGCCCATGAACGAGCCGATGTACCCGTAGATGCTGTTGATCCGCTCACCGATGGGCATGCTGGCCGTGGTGGTAGGCAGGATCTGTTCGGTGGTTCCAGAGAACTCGACGCTGAACTTGAAGATGTTCGACTGGGTGGAGTTCTTGCCTGATGCGTAGATCGCAGTAGGGCCCTCGGCAACCGAGGTCCACTTCCAGGTGGTGTCGACAGCGGTGTACGTGAAGCTGTTGTTCCCGACCGTCGTAATATCCTTCGTCGCACCAGTGTTCAGCGGTGCGAAGTAGATCACGTTGTCGATCGCTACTACCACGCGGTTCTTGAAGTAGCCGATCGCTCCAGCGGTAGGCGTCGACGGGAAACTGAACATCTTGGTAGGTGCTCCGTTGTCCACCCCGCTCCAGACGCCGTCGGTCATCAGGATCAGGCTGCGGTTGCCGACGCCGGACAAGTCGAGCAGCGAGCCGACCGAGGTGAACAGGACCCCAGCAGTACCAGCGTTGTTGATCGTGTAGTAGTTACCGCCATCGACGGCCCAAGCAGAGTCCACTCCGGTCGAGCTGACGTACCCCTGGGTCTTGGCGATAGTCGAGATCAGGTTCAGCTTGTTGGTCACGTCACGCAACAGCGTGAGCTGACCACCGGTCCACGGGTCGACTCCCAAAGAGTCGGCGTACCTCAGGTCGAACGCTCGGGTGTACGGGTTCTGAATGTCCGGGTCCTGGTAGATCAGTCCTGCACCACCGGTGAAGTTCTGCTGAGACCGAAGCCACCAGCCGTACAGGGACTGCTCTCCGGGCTCCGCACTGGCGTCGTACTGCTGCTTACGGATCTCGGCCATGCCCTCGGTGTACGGCCACTGGTCACGCGTGGCCGACATGAACGGGATGCCCCCGAGAGCGTAGTCGAATCGGTAGTCGGAGAGGCTGTAGCTGCCTCCACCTCCTGTTCCGAAGCTGCTGATTTCGAATGGTATCCGGTTGACGATGTCGGCCACGGTGACTCCTTACACAGTCTCGTAGGTGAAGCTGATCCGCACGGAGTTAGTGTTGGCCAGCGTGAACGGCACTGCGTCCGTCTGCTGAACTATCCGTGCGTCCGTCTGACTCGTGGTGACGAACGGAGCGACCGTGGTTGAGTTGGCTCCGATCTGCGCCACACCGCCGAAGCGGTTGGTGCCCACGACCTGAACAGCACCGTTGGCTATCAGCACCTGGTTGGCCGCGATGAACGGAATGTCGAAAGAGTAGGTACCGGTGCCCACGGTGGACGTAGTGCCCAGCGTGAGGATGATCCCGCCGACGATGGTCTTGCCGAACTGTCGGTACCGACCCACGAGGACGCCGTTACCAACGGCAGGCTGAGTACCGGACGATCGCCAGGTAGGCGTGTACGAAGTCCACGCTGCGCCGCCGGTCCACAGGAAGTCGTTGCCCGAGAAGTTGCCGAGGTGGTCCACTTGAGCAACGATCGAGTTGGCAGGGCCTACCCACTGCTCAAGGTTGCCGGTGTACCCGACGTTCGATCCACCCACTTGAAGCACGGGGCCAGAGGTGACGCCAGGCTGAGCTATCGTGGCGCCCACGTTGGCCAGCAGCTTGCCGTTGTTCTGCACCGAGACCCAGGTGTTGTTCGCCGAGTCGGTAACCCTGAACGTGTCCACCGTAGGGGAGCTCGGGGTCTTCACCGTAAGAGTAGTCTGGCCGCCAGTGAATCCGGTGATGTTCGTGTGACCGTCATTGAAGACGGTGAACCTCTCGTTGGCGCCGCCTGAAGCGGCGATACGAACAGCCCTCTTGGTTGCACTGGTGTCCGGAGCAACGATGTCGAACCCGACGAACGTGGTGGTAGACGTCGGGGTGATGGCCAGCGTGCCACCAGCGAGCAGTCCTACCCTGTCGGTCGTGCCGTCGTTGTCCGTGACCCTGAACTTGTAGGTCGAGTCCGTGTCGGACACGTTCTTGACCGACTTGATAGCACCAGTGGACTGCACGAACAGCATGGTGTTCAGCGCTACCTCGTTGTCCTTGATCTCAAGGCGAGAGGCAGTCGGGTTGGCCGAGTCACCGACGATCGTGGTGATACCCGAAGGGCCCACGTTGAACGCGGTGATGTTCTGCACGCTGCCGAGTGCACGGATCAGCGTCTTGTTGCTCAGGGACTGGGTGTCAGACGTGCCCACCACGGTACCTGTAAGCCCGTGTACGCCACTGGAAGAAGCCTCGTGGGTCCTACTGTCGGTGAAGTCAATCGCGGAGCTTACGTGACGAACCACGGCTCCGGTGTTGTGGCTACTGCCAGCCGTGCCATCGTAGGCACGGGTCACCGTGAGGGTAAGGCTGGCTACGTTGGTGACCAGCACCAGTTCCTCAGTGGCAGTGCCGTAGTCGAGGGCCAGAATGTACGGCAGCGATCCGGGGAACCCTGACGTGCTTGCCACAGCGATACTGGTTCCCGAGTTGGTCACACCACCCGTAAGGGTGGTGGGCAGCGCGATAGACGAGTAGTAACGAGAGTTGGCCATCGGTCCTCCTTATCCGTTAAAGGCTTGGGTGTTCTCGAAGATACGGAACAGACGGTCACGCTCTTCTGTCAGTCGTCGCTGGTACAGCGACAGGTAATACTGGGCAGCCTGAGAGCCAGCGCCCGTCGGAACCAGAGGGGCTCGCTCGGTCGCTTCGATCTGGGACTGCTGAAGCCTCGCAGCTTCGTACGCGGGGAGGAGACGCCAGCACGAGCCGTACACGATCAGGTCGATGTACCTGTCCGGGTAGCCGGTGGTCGTCTCGAAGTCGTCGTTCAGATTGGTCAGGGTGTTCGGCTTCTTCGAGTAGGTCACTCGGATGTTACGACCAGGCACGATGAAGTCACGCATGATCTGGAGAGTCTTGCCGGTCGGCGCCGGTGTCGGCTTCACCTGGCCAGCGGTCGTCGAGGCCTGAGGGTTGAAGCGCCAAGAAGAGAGAGGGAACCACACGGCCGACGGGCCGATGGTGTTGACGTACACCTTGTACACGTCCTCGACCTCTTCGGGCAGAGGGTATTCGTAGCGTGCTGCGATCTTCGGGAACTCGAACTCACCGAACACCCAGAGGTCCGGGTGGGTGCCGTTGATCGTGTCGTTGATCGCTTCCATGATCCGGGCCTTCGGGTACATCGGATCGTCGGTGACGAAGTCGTTGATCGAGTGGGTAGCGGCGGTTGTCCCTTCTACTCCCCGCCCGTTGACGCCACCGAGAACGGTGACGTTCCCCGAGGACTGATCGAAGGACTTGACCAGGATCATTTCCGATCCGATCTCGACCAACCCTCGGGATATGTTCGTCACCGTAGACGGGTCCACCGTGAAGGTGGTGTCCGTCGCTGTCATGGGAGCAGCGAGGTACGAGATCGAAGCCTGATCCCTCGTGTACCCGAGAAGCTGTTGCTTGACTCGCGAGACAAGCTGATCGAAACTCGTAGCCATGTGTACTCCTTAGATGAAGTAACCGTGAAGACTTGCAGAGCTGGTGCCGGTAGCACCAGCCGTGAACTCGATGGTGATGTCATTAGTGGTGGCCACCACGAACACTTCGTGAGCAACCGAGTCGGCCACAGTGGTCAGCGCCAGGCCGTTCAGGTTCAGGCGGGAGATGACAGTGCCGGAAACAGGGGCAGCACCAGTTCCGCTAGTGGCAACAGTCGGGTTGGAAGTGCCTGCCACCGAGACGCTGGCAGACAGCACCAGGTCACCGGTGAAAGCCCGTCCAGCGGGGACGGTGATCAGAGTTCCAGTGGTGGTACGAGTAAGTCCAGCTACGTCAACAGCGTCGGGAAGTCCAGCGAACATGGTGTCTCCTTAGATCTCAAGCCAAGTGAAACCGAGTGACCAGCGTTCATCGACGTCGCCACCAGCGGGCATGCGGACCACGACACCTTCGCCGGGGTGGCACACGAACAGAGAAGCTGAAGGGGGGATGATCGCGACGCTCGCACTGGCCCCTGCCGCAGCAGCGGTGATCGCCGGAGGGATAGCCAGGATCGGGAGGGTTCCCGTCAGGGTAGCGGCAGGGTTGCCGGTCCTGACTTCACAGATAGAGTTGGGCTGAAGCGTGTCGAACTTGTTGATGTTCGCCGCAGCAAGCTGGGTACCACCGCTGACGAGCGTGGCTCGCCAGACTTCCATGTTGACCGTGGGCCCGGTGGCCCCGGTCGCGTAAGGGAACGCGGTGAACTGAGCGAACGTGACGTTCTTCCCGGAGCCGATCGGGTTGAACACAGAGAGATAGTTATTGGCCGTGGTGACCACGGCCGTATCCTCGATGAGCGTGGTGTACGGAAGTGCGCCCTCGGGGATGTTGGACACGGTCAGGGATCCGTCGGACCTTACGCCGACTACATCCCCCGCTAGATCCTGGATAGAGACATTCATCTGAGCTGACATACTTACTCCTTGTGGGGGTGAGGAGCTGATTAGGCAGCGGCTACCGTGACGGTAACGGAACCGCCCCCTGTGACCGTAGTTCCGACTACGGCGCGAGCGAATCGGTACGCGACACCAGACTTGCTGACGTCCTGATTGACGCCGGTGGCCAGGGTCGCGGACGTAGTCAGAGGGATCCAGTTGCTGTTGTCATGGGAGCCCTCGAGCCGAACCGTTCCGGCGGTAACGGTTCCGTTGACCAGCACTGCGGCACTGATGTTCGCTCGGGCCGACCCAAAGTCATAGGCCGTACCGTTGCCGGTCGTAGCGGTGGTCAGCGAGGTAACCGCCGCAGTGGTACCAGTAGCCACCAGGAGAGATGAACCACCAGTGCCGGGCACCGCCACGCTGGCGGTAGCCGTACCATCTGTGATCTTGACGAACGTGGCGGTACCTGCCGTACCGCCCGTGGTGTTGGTCACCGAGAGGGAAGAGGAGACAACGCCGGGCGCAGAGCCCGGCGTGTAGCCTTCGAGTCCTACCCTTAGTTCAGACACTGTCGGCCTCCTTGATAGCCTTGTCTACCTGCCAGCGCTGAGTACCCTCAGGCTGCAAGCCCTGGTTGACAGCGGACTCGTAGTGATCGAGATCCTTGTCCCAAGTCTTCTGCTTCTTGCCGTACTCCCCGTTGACGTGGGGCGACAACTGGATACCCTTGGCCCTCAGACATTCGCCGTAGGTCCGGTGATCCCTGGTGGCGCACGTGGCGGAGCAGTTGGCCCCCTTTACACGTGCAGGCCTCGAAGATGTTTCCGCACGCCGGACACGTCGGCTCATCGCTCACCTTCCAGTCCGATCGCTTCGATCTTCCCCCAGGGAATGAGGACAATCTCGGTCTGCGGGGAAACGTGGATGCTCCAGCGGAACTTGATGAAGTTCTCATCCCAGTCGATGACCTCCAGGCCGGTCAGGGTTCGTCCACCCTTCTCGAGGGAGACGATGGAACCCTTCTTGAGCAGCCCTTCAGGGGCTGCGGTCTTCTTCTGTACGGGTGGCATGCTAGTTCAGGTATCCTTCGGAGACTCGGAAGATGTCGGGACGGAACACGTTGTGGCTCGAAGCCGCAGCAGCCGTTCTAATGGCCTTAGCCTGGACGGCAGCAGCTTCCCCGGGCATCGTGCTAGAACGGGGCTTAGGCGTGCGCTGGAAGCCCTTCACGGGGGCAGGGGAAGCAATGCCGATCCAGCTAGGCATGCTAGTCACGGTACTTACCCCCATCGGTCTCGCCGTAGACGCCCTGAGTGTGAGCGTCATGGGTAGACGTGAGAGCAGCGAGCTTGTACGGGTCCATCGTCCGGAAGACGATGGCCTCAAGGATGCCCTTCTCGTTATTCTCCGTCAGGGTTGCCTTACCGCCAGGACCAGCGATCTCGGTCGGGTAGTCGGCAGCGTCGCTGTTGCGAGGCTCGAACAGTTCATCCTGCGGAGTGGTGACCGCGTTGCGGTAGACGTCGCTCACTTGCCCTTCCTTCCCTTGGCGGCCATCGAGGCCATCTTCTTGGCTCCGTACTTCTTGCGGCCAGCAGCAGCGGCGATAGCCGCTCCCTTCTTGCCTCCACCGGCCGCCTTAGCGACGGCAGCGAAGCGCCCACCCTGGCCGAGAGGGGCTTTCTTGTTGGGCTTAGCCATGGTTCTCCTTAAGAGAGGGCGCCCCAAGTGGCGCCACCTGCGAGTGCCCTGCCGGACATAGTTACGGACGGAGGCAGGGCCGTAAGCCCTGACCCAGAGGTTGCCCATCTCGCCGTCGATACGGAAAGGTTCAGGTTGATGGTCGCCGCTTGAGCGGCGGAACCGAGCGACCTGAGCAGGGACATGGGCGTAGACCCGTTGGACAAGAAGCCAAGGTGGTACGTGCCAGCGGGGATGGGGACTGAGGAGACGAACGGCGTGACCTTCAGGCCGGTGCTCGTCCAGTTGCCAGACTGATCAGCGGAGGATGCGAGCAGCGTCCCGGAAGAGTTGTACAGCCCGACCAGGTTCTGCCCGGAAGTCAGGGTTGATCCTGCCGTCATCACCGCGTAGATCGCGTTGATCGCGGTGGTAGCGGTCATCACGTCGATGCGTTCCATGTATAGCTGGCCAGTCACCAGGCCGGTAGATCCCTGCCCGAAGGCGGGATCGTAGTTCCATGCGATCCATCCTGCATCGGGAGCTTGCAGCTGTTCGTTGCCCTCGATCAGTGTGAGCCTACTGTCCTGCGTTACATTGGTAGCCGTGTTCGCGGTGATCCTGGTGTCCTGATCGACGAACGCAGCGTTGACCGGAACATCCCAGTTGAGCGTTCCCGGAGCGATAGGTGTGTAAGTCATTCGTCCCCGAATCCTCCTTCTCCGAAGCCGCCCTGGCCGAAGCCTTGGTTGGGTGCTAGAACGAAGTTGCTGTTGTCGGCTACGCCTGAAGAGATCAGGCAAGCCTTGGTTGCGTCATCCACGAGGTGTTCGTATCCCCCGCGAAAGTAGTGCAGGCCAGCCGAAGGGGCTGGCCAGAAGTCGGTGTCCTGTGCGTTCGGATTGACCGGGAGATTGAGTGCGCCGATCTCGTTGGTGTACGCGTCGTATCGAGTGGTTTCGTACACGCAGGGCGAGACTTCAACGACAGACAACGCCCGGTTCATCCTGTAGCGTTCCATGAGCGGGTTCCACGCGAAGGGAGCCTCAGCAACCGTAGGCGTGGTGAAGATCCATGTAGCCACTGAAGCTCCCTTTCGGTTAAAGAATCTTGCAGATGCCGGTATTGATGGCTACATGCCCGACCCCATCGGAGTCCTCATACTCGAATCCGAGAGGCGAGAAGCCTGTGATGACACCCAGTGGCGGAGGCGGAGTAACCGGGACCACGTTCTGAATGGTGACACCAGGGGCAAACCTCGGGGTCAGGGGTGCGTCGTACGAGGTGAAGTTAAATCCCTGGAACTCCCGAGCGGGGGCAACGAAGTGATCCCCTGAAGAGTCGACCCACTCGACGAAGCTGGTGTTAGCTTCCACGATGGTGACCCCATACCTCGCCTGATTGCCAGAGAAGATATCTCCAATTGAGCCGTTCTGCATGTACTTCAAGTGATCTCCTTGCTTAAGCGCCCGGCGCCTTGTCGGTGAGCCAGGTCGTACCGCTGTTGTACACTTCGGTGGCGCTGATGGCGCCAGCCGCACCGACCGCATGGGTGGCGACACCCACACCGTTGATGTTGCCGGTGATGTTCACGACGTTGGTCGCAGTGGCATCACGGCGAATGACGTAGTTGCGACCAGGCTGAACCGTTGTGGGGTCAGGAAGGGCAACGTTCGTCGGGTTGGCGCCAGGCGAAACCGCGATGACGTAGTCGTTGTTCGTTGCCGTGGTCGCAGCGGTGACACTGCGAACCGTGTAGCTCGTATTGTCGAGACCAGACATCTATCCTCCTTGGGATGGAGAGGGGCCGCTCAGAGTTTGGCGACCGTAGCCCCCTTGCGAGACTCGGCCCCTCAGTTCATCAGGTAGTCGGGCGAGCCGTCGAGGACGTCTGCGCCACGATCAGGGACTCGGGACGGTACAGCGACCAACCGGCCACGCCGTACCAACCGAGAGGCTGGAAGCGGGTCAGCTTGTCGACGACCGGACCACGGACCGTGTGGAACTCCTCAGCCACGGCCTCAGCAAGAGCCTGCTGGCCGGTGAAGTACGTGTTGAACACACGAACCTGGGAACCACCAGCGCCAGCACCAGCCTGGACGTTCTGGGCACGAGGCGTCTCGATGTAGCAGGCACCTTCGTACTCGCCCAGCTCGGACGCCCAGATGTTACCGGGAGCCGAGTACTCGTGCGGCTGACGCCACGAGCCAGCGCCGGTCTCCTTCTTGAGGTCGAAGGAAGCCTGCGGGTGAACATAGGCCGTGTAGTACGAGCCCTTGTTCGGGTGGACCTTGTTGGTACGAAGCTGGGTGACAGCGAACCGGGCCATGTCCGAGGACAGCGTCGAGTTCGCGGCGGAACCAGAGGTACCGATAGAGGTCAGGGCAACCGGGTTGGTCGGCGTAGAGCCGAAGCCGTAGCCGATAGCACCGGTCGTACCGTCACGCCGAAGCGTCTGCGTACCCGCAGCAAGGACGTTCTGAACCAGAAGGTCAACCGAGTCGATCAGGTTCCACGCCACCTGATTGACGAGACCGGCGGTCACGTCGGTGAACGAGAACAGGTCGAGCTTGTTGGACACCAGGATCGCGTTACCGTACTCGTTCAGAGTGACGGACACGGTCGTCGGGTTACCGGCCGCAACGGCGTCCGGGTCAACCAGCTCATTGAGCGGGGTGATCGACTGAGCAAGGTCCTGGTACAGAGAGAAGACGACGGACGAACCCGGCATCGACTGCTGGACAGGTCGCTTGTCAGCGATCATGCGGAACATGGGCTGGGCACGGAGGGCGAACTCAAGAGCGCGGTCGTACGCGGTCTGGACGAGGTTCGCCATTGCCGTAGTGCCGGTAAAGGCGTTAGCCATTACAACTCCTTAGGTATGTCACATGCGGTTCAATCGTTCGAAAGCCGCGATGATGTCAGCGTTACTGGAAGCGTCACCGATAGAAGCCTGAGCAGCCTCGAGGTTCCCCGTCGGGGTACCGTTCTGACCTGCTTCACTCATCCGCTGGAACTGGGCCTGCATGGACGCAGGCAGTACCGGTTCAGCGGCCTGGCTCGTGTCGGCAACGGACGGGGTCTCCCCCTGATTGCCACCAAAGACGCCACGCATGGATTCAACCCACGCCTTGGCCTTCTCCGGATCGGCCTCACCGGTGTACACGTTCTGTGCACCCGGGACGCCCAGGTTCTCGAAAACGGAAGCAAGCTTGGCCTTCTCTTCGCGCTCCATGAAGCTCGTCAGCTTCGAAGTGAGATCGTCGATCTGCGCCTTCTGCTTCTCGTAGGCGGTTCGCAGTGCCTTAGGGCCGTTGAGTTCGGTGTCGCTGCCCAGGCCGCTGCCGTCGTTGTCGTTTTCGTCGAAACCCCAGTTGGTCATAGTGACCTCTCCCTTTGAGTGTGACGCCAAGAAACATACGCAGGGGTGCGTAAGCTCTGCTCGTCGATGATTGGTGTTGCGCCCGGTCTTAGCTACATCGCAAGGGGCCGGTCGATCCTTGCAATGGTGGATGGGGCGGGAATCGAACCCGCCCTACACCATCATCCTGTTCGGTTAGCCTGAGACAATCCGCCCCGGCCGGTGGCCGAACCTGCGTTACCCGAGAAGGCGCCTCGCTCCTGCGAGAGCAGGCGCCCCTGCTTCTTCTGTGCTGTTGCGGCACCAGAGGTTCCGAAGGTCGCAGCCTCTGACTGCTGCTGGTTCCACTCCTCGCCGTAGTAGCCACCTAGGGCCTTCATGGTGTCCAGCTCTCCAGCGATCTGCTGGTAGCCTTGACGTGCCTGATCGGCCGAGATGCCCATAGTCGCAAGCTGCTCCGCGTAACCCTGATCGAACTGGAGGTTCTGACGGAGAGCCTCAGCGCCCACCTGGGCGGTCGCCGCAGCCTTCTGGAGGTACGGCAAGGCCTTGGTGGTGTCGAGGAAGTACGCGGTCAGATGGGCGTCATCGATGCCCATCTGGTTCAGCGCCTGACGGTACTGAGGGTTGGACAAGATCGTCGCCTGCGAGGCCAGGTCAACCCGAGACTGGATCTCCGAGGGTGAGATGTTCTTCCCGATCCAGTTGTTGAAGTCCGAGGGCTGATCGTAGAAGCCGGACGGGAGTCCGGCTTGCTGCATGATCTGGTGGTAGCTCGCCTCAGTGGCGAGGTAATCGGCGGGGGAAAGGACAGGAAGGCCAGCAGCCTTCCTCGCTTCATTGCCTGCGAACCTCTGCTTGTACTCCGGAGTGTCCTGGAGTTCGATCGAGATGGTGTCTGCCGACTCGCCGTTCTTCACGTAGTTGTAGATCTTGTCAGCCAGTGAGCCGAGTCCGTACGAGGTGAACACCGACTTGAGCGCCATGTAAGCGTCTCGATTGGTCCCGGTCAGAAGCTTGTCGTACTGCCCGGTCTCCTCGTACACCTTGTTCTGGAGCTGAGGGATCGACTTCACCAGTGCTGCGTTGTTCGCCGACAGCGCCTTGTACTGTGCGGTGTACGCGGCCATCTGAGCCTTGTACCGTGCGACCGCAGCGAAGTTGTTCGCACTCGGCTTCTTCAGGTGGCTCTGATTGATCTGGAGGATCTTGAGCCTAGCCTCGTTGGCCTTCTGCTGGGCCTTGGCTGCGTCGAGCTGCTGTTGCGTAGACAGCTTGACCGGAGCATCGGTGGTTGCCATAGATACCTCCTTAGTACTTCAGGCCGAAGTCAGACAGAACCTGGTGCGCCACCTGCATCAAGCTGTCCTGTGCGTTCTGCGTCTTTTTCCAGCGAGGATCACCACGGAGTTCGTTCTCGAACTGCCAGAGAGGTTTGACCGTGCTCTGCCCGGTTGTCGGATCCTTGTACTGCAATGCCTTCTTGACCGTCGGGTCGAACAGGTTGATGCTGCCTCCAGGCAGCTCGAGGATCTGGCTCATCGTGGTCAGGTACGGATTGGCCAGGTCGGCTACCGACTGGCCAGCATCGATCTGCTTGGACCAGTTCGGGAACAGCGCCTTAGCCTGCTTACGGATCTGCGACTGGAACGTCTGTTCCGTAGCCTTGCCTCGAATGATGTCCCGGGAAGAGTTCGCGTACCACGTGCCGGACATGGTGACGCCCATCGAGTACGCGTAGTCGTGCAGCTTCTGTTGCTCTTCCCCGCCCTGTCCGTTCCAGTTGTCACCATCGAAGTAGACATGCTTGCCCATCTCCATGCGGAGCTGGTCATCAGACCAGCCACGGGCAGCCACGTTGTAAGCCATGGCGTTCAGGAACTTCTTGTTCTGGTCGTTCACCTGGATACCGAGCTGTCCAGCCATCTGCTGGATATGCGTGTACGCAGTATGGAACTCCTGCTTGGCCGTAGCGGGATCCCCGTACTGCTTGGTCAGGTAGTCGCGCTCCTGCTGGGAGTGCGTCTTCCACCAGTTGGTATCCCTGATCGCAGCCTGGAACTTCTCGGGGGACCATTGACCCTTGACAGCCTGATCGAACTTCTTCTTCAGCTCGGGGATGGCGTCGAACATGGACTGCACGAACCCGTAGCTCTCGGCTGTCTCGCCCCTGGTCATGGGCGCCGCCGTAGCGGTGCCTCCTGAACTGTCGTTCACAGTGCCAGAGCCGCTGGAGTTGTGACTGATGCCCGCCGTCTGAGACTTGCCCATGTACTGCTGGTACGCGCCGCTGTTGTACGTGGACCACGGACCCCAGTTCTTGCCGCCGTTGCTCATCCTGAAGGCAACCTTGGCATTGGTCAGCGGATCGAACAGGTCATCGTTGGAACTCAGACCGAACTGCTTGCGTCTCGCCGGACCCATGCTTCCCAGCATGTTGATCTGGAACAGCCCGTACGAGTTGTCCCCGGTACCGGCGTTAGGGTTGTGCGCCCTTGCGTTACCGGAAGACTCGGCCATCGCTACAGCGTAGGCGATGTCCAGACCTCGACCACGGAAGCCAGCCTGGTACAGGAGGTCTAGCAGTTTGTTGGCAGCCACTGTCCCTCCCTTACGATGTGAGGCCCATCTGCTTAAGGACTTGATGTCCCACGTTGAAGACGTTGTTTTGGGCTTGGGTGGTCTTGGTCCATCGAGGATCACTTCGGAGCTTCTGCTGGAAGTCGGTGAGACTGAGGCCGGTAGGCTTACCATCAGCAGACAGGCCGTTAAGAGCGCCCTTGATAGTCGGATCGAATACCGTGATGTCAGTGTCAGGGATCTCAAGAGTCTGGGCCATCATCTGAGTGTAAGGCGACGCGATGTCCTTGAGCGTCTGCCCTGCATCGATCTGCTGGGCATAGGCCGGGTACATCGACTTCGCGTGGTCACGGACAAGGGACTCGTAATCCTGGGTGGTAGCCACCTTGCGGATCACTCGTTGAGCCTGGTTCTTGATCGTCTGGTCGTCGAGCTGAATCCCCATGTTGGACGCGTACTCCTTCATGGTGAACTCGTGCATGCCCGCTTCACCCTGGAGCGTGCCGTTCTTCGTGAAGTCCACGTACTTGCCGAGCAGGTTGCGCAGTCCGTCCTCATCGAGGTTGGTCTTCAGCGCGGTGTTGACCAAGTCTCTCATCTTCTTCGAGGGGATGGCGGCACCGACTTCAGCAGCAAGCTGGGTGACCTTCACGGTCTCGGCATCGACCATCGCGTCCCACGTGGCAGGGTCTGTCTTCTGGGTGAGCTGAGCTTGACGCATGGTGTCCGAGTTGGTCTTCCACCAGTTCGTGTCTCTGATCGCGGCCTGGAACTTCTGGGTGCTCCAAGTGTCCTTCACTGCCTCACCGAAGATCTTCTTCAGATCCTTGTTGCCTTCGAGGAACGCGTAGGTGAAGCCGTAGGAGGACGCCAGTTCTTCTGGCGTCATCACCTTGGTCGGGTCGGCCTGATCGCCGGGGTTCTGGTTCTCTGCCCAGACGCCGCTGATGCGACGTCCACCCATGAAGCTGTCGCTGTAGTAGCTCTGGGTCATGTCGGTGACCTGAACCTTCTTGCCAGGCCTTGGAGCCTCGAGCATCTTCCCGCCACCCATGTAGATGGCCACGTGGTCAGGACCGGGTTTGGCCCGGTCCGTATCGAAGAACACCAGATCCCCAGGGCGAAGGCCCTTCATGTCTACAGCCGTGCCCTGCGACCACTGCTGATAGCTGGTGCGGGGAAGGTTGATGCCGAACTTGGCGAAGCCCTGCTGCACCAGGCCTGAGCAGTCGACGCCACTCTTGAGATCGTTCCCGCCCCAGACGTAGTTGGTGCCGATGAACTGCTTGAGGTAGTTGATGATGTCATTGCCCATAACGGTCATCAGCCACCGCCGATCATCTGCATCAGAGAGTTGAAGTACGTCGTACCGGCCTGATACTTTCCGTACTCCTTGGTCTTCTGAACTCCCTCACCCAGTACCGTCTGACGTGCGGCGTCTGTAACGCCACCACTGTGGACCACGTTACTAGCGCTGACGTTACCCATGTCGTCGTAGGTGTCAGTGGTAGTCGTGGTCTCGGGGTGCGACTTCTCGTACCCGTTGAGCGTAGCCTTGAACTGGGCCAGCTCCTTATCGGTCGGAGCGCGACCGATCATCTGGGTCAGAGTCTGTGTGGCGATGGCCTGCACCTGCTCCGGGTTGGACAGGTCGATAGCGGTCTGACTGGTGGTCTTGGACTTCGGCCCGACGTACTTCACCTTCTCGCCGGTCGCATTGTCGATCAGCCAGTCACCAACCTTGCGAGTCCCGAGAGAACCAGCAGGCCGGTTGTACGAGTCGAGCACATCCCAGGGAGTCCAGTCGGTCTTCTTGCCACCGGCCTTGTTCAGGTTGATCGCAGTCTGAAGAAGGTTGTCCCAGACGGAGCCTGCCTCGGGCAGGCCCATGTCGGCAGAAGCTCCGGGCAGCTTGTACATCACGGCCTTAGCGATGAACTGCTTGTAGAAGCCGGGGTCAGACGAGTACCACTGAGCGGGAAGATTCTGAGCTTGCCCGTATGTGGTGCTGTCGTTGAGCGAGACGCCCAGGCCCTTACCAGGACCGTAACCCATGGCTCGAGTGCCCACCATGACCGGATCGGTAGGAATAGGATTCTGACTCGCACCGAACCCCGGGGCCAGGAATCCGATGCGAGTCTTCTGCTGGAGTCCGGTGCCGGTCTGTCCGGTCAGGCCAGTCGGATCCTGGTTGGTGTCTCCGATGCTGGTACCGGGAACGTTGAGCGACATGTGGACTCCTTACTGAAGGTCGTCGTTGCTGAGGTAGCGATTGAACAAGGTCTCGAACTGGACCGAGCTGTTCTGGTAGTACATCTGCTGCTGACGCCAGGCGTACCCGATGTCGGCGGCCTGGCCCGAGGGATTGCCAGCCTCGTCGAATGACAAGGACTGAAGCCCTCGCTGGGCCAGCAGTTGCTTGTACTGGTTGCGGACCACCAGGTAGTCGCGGAGAACCTGAGCATCCTTGCGGAGCGGATCGTTGATGATCCGAGGATCGGTGACCATCTGCTCCATGAAGTTGATCCTGTTGGGTACGGCGTTTCGGTCGGTAGTACCGAACGCCTTGGCCCACCCAGGGTTCTCTGCTGCCAGGTTGAGACTGATGTTCTGCTTGGCCTGCTGGAACGCCTCAGCACCCTTCTGGGTGTACGAGGTGAAGCCAGCGCGGATCAGGTTCGAGTTCAGCCACTTCGTGGCCTTCATGTACCTGTCCCAGCCTTCCTGTACTCGCTCCTGATTGATGGACTCTTCGGCCGTCAGCTTCTGACGGACGCGCTCACCACCGATCTCCTCGCCCATCTGCTTGAGATAGACCGAGCTGGAGAACGGGCCACCGTTGTACACATCTCCGATCACCAGCGGAGCCATGTCCGGATCCTCTTCGATGAGGTCCCGGTACTTCTCCATCTGCTTGTCGGCGGGGATAGAAGCAGCGATGCCCATGCTCTTCGAGATCGCAGCAGTGAAGCCCATGTAGTCCTCGCCGAACTGGGCAAGGAAGTTGTCACGGGCGTTCTGGGGATCCTGAGCCTGAAGCGCCTTGTACTGGTCAACGAAGAACTGGTACTTTGTCCCCGCCATCGGTGAGTTCTTGACGCTCACCGGAGAGATCCAGTCAGTCAGAGTCTGGAGCCAGAGGAAGTTCTTGGCCTTCTTCTGAATGTCAGGCATGTTCGGCTTGTCGACATGCTTGCCAGCCTTGAGATCCTCGTAGTACTTGGCGGTCTCCATGTTGTACACGTCAAGGACTGCCTGCTGGTAGGCCGTGTTGTTCACGTCCTTGCCGACGGCCGCGTTGTACGCGTCCTTCATGTACTTCGGGGTGAACATATCGGAGACGCTGTCCGACGGACCGTACGGCAGGATCTTGGCCCACTGAAGGAAGTCGCCTATCGAGGGCGACGTCTTGGCCAGCTGATTGCCAGCCACCTGGACGATCGGGCCAGAGCCCGGATCGAACCACGGATCCCCAGGGAGGATCGTGTTCAGCGAGTTCATCCTGATCGGAGCCGCATACTCCTTCGAACCAGCCTTGGCCCACGGCGCCTTGAAGTGGAGCATCCGGTCCTTGAGGGGAACGAACGTCCGCTTGTCTACCAGCTTGCCGGTAGTCGGGTCCATCACCTTGTAAGTGGCGTACCCGTCGACGTCGACGTGATGGCCGTCAGTGTCGGTCACCAGATTGGCAGCGACCGGAGCGTTGTAGATCTTGCCCAGCTTGCTGAGCTGCTCAGGTCGTTCAGCCACAAGTCCAGCCCAGCGGTCAACACCGTCGATGAACGGCTTGAAGAACGGGTACACGAACCTGAGACCCTGAGATCCGACGGTGTTCGTCGGGTCGTAGACTATCTGGCTCATCTGCTTCTTGGCTCGTGCCGCAGCCTTCTGGTTCATCTGCTCCCATTCCCTGGGAGTGATGGTGTCGTTGCCAAAGTTCTGCATCTTGTAGTGATACTGCTGACGGATCAGGTTTTCCATCTCCGTCTGGTGAAGCTGAAGGAACACAGGATGCCGGGACAGGACATCCGAGGGGATGTCCGCCACGTGCTTCCAGGCCTTCTCGGTCTGGGTGTCGAGCCAGCGGTTGGCCGTCTCGTGCACCTTCAGGGCCGAGTGCTGCTTGATCTCCTCGCCGTGAACCGTAGGGAACTCGTCCCTGGTGAACGCAGAACGAAGCTCGCCTTCGGTGACCATCTCATTGTTGGCGACCTTGGCTTTCAGCGTGTTGTCCCCAAGGTACTTGTCGATCATGAAACGAACGTTCTTGACGAACTGGGGCTTGTCGTGATTCCAGTAGCCCATCTGAGCCATGTACTTACGACCGTTGGTGTCCCTGGTCAGCCAGTTCATGGCCTTCTCGTCATCGGCGCCACTAGCGATCAGACGGTGGAACGGATCCTGACGGATCTGCTTGTTCACCGCATCGAGCCAAGATGCCATGTGACCCTGATCGTCCGGGGTGATCAGCTTGTAAGCGCCCGTCTTCTCCGCGTGAGACCAGAACCGTTGCCGGTCGATCATCTCACCACGAGTGAAGAGCGCCTTCCAGGAGTTCTCTGAGCTGATCTGCTCGCGAGGGATCGGGTTGTCCCACTCCGAGCTGAACGCCTGCGGCACGCGGTAGGTGTTGCCACCCAGCTTGTACTTGAAGTCGCCGTCACCAAGACGGCGGCCCACTCCGGTCTCAGCCTGCTTCAGGATCTCACCAACATAGTCGTGGAACTCGTCGATCGTATCCTTGTGGCTGCCGATCCTGTCGTGCAATGCGGAGACGTAAGCCGGGTCAGCGTCACCCTTACGCTGAGCGATAGCCAGTTCCTTGCGGGCCTCAGCCAGCGAAGTGTTCTCGTCGGTGATCCTCCGGTAAGCCATCTGGAGCGCCGGGGGAACCTTGATCTGAGCGACCTTCATGTCTCGGGCCTTAGCCTTGGCGATGATGTTCGGATCGTCGAGGGCGACGATCGCGCGGTTCGAGGCGATGCCCTTGCCGGTAGCCGGAGCGTAAGAGCCCTGCCCGAGGATCGCGTTCACCTGACGGCTACGATTCTCCAGGAAGTGACCCATGCCCTTGGCACCATCGAGCAAGGTGGCCATGCCGTTGAACTTGAACATCCGAGCGAGGATCTCGTCCGATACCATGCGAGGAACGAAGCCGGGACGCAGAAGCGTCGCGGCCTTCCACAGGTTGTCGAACCCGTCCATCCGCTTGATGACCCAGTCCTTCGCTTCGCCGGTGGATCCACGGAAACCCTGGAACGAACCAGAGGACCGCTTGACCAGCCGGTTGATCTCCTGGACGGGGAAGAGGATGTCGTTCGATGACAACTGCGTCTGAGCCAGCGGGGAGATGACAATGCCGTGGCCGTCCTCTTCGGTGACCACGCGGTCAGAGCGAACAGGAGTAACCGGTGCAGTCGGATCAGCCTCGCCACCCAGCTTCTGAATATCCTCAGCCGTAGTCGCCTCAGGACCGAACCGCTGGGACTGGCCCATCGGACCCCGGCCGGTGAGCTCGTTCATCTTCGAGGCGATGCCATCCTTGATGGCGCCCCTCAGAACTTCGGCGACGTCAGGGTGAAGCTTGTTCTCGGTCACCAGGATGTGGTTCATCACCGCATCGTGGATCTTGTCCAGAGCCTGGGAGCGCTCGACCTTGTTCCCGCCCGCGTTGTACATCTCGATCAGGCCGAGACGGGCTTCGGGGTCCATACCCTTAACCTGCTTCAGCATGTCGAACACACGGTCACGAGCATCGTCAGCGTTGTGGTCGACGAACCCTTGCGGGGTTCGGTCTCCGAAGCTGTGGACGATCGTCATCGGGGCACCCATGCCTCGCTTGACGGCGGTCATCACGAAGTTGCCACCTATCGGCTTAGGCCTCTTGCCCGCCGAGCGGATCGCTCCGCGTTCAGCCGCAGTCTCCGTGTTACGCAGACCGAGAGCGCCCATACGGTAGGCCTTGCCAATGGCCCCGAACAGAGGCGACGCAGCAGGCGTCCAGTCGTCCATAGTGCCCAGTACCGAACCGAGGTACTTCTCATTGTTGATCAGCTCATCGTAATCGGAAGACAAGGTCTCGAGCTTGCCAGCCTTCCACTGCTGGGCCTTCAGGCCGTCTGCAAGAGTAGTCTGCTCCGCAGGGCCCACTAGCTTCAGCGGGTTCTTAGAGGCAATCTCAGAAGCAGCAGTGCGGTTGATAGCCGACTGCTCAGCAAGCCGTCCCCATGTCCGGTCCCAGCCGTCCTGGCGGGGGCCAGGAGTGGCAGGTCTTGGGTAGGGTGCATCGAGGAGCTGAGGAAAGTTGGTGGTCGGCGTCCCGGGCGCCGCACCAGCAGCAAGGCCAGAGTCAGCACCAGTCTCGTAGTTCTCCTTGAAGTGGGACAGCATATTCAGGTTCATCTTCGTGCCCTCAAGAAGGACACGGTTATCCATGACCTGGCCGATCTTCTTCAGGACATCGGGTGCAGTCTTGGCAAGATCAGCGGCGGCGTTGGAGTCACCAGCGGCGAACCTCCAGAGCTGCTCCATATTGTCACGAGGAGTATCCTTGGCCAGCTTGGCGATGTCGTAGCGAGCCGGGTTGATCCGGCGCCCGCGACCCCACATCGGGTGGCTGGCAATCTCCTCGACGGTACGGCCGTCGGCCTTCATCCAATCGAACGCCTTCTGCATCGACGGAAGCTTGGACACCTCTTCGGGGGTCTGCTGCTTTATGACCAAGTCGAGAATGGGCCCGCGCGTGCGGGCCACACCGGCAGCACCCTTGACGACTGCGGCGTGTTCAGCAACCTGAGGAGCAAGCTGAACAGAGCGAGCGGCCTTGACGGTCTTGGCTGCACCACCGACGATCGCGCCCGTGGCCGGGTCGATCACGTTGAACATGAAGTCCAGAGAACCGGAGCCTACGTTGTACTTCCAGTCGCTCTTCTTCTTCCAGAAGTCGGTGTCGTACACGAACCGGTCGACGTTCTGCTTGACCATGTTCTTCTCGTGCTGCGACAGGTTCTGCCCGTCGTCACCGAAGTACTGAGAGATGTACGTAGGGTCGCCGGTAGCGTTGCGTACGTCCTCGTAGTTGGTGAACGCCTGGCCGGGAGAGATGTGCTCAGCCTTGTCGTAGTCCTGGCTCCAGCCGCTGAACAGACCAGCGGTGTTGTCGCCGAGATCCATGCGGGCAGAGTGGAGGAGCAGGGTCGAGATCGGCTGAGAGATCACGTTGGACATGACCCAGCGCAGGCCGGTAGCGGTCTTGTCGATCGGGTACTCGACGGCCTTCTTGGCTATGCCCCAGCCGGGGATGTTGGACAGCCATGAGTCCGTCTTACCGAGGGCGCCGCCGATGGCGCCCATGAACCCACCGCTGTCCTTCTGCGCCTGCTCCTGGTCCTGCTTGTACTGGGTCTGGGTGCCCAGCAGGTTCGTGGGGACCGTCCCGGCAGTGACGGCAAGGTTCGGGTCAGAGTAGAGAGCCTGCCCCGCGTCCCTCATGCTTGTATCCCACCACCGCGACATGGTCACCTCACATAGTCTGTGCTTGGATCTGCCTCACGAGATTGCGGGCAGCATCTGAATTACCGCTGTCGGCCATGTACATCAGGGCCGGAAGGTAGGCCTTCAGCTTGTCCATCTGCCCGCTGGGCTGAGTGGACGAAAGAACCTCGGGTCCAGCGCCCGCCCCAGAGGCGGCGCCATCGGTGACCGGAACGTCAGGCTGAGTCGTATCCTCGCCAAGGCCGGTGACATTAGCGCCAGCCCCACCGAACATCGACTGAAGGTCCGGAGCAGGCGCCGAGGGTGCCTGACTCTGGAGTCCCTGCTGATCCGCTTGATACTGAGCTTGCTCGCCGTAACCAGCATTGGGGAGGTCACGGTTGGCCTCCGATACAGCCTTGTCAGTTCTCTGCGAGAACTTGCCAGGGCCAGGGGTTGGTGTCCCCATGACCTCTCCCTTCGCTTACTTGGGCA
>Ga0207663_10000191_pt1 | contig 27261 bp, 32 predicted proteins | sample LARL53metaG_FD_184346 | JGI IMG/M metagenome (GOLD analysis project Ga0207663, IMG submission 184346) | Corn, switchgrass and miscanthus rhizosphere microbial communities from Kellogg Biological Station, Michigan, USA - LAR L5-3 metaG... | ecosystem: Host-associated > Plants > Roots >...
CGGCCCCGGCAACGGTGAGCAGAGCCCGCCGCGGCGTGGGGCTCACGCCGATGGAGACCCGGCGGGATGTCATCGTCCGCACCGCCGTGCTCGCCGACGAGCTGGGGTATGAGATCTTCGCGCTGCCCGAGGGCTGGGGCCTGGACCCGGCCCCGGTCCTGACCGAGATCGCGCTGCGCACCACCAGGATCCACCTCGCCTCCGCCATCTTGTCGGTCTGGGGGCGCACCCCGGCCACGCTGGCGATGACCGCCGCCACCCTCCACCAGGTCTGCGGCGGGCGTTATGTGCTGGGTCTGGGCGCCAGCACCAAAGCGCTGGTGGAGGGGTTCCACGACACCGCATTCGAGCACCCAGCGGCCAAGCTGCGCGACGTCGTGACCAAGGTCCGTGCGCTGCTGGCCGGCCAGCCCGCCCAGCTCGGCCACGTCGCGGCCGCGCGCCCGCTGCGCCTGGGCCAGCCGCCCGCCCCTGAGATACCCATCTGGGTCGCCGCGCTGGGCCGGCACACGACCCGGGTGGCCGCCGAGCTCGGCGATGGCTGGATCCCCGCGCTGGTGGCCCGGGACCGCCTGCCCGGCTGGGCGGCCCAGCTCCGCCAGCTCCGCGAGGCGGCCGGACCGAGCGCGCGGCCCCTCACGGTCGCGGCGGGGCCCCTCGCGGCCGTCGATGACAACGCCGAGGCGGCCCGGGACATCGCCGCAAGCTGCACCGCCTGGTACCTGACCGCCATGGGCGAGGTCTACGCCCGGTCCGTGTCCGGCCAGGGCTACGCCGCCCAGGTCCAAGCGATCATCGCCGCGAACCCGCGTCCTGGCCCACGGCGCGGAACCGTCCCCCCCGGCGCCGAGGCCGTGCTCGGCCAGCTCGCCGTGCACGGAACCCGCGATCAGGTCCGCGAGCAACTCCAGTCCTGGGACCGCGCGGCCGACATCGTCACGATCATGCTGCCCCCGGGCATGCCCTGGCACAACATCGAAGCCACCCTCCACGCCGCAGCGCCAGGCACCCACGCCCGAGATGATCAAGTCCTGGCCACCGTGAGCGGGCGGCCAGGCTTGTGACCCGGCATCCGGGGCCTATGCTTTCCCGAGGGCATTCCATATAATACTGATATGAAAAGTAGGCAAGACCTCGGCACGGCAGCTGCTGGGCGATGTCTGGGCAATCTGGTCAGCGCCGTACGCGCCGCGGTCAGGCGCCAGGCCGGCTGGGCAGAGACGGCCGACCTGGTCGCCGACCAGCTCCGGCTGCACCTGCCCGGCCCGGAGATCCTGACCGCCGAGCAGCGCTACGGAGACCCGGCGGGGTACCGGTGCCACCTGGTGCACGGCGAGCCAGACGGCTCATTCTCCGTCACCGCCCTCGTCTGGCGGCCCGGCCAGGCCACGCCGATCCACGACCACGTCACCTGGTGCGTCTTCGGCGTCATCCAGGGCGCCGAACACGAGGAACGATATGTCCTGCGCGACGACGGCTGGCTGGAACAGGACGGGGTATCGGTGAATGCCATCGGCGAGGTGGCCGGCTTGGCCCCTCCCGGTGACATCCACCGCGTGCGCAACGCCAGCCAGGAGACAGCCATATCGGTGCACGTCTACGGCACCGACATCGGCCGTCTGGGCAGCAGCGTCCGCCGGATCTATGACCTGCCTGTCGTCGCGGGCCGCGCTGCGGCGCCGCTGGGGCTAGGGCCGGTGACCGGGTGCTGCTGGCGGTGTTCCCGGCCCGGGACGCGCTAGCCGCGTACTGGTTCGCGGTGGTGGACTGGCGCTGCGGGCGCGCATGCCGCGAGGGCCAGCGGCAGGCAGGCGATCGTGGCGGGGCTCGTCGCCGCGGTCAGGGCTGCAGGGAACCCGGCGGTCCTGAGCAGGGATCCTGACCGTGGGGCCGGTGCGAGCAGCCGCTGGATGCGGACGATAGCCGCCCCGGCTGGTTAGGGAGGGCCCATGCAGGCGGCCAAGGCCGATTTCCTGGCCCGAGCACCTTCGAGGTCGGGCTGTTCGGCTGGATGGCGATCATGCAGCTGGTCTTGTTCCGCGTATCCCACCTGGCCACCGGCGCCGCCGCGTTCTCGGTTCTTGATCAGGGGGGGCAGGCTCAAGGCGACGGCAGCAAGGTCGAACAGGCCATGCTCGGCCTCACCGCAGTCGGCAATGTGTTCATCGAGCTGTACGCCAACTGCACGGGTTCCTCGTCGACTCCGGCATCCGGGACGCCGCGGCTCTGGCGTACGACGACCAGCCCAGCTGACCGATCTGGTGAATGTGGGCGGCCTGCCCACTTGGCGAACATGGCCTCCGTGGTGGTAAATGGGATCGTGTCGGAGGGCCTTGGCGCGCAGAGCGTTCCTGACACCAAACCGCACCCGGAGCTGGTCATCGGCCTGCTGGCCGCACCTGGACCCGCGACGGAGCTGACCGAGAGCCTGGTCGGGGAGATCGCCGACCGGCTCGCCGGGCAACTGCCCGGAGTCCGGTGGCGGGTCGAGTTCGTCTCCGACCGGCTGGTGCAACCGCCGACAGACCTCAGCGAGCTGATCGCGGCAGGGCGCAGGATGCTCCTCGAGCGCGGCTGGCACCTGGCGGTGTGCGTCACCGACCTCCCGCTGCAGACCGCGCGGCGTCCGGTGATCGCCCACGTCAGCGCGACCCACGGGGTCGCGGTCTTGTCCATGCCCGCGCTCGGCCCGGTCTCGGTGCGCAAGCGCACCGCCGAGACGATCGTCCGCCTGGTCGGGCACATGCTCGGTGATCTGGCGCAGGCCGAGGGCGCCGCCGAACGGCTCCCGCTGGCTGAGGCCGTGACCCGCCGCATGCGCGAACTGGGCGCCCGCACGGAGCGCGGCGAGCACGGCGTGGGTTTCGTCGCGCGGGTCATCACCGGCAACGTCTGGCTGCTGCTGGGCATGCTGCGCGCCAACCGCCCGTGGCGGCTGGCGCTGCGGCTCATGCGCGTGCTGGCGGTGGCCTTCGCGGCCGGGGTGTTCGCGCTGGTGACCAGCGACATCTGGCGGCTCGCCCATTATCTCGGGCCGCTGCGCCTGGTCGCCATCGGTCTTGGCTCGGTGGCGGCCATCACCGTGACGATCGTGGTCAGCACCGGGCTGTGGGAGCACAGCCCGCACCCGGCCGCGCGCGAGCAGGTGGCCTTGTTCAACATCGTCACTGCGGCCACCGTCGGCCTCGGCGTGGCCGCGCTGTACCTGGCCCTGTTCATCGTCATGCTCGCCGCGGCGCTGCTGCTCGTGCCAAGCAGCCTGCTCGGCCTGGTCCTCAGGCACCCGGCCGGCGTGGCCGACCAGGTAAACCTGGCCTGGCTGGCCACTTCGATCGCGACGCTGGGCGGCGCGCTCGGCGCGGCGCTGGAGAGCAGCGAGAGCGTGCGCGAGGCGGCCTACACCTATCAGCCGGATACGCAGATCGACGCCGTCGTCGGCCTGCAGTGACGTGCGGTTTACGGACTCAGCCCTCCTCGGGCAGCCACGGCTGCTGCCAGCGCGGGCGGCCGCGGAGCAGGGTTTCGGCCTCCTCAGGTCCCCAGGACCCGCCCGGGCAGGGGCGGACGTCGGGCGGGTGATCAAGCAGCGGCTGCACGACGCGCCAGGTCTCCTCGACGCTGTCCTCCGGGCGAAGTACTGGTGGTCGCCAGCCATCGCGGCATGCAGCAGCACCTCGTATGGCTCCGGCGGGTCGCCGAGCTCGCGGGCGAAAGAGGTGTCGTTCGGCGCGGGGTTGCGCTCAGTCGGGGGCCTGCGGCGAAGGAACAGAACGGGGAGATCTGCGCGCAGCCGCTCGTCTGATCGACGCAGCGACAGACCACCCCGAATCGGTGATCCGGCGTTTCTCCGTCGCCAGACTGATTGGATGCCTGGTCACTCTCCGCGATAGGCGCTACTCCGCCTCGCGGCGTTCGAAGGGAATTAGCTGATAGTCCGCGAGGACCGTGTCCGTATACCTTGCCAGACGCGGGATGAGGCCTGCTGTGTGCTGGCGTGGGTAGCCCCGTCGGTACCGGGTCGCTGTGGCCGACCGCAGGTGGCTTAGGTTTAGGTGCTGGCCCGCTGGTTGCGGATGGCCCACGGCTGGAGGATGGCGTACACCGCGTCTGACGTGGGCACGGCCAGACCGTGCTGGGCGGCCCGGCGGCCGACGAAGCCGTGCAGGGCCTCCAGTTCCATGCGGCGCCCGGCGACCAGGTCGTCGTGCAGGGAGGAGAAGCTGCCCGGCTCGACGCCCTGCGCCAATGCCAGGGCGCGCTTCTGGGCGGCGTGCGGCACTGGATGGCCGTCGGCCTCGGCCACCGCGCAGACCTCGGCAACCAGGTGGCTGAACGCCGCCCATGCAGCGGCTGCGGTGCGGATCTCCCCGATCGGCAGCCGCACCGCGGCGGTCATGCCGGCTTGCGCGCAGATGAAGGCGAGCTTGGCCCACAGCACGGTTTTGATGGTCGCCGACAGCTCCGCCTCGAAGCCGGCCTGCTCGCAGCAGGCGAGCAGGCGTTTCGCCCGCTGGCTGGTGTGGCCGTCGAGTTCCCCGAAGGTGATGCTGGCCGGCCCGCCAGTGTGCACGATTACCCCCGGCTCGGCGATCTCGGCGAAGATGAACGCAGCTCCGCCCATCACGTGGTCTTCCCCGACCGCGCGGGCGAGTTTTTCTTCGTTTTCGACCCCGTTCTGCAGCGACACCACCGCCGTGCTCTCACCCACCAGCGGCCCGAGCCGGGCGGCTGCGGTGTCGGTGTCGAAGGTCTTGACGCAGAACAGCACGAAGTCGCACGGGCCGACCTCGGCCGGGTCATCGGTGGCGGGCGCCTGCACCTCGAAGTCGCCTTTCACGCTGCGCACGCTCAGCCCGTGCTCGCGAAGGGCCTGCAGGTGGGCGCCCCGCGCGATGAGGTGCACCTCCGCTCCGGCCTGGGCGAGCCGCCCGCCGAAATAGCCACCGACGCCGCCCGCCCCATAAACAGCGATGCGCATGCCCCGCCACCCTCTCCGACCCCCGCAGCCGCTACAGGTACGCTGCCCTGGCCGCTGAGCCGTCACGATCACAGCACGGATCACTCAGGCACGCTGCTCAGCAGCCCGCAACCCTCATTCTCCCGGAAAAACAGGGGCGTCCTGAATCCGGTGTCAGTCGTCGGGCCGGTCACGCTTAGTGATCCGCTCGATCCCTGACGTGGCGCGCAGTCCCGCCGCCCTTGCCCGGCGGGCTGAGAGGACAGTATGCGCTGGCCCGCTCATGGCACCCGCCGGCGCTGTCTTTGTCGTGGAGTTGCGGCAAGGTAGGGGAAAGGGCTTGGGTGCAGGGCGTCAGGACGGAGTGAGGGTCAGCGATCCGGTGATGGTTGCCGAGTAGATCACGCAGTGTCCGAAGATCTTGGTGCGGTGGTGGGTCAGGGTGCCCGCGAAGGCACCGCTGCCGGTGCCAGCCGGCCCAACACCCACGTTTCCTACGCTGCCGTTGACGGCGTACTGCTGGTCGGTACAGCCGGTGAACCCCGACAGCTGGCGGACGGTGCCCCCGGTGAAGTGACCGGTGACCAGCGCCGGGACGCCGTCCAGGTAGGTCGCCAGGTAGATGTCGCCGCCGGTGATCGTGGCGGCCGTGCCGAGGGGGGTGTGATCCACCGTCGCTGACCAGGCGCCGGGCAAGGCGCCCGGCGCGGCGCCGGCGAAGCGGCCCTGGGTTGATGTGGCGGCGTACTCGTACCCGCTGACCGAGTCCGGATAGGTGGCCGCCGCGGCCACCGAACCTGGCCCCATGATCACTGCCGCTGCTGCGGCCAGCGCCGGGATCATCCATCCAAGCCAGCGCATGACCTACCTCCGTGGCGCTGGCCATTGGTCCCCAGAACTGGAGCATTTGTCCGGCGGGCCAGCCTAGGCTGTGCGTGCTCCCCGCTGCTGCGCGGCTGCGCCCGTGGGGGAGATGGGCAGTCCAGGATAAGGTCCGCGGGACAACACCAGCCCAGACGGGAACGACCGTGGGCGGCTGCAACATTCCACCTGAGCTGCGCGGTAGACGTCTGGGCCGCCCCGTGAGATGTGTCACCCGCAGGAGACCACGAGCTCCCCCTGCCCACGTACACGCGCCCCCGGCGGAGTGTTCACCTGCATGCGCACCGCGGGCGGCTGACCAGCGAGCAGCCCGCTCGGTCCGCGGCCACTGGAAGGCCCTTGCGGCGGCGATATCCGCCTGATTGTACGCTGGCGCACGCTCGGCCCTGGGTCAGATGCAGCGCCCGGATCGGACATTCTGGCGTGCCCGGCGGACAGGTGCGCATCGTCAATCCGGCTGGGCTAGGCGTTGGCTCGTGTGCCGGCGGGGCGGGGTTGGTCAGAGCTGGTTTAGCGCTTGGCGCATGCCGGTCTGCGCTTGTTTGCCGAGGCGCTCGAAGGCGGGTCTGAGCAGCGGGGCGAGGAGACGGGATGGGCTTTTGAAGGTGAACTCGGCTGTGTAGGTCACCTCGGTGCCGGTGTCGATGCTGCGGAAGGTCATGGTGTCGACGGCGATGACGGTCTTGTTCTCCCCGCGGAGCTGGATGCGCTTGCCGGGGATGAACTCACCCACGATGTAGGTCAGCTGGGTTTTCCGGCCGAGGAAGCTGGAGGTGTTGAGGTAGGTGGTGCCGGCCCCTCCGTCGCCGTGGTGGTTCACGGTGGCCACGGTGCCCGGGTCCCACTCGGTGGTGGTGGTGAAGTCGGAGAGGTAGTTGAACACCGCGTTCAGCGGCTTGTCGACGATGACGGTCTTCTGCAATCTCATGGCGTCTTTAGATTCTTCCTGGTCATGGGGGAGGTGGCCGGGGTAGGCGCGGGTCCGGCGATTGAGGTGCGGGCCCACAGGGCTGTCCAGGCGCGGGCGGGGACGAGGCGTGCGGTCTTCATCAGCAGGGCCATCGGGGTGGGGAAGGCGATCTCGGTGCGCTCGCGTTCGAGGCCGTCGCAGATGGATCGTGCGGCCTGGCCGGTATCGATGATGAAGGGCATGGGGAAGGGGTTGCCGGCCGTGAGGTCGGTGCGGACGAAACCTGGGCAGATGGTGGTCACGTGCACCCCGGTCCGGGCGATGTGGACGCGCAGGGACTCGAGCAGGTTGATCTGTGCCGCCTTGGTTGCGCCGTAGGCTTCGGAGCCGGCGAGCCCGCGGTAGCCGGCGACGGAGGCGATGCCAGCTATGGTCCCGCTCCGCCGCTGCAGCATCGCGGGCAGGACAGCCGCGATGGCGTTGCTCATGCCGGTGAGGTTGACGCGGATGTGCTGGTCGAAGACGTCGGTGTCCCAGTGCGCCGGGTCCATCTGCTTCCAGTAGCCGGCGGACAGCACCGTGAGGTCGATCGGGCCCAGCTCCTGCCGGATTCGTGCGGCAGCGGCCGCGACGGAGGCGGCGTCGGTGACGTCGGCGGGCAGGACGAGCATGTCCCCGCCCGCAACGTCTTGGAGCTGCTCCTTGCGGCGGGCAGAGATCGCGACGGTCGCGCCACGGCGTACGAGTTCGCGTGCCACGGCGGCGCCGATTCCGCTGGATCCGCCGACGATCCAGGTGATCTTGCCATTGAGTTTCATGCCGGCTCCCTGGTCAGCTGGAGCTGGCTGACGCCGAGGTAGCCGCTGCGGAAGCCGGCCTCGCTGTAGGCGAGGTAGAACTCCCACATGCGGCGGAAGGTCTCGTCGAAGCCCTGGGCGTGGATGTGGGGCCACTGGCCGAGGAAGCGTTCCCGCCACAGGCGCAGGGTCCGGGCGTAGTGGGCCCGGAGCTCATGCCGTTGGGTGACCCGCAGGGTGGTGTGCGCCGCCAGGGTTTCATCGACTGCCTGCTGAGACGGGATGATGCCGCCGGGGAAGATGTATTTCTGGATCCAGCTGAAGCTGCGCCGGGTGGCGAGGAAACGCTGGTGGTCCATGGTGATTGCCTGAATGGCGGCCCTGCCGCCGGGAGCGAGGAGCCGGTCAAGGGCCGCGAAGTAGGTGGGCCAGTAGGCCTCCCCGACGGCCTCGATCATCTCGACGCTGACGATGGCGTCGTACTGGCCTTCGACCTCGCGGTAGTCCTGCACCCGCACCTCGGCGAGCCCGGAGACGCTGGCGGCTTCCACCCGCTCCCGGGCCAGCCGCATCTGCTCGTGGGAGAGGGTGATCGTGGTGACGTGGGCTCCTCGTTGCGCTGCGCGGATGGCGAGGGTGCCCCATCCGGTGCCGATCTCCAGCATGCGGGTGCCAGCCTGGACGCCCGCGAGGTCAAGGATGCCGTCGGTCTTGCGCAGCTGTGCCTCCTCCAGCCGGGTGGCCGCCGCGATCGGTTCGCTGTTGTCGAACCAGGCGCAGGAGTAGGTCATCGTCGGGTCCAGGAAGGCGGCGAAGAGGTCGTTGCTGAGGTCGTAATGGGCGGCGATGTTGGTGCGCGCGCCGTCGGGGGTGTTCTCGTGGTCGTGGGGGGCGCTCCTGTCGACGAGGACACGCAGTCGCTGCAGGGCCGGGGGAATCAGGGTGGTTAGCCGTGAAGCGAAGGGCGTCAGCAGGTCGGCCAGGTCGGTGCCGGAACCGGCCCGCCAGTCCCCGGCCATGTAGGCCTCACCGAACCCGATCTTCGCGTCGCGGCCCAGCCGGGTGAAGAACGCCGCGGGGCGAACGACCGCGAGCTCGGGCGATGCCGGCGATCCTGCTCCGAGCACCCGGCCGTCGGGGTAGGTCACGCGGACGGGGACCCGCCGGACAGCATTCTCGAAGATCACCCGCGCGATGGTGGCTCTGAGTGGCGTCCGCCGTGGTGTGGCGGCGGCGGTGGGCCACCTGATGGCGGTGGAGACGGTCATGGTCAGACCCCTTCTTGCCGGATGTGGTGTGGGTGAGCGCGGACGGGCAGGCCACGAAGCCACAGCCAGATGCCGTGCCCCCGGATCAGGGCCGAGACCCGCTGGGTCATCAGGGGCTGGCGGATGAGCCGGCGGGCCAGCGCCAGGGCCGTTGCGGGTTCCGGGCGGCCCCGGAAAGTTGCTGAGAACGCGACGGCACCCTCGCGGCGCAGCGTCACGGCCGTGGCGACAAGGTCCGGCCTCAGGGTGAACCGCAGTTCGTAGGTGCCGCTGACGTCGAAGAACGGGGAGACGTGGAAGTCCTTGCCCGTCACGGCGACCCCGGCGTCGTCCGGCCGCAGGAGGTAGGCGTGCCGCTCGCCGTAGGTGTTGTGGACCTCCGCGACGACACACACGAGCCGTCCGCTGCTGTCGTAGCACCAGAAGACCGACAGTGGGTTGAACACGTGGCCCAGGACTCGGGCGCTGGCCAGCATGAGCACCCGTCCCCGGTCACCGAGCTGGATGCCGCCCCGCGCCAGGTAGCTCTCGATGTTGCCCTTGATCGGCAGGCCGGGGCCGCCGAGGTGGTCAGTGCTGCTGAAGCGCGCGAACGCCCTGAGGTACCAGGGCTGGCGGGGGAGCGAGTCCAGGTCGACCAGCCACTGGTAGAGCCGATGCCGGAAGGCGTGCCGGACTGGTCCGGGGCGCCGGTGCGTGACCTGGCCGACGACCAGGGCTGGCAGCGGGGGCAGCTGCGGGCGGGCGGGCGCGGGAGCAGGCGTGAGGAGCGAGGCCGTGCTCACCAGGTCACTCCGAAGTGCCGTGCCGCCTCGACACCGGAGCGGCACCCGTCCTCGTGGAATCCCCACCCGTGGTAGGCGCCGGCATAGACCGTGCGACCCGTGGCGAGACCACCGAGCTGCGACTGCGCCCGAACCGCGTCGGGCGTGTAGATCGGGTGCTCGTACTCCATCGTCGCCACGATGTACTCCGGGTCGAGAACTTCGCGGTCGTTGAGCGTGACGAGGAAATCCTGCGGCGATCGGTGTCCCTGGAGCCGGTTCATCCAGTAGCTCACCACAGCGGGCTGGCCGGGCCGGTGGCAGGAGGTCATCCGGTAGTTCCACGACGCACGGGCATTCCGCGCCTCCGGCAAGACCGAGCGGTCGGTGTGCAGCACCGTCACGTTGCTCGAGTAGCCGAACTGCTTGAGGGTGGTGACCTCCTCGTCGCTCGGGTCGGCGAGCAGGCCGAGGGCCTGGTCGGCGTGGGTCGCAATGACGACGCGGTCCACGCCGGTGATCCGCCCGGTGACGTCCCGGATCTGGACGCCATCCCCGCGCCGGGTGACGTCGGTGACGGCATGGGCCGCGCGCACGTCTATGAGCAGCCCGGTGAGCCGCTCGACGTAGACCCGTGACCCGCCGGCGATGCTGTACCACTGGGGCGACCCGCCGACCCGGAGCATGCCGTGATGGTCGAGGAAACGGAACAGGTAGCGCGCCGGGTAGGCCAGCGCCGTCTCCCGCCCGGCAGACCACACGCACGAGACGACCGGAACGGCGTAGTGGGCGATGAAGTAGCCGCTGAACCCCTGCCGCTCCAGGAACTCGCCGTAGGTCGTGAGGTTCTGCTCGTCCGTCGTGCGCAGGAAGGCCAAGGCGCGCCGGTGGAACCGTCTGACCTGCCACAGCATCCGGGCGAACCGAAGGTCGATGAGCCGGCGCGGCTGGGCGAAGATGCCACGCAGCCCGCGGCCGCCTGCATACTCCAGCCCGCACCCCTCGCAGCGCACGCTCATGCTCATCTCGGTGGGGCGCACCTGCACGTCCAGCTCGCCGAAGAGCTTGCGCAGCCAGGGGTAGGTCTTCTCGTTGTGGACGATGAACCCGCTGTCGACAGCGTGCCGCCGGCCATCGGAGTCGGTGACGTCGTGGGTGTGCGCGTGGCCACCGAGCCGGTCCTCCGCCTCGAAAAGGGTGACGTCGTGGGTCCGGGAGAGCAGGTAGGCCGCGGTGAGCCCGGAGACCCCAGCGCCGATCACGGCAACCGACGGCCGCCGTGCGTCCGCGGCTGTGCCGTGATCCTGGGGAGCGGGGCCGGTGGTGGTCGCCGGGCCGGTGGCGGGGGAGCCCATCATGTCAACCTTCGTCTAGGGTTTGTCTAGGTATGACGGTAGCTTTCGCAACCAGCCTTTGTCAAATGTATGTCGAATTACTGTAGAGTGTTGGCATGGACACTCCCGAAGGCCCGCCGCTGCTGCGCATCGGTGAGCTGAGTCGGCGCCTGGGCGTGAGCGACCACGTCTTGCGGGCGTGGGAGAGCCGCTACGGCCTGCTTCAGCCGGTGCGCTCAGCGGGCGGCTTCCGGTTGTACTCCCAGGCGGACGAGTCGCGTGTCCGCCGGATGCAGGCGTATCTCGGAGAGGGGCTGTCGGCCGCCGAGGCGGCGCGAGCGGTGCTCGGGGAGGACGACGGGATAGGGGCGGACCCCGACCGAGCAGCCGGGCCGCAGCGCGCCGCGCCGGGGGCGAGTGAGCTGTCCGGTGACCTCCGGCAGGCCCTCGACGCCTTCGACGAGCCAGCCGCACAGGCAGTCCTTGACCGGCTCGTGTCCGACCTCTCCGTGACGACGGTGCTCCGCGACATTGTGCTGCCGTATCTCACCGAGCTCGGGAAGCGCTGGCAGCGGGGAACGGCCAGCGTCGCCCAGGAGCATTTCGCCAGCAACCTCATCCGCGGGCGGCTCGCTGGGCTGGCCCGGGGCTGGGGGAACGGGCACGGCCCCCGCGCCGTTCTCGCCTGCCCCCCCGGGGAGCTTCACGACCTGGCGCTGATGATCTTCGGCATCGTGCTCAACCGCACCGGATGGAGGATCGACTACCTCGGGACGAGCACCCCGGTCGAGGAGCTGACGCGGACCGTCGACGCGAGGCACCCGGACCTCGTCGTCCTCGCCGCGACCCTGCCGGAAAACCTCGAGTCCCACGCTGCGCAGCTCACCGCGCTCGCCCAGCGCGCTCCGCTCGTCCTGGCAGGAGCCGGCGCCACGCCGCAGATGGCGAGCGCCGTGGGGGCCCGGGTGCTGACGGGGGACCCAGTCACCGAGGCCGAGAATATTCCATGGCCGCGATGAAGGCGCTCGTCGCCGGTGCGTCCGGTTTCGTCGGCCGCCGGCTCTGCGCGGCCCTGGCCGAGGCTGGCCACAACGTCGTCGCCATGACCCGCAACCCCGCCGGTTACACCGGAGCCGGCAGGCCCGTCTACGGAGACGTTCACGACTCCGCCACCCTGGGCACCGCGATGGCCGGCTGCCAGGCGGCCTATTACCTCGTGCATTCGCTCAGCGATCTGGACTTCGAGCGCAAGGACGCCGCCGCCGCAACGGCATTCGGGCAGGCGGCTGCGCGGGCCGGGCTGCAGCAAATCATCTACCTCGGAGGGCTCGGCGACGACAGGGACGCGCTGTCGGCACACCTGCGCAGTCGCCGCGAGGTCGAGAAGCTGCTTGGATCGGCCGGTGTCCCGGTGACCGTCATCCGGGCCGGGATCATCGTCGGGCATGGCGGTATTTCCTGGGAGCTGACCCGCCAGCTCGTCGAGCACCTGCCCGCCATGATCACACCGAGATGGGTCTCCACCCGCACCCAGCCGATCGCCGTCGACGACATCGTGCGCTACCTGCTCGGAGTGCTGGCCCTGCCGCAAGTGGCGGGTCGCGTCTTCGAGGCCGGGGGACCCGAGGTGCTGCAATACGTCACCATGCTGCGGCGCGTCGCCGCCATCCAGGGCCGCCCGCTCCCGATATTGCCCGTACCGCTGCTCACCCCCCGGCTGTCCTCCCTGTGGCTGACCTTGGTCACCGACGTCGACACCGCCACCGGCCGGGCGCTCGTCGACTCGATGACCAACGAGGTCATCGTCCGGGACCCATCGATCCGCGACCTCATCCCCTTCGACCCCATGCCCTACGACGACGCCGTACGCAAGGCGCTCCGCGAGCGCCGCCAGGACAAGCGCGGTAGCCGATGACTACCACCCGCCGGAACCGGTGGCGGGAACGCACCACGCCCGCCAGGCAGGGACCTCCGCCGCCGCCCGGCCATATTCCCCCGGCCCACACAGAGCCGGCGACGGCCCGCGCCCGCCGCCGCCGGGTCGTCACCGCCACCGGCATCGGCGGCGCGGGCCTGCTGGGGATCTCGCTCTCCACCAAAGCCGGCTCCCCCCAGTTCTACCTCCTGACGATGAGCCTCGCCGGCACCTGGGCCACCGGCGCCCTCAGCTCCGGGCCGCTCCCCCTGGGCACGGCCCAGGGCCAGGACGGCGCCCAGCGCCGCCCCGTGGTCATGCCCGTGCTCACCGGTGCCGGCGCGTTCGGGCTCTTCTACGGCGCCGCGCGGCTAGCCCGGCACATCCCCCCGCTCAACCGGGCCATCGGCAGCGTCCTGCACTACGCAGACGTCGGCTCAACTCCCCTCGTGCTGCTCACCGCAGGCGCCAACGCGCTGGCCGAGGAACTGTTCTTCCGCGGCGCGCTCTGGTCCCTCGTGCAAGACTCACACCCCCTCGCCACAACCACCCTCGCCTACGCCGCCACCACCACCACGACCCGCAACCCCGCACTCGTGCTCGCAGGAACCGCCACCAGCGTCCTCTTCGGCCTCCAGCGCCGCACCTCCGGCGGCGTCCTGGCCCCGGCGCTCACCCACCTCACCTGGTCGCTCCTGATGCTGCGCTATCTCCCGCCCCTGTTCCCGACGCCACGGCCGGCCGAGATCACCCGTGCCTGACCGCACGGGCGGCGTGACAGATGGCGGCGGACATTGCACCAGCCACTACAGAACCAGAAGATCTGCGCGCGGCAGCCCATGGGTCTTGCTCAGCTTTCAGCCGCTCCAAGTCGGCGCTCGGGAGCGGTCGTTGACCGCCGACTCCGTTCGTGAGACGCCGGGTGGTGACCTGGTGTGATGCTCGTGGCCGTCTTACCCGCACCGAGGGCCCGATCTTCCTGGCCGCGGATGGGCGACGGCTGGACCGGAACGGTGCTGGGCGGACCGTCCGCCGGGTCGCCCGCCGCGCCGGGATCGCCAAGCCGTCGGCCCACACACCCTGCGGCATGCCTTCATCACCCCGGCCCGGGATGCCGGGGTCCCTTTGCGTGAGGGCAGAAGCACCGGTGCATTTAAGAGCTCTGTGAGGCTGGCGTGACCGCTGATAGAAGGAATGCTCAGCTTCGGAACTGGGGGATCACCGGTTCGGGACAGACCCGAGGCCACATGTGGACCACGAATCAGAGGCAGTATCCGAAGTCTGGTGAGGGATTACCGAGCCGAGCCACTCCCGGGGCGCCGCCGCATCCGCAGAGCACCCAGGAGAAGGGCGCCGAGGAACACGGCAATGCCGATGAACAGCAGGTACAGCAGGCCCTTGGCGACCACACCCACGATGCCCAGCACCATCGCCACGATCACCAGCGCCGCTAGCGGGCCGGCGGTTGATCGGGCGGCGCCGGCTCGGTCAGGATGCCGACGGCTATAAGGCTGGCGGGATGGGCGGCCTCCCCGCGGGTCTTGCGGTAGGCGCCCGGTGAGATCCCGAGCTCGCGTTTGAAGGCCTTCGACAGCGAGGCGTTGTTGCCGTACCCGGTGCGGATGGCGATCATGTCGATGCTCAGGTCAGCCGTCCTGAGGTAGCCGGCCGCCTGGCTGAGCCGCACCTTGGCCAGGTACCGCATGGGGCTTTCGCCGGTGGCGGCGCGGAACTTGGTGGCAAGCAGCGTGCGCGACATGCCGACCTCGCGGGCCAGGGCCTGCAGGGTCCATGGCCGGGTCGGCTGATCGCGGATGAGCGCTGCAGCCTTCTCGATCCGCCGGTCGCACTGTGACGGGGGATGCAGCAGGCCCGCCTGCCCAGCGCCGGTCAGCCAGGCCCGGAGCGTCTGCGACAGGAAGACGTCGGCGAGCTTGGCGAAGATCACCTGTGCCCCTGGAGCGCTGCGGCTGGCCTCGTCGCGGACCAGCGCGAACACGGGATCGATCCAGGCTGAGATGGTGGCGGAGCCAGGGTCCATGGTCAGGATCGGCGGCAGGAGCTCCAGCAGCGGCGCGGGTATGGGCTCGCTGAGCGCGAACCCGCCGCAGAGCAGCCTCGTGCGGGGACCGTCGCCGCCGCACCACAGCCTGGCGTCCGCATCAAGGGGGTGGTCGGCGATCAGCTGGTCGAGGCCAACCACGGGCGAGTCCAGCTCGTCGCTCATGGTGTGCCGTTCGCCCCGCGGCAAGATCGCAAGCTCGCCGGTACCCAGCCGGACCGGGTCGAGACTCCCGGCTTGGAGCCAGCACGCCCCCTCAAGAACAAGGTGGAACTTGGCGGTGTGCGCGCCATCGACCACAAAACCCCAGGGCGCGCCCAGATCTGACAGGCAGTACACGCTGCTGTGCACCTTCAGCGAGGCCAGCAGCTCGGTCACCTCATCGTTAGGCGCATCGTTCAGCAGCCTCATGAATCACTCTCGTTGAACGAACGGACAAAAGAATTGTCTTGGCGAACATAGCCACCGGCCTGCGATCACGCAATCCTTCAAGCTAGCGGCGGCGGAGCGAGACGCTCGAGGCGGCGCCCAAGGCGAGCGAGCCGTACCGGCTGACCTTGGCGTCCTGCCGTTTCTGGCGGCTGCCGTGGCAGCTCGCATGGGTCACTGGCAGTTATTGCTGAGCGGAGGTACCGATGGCAACGTTCCTGGTCACCTACTACGGCGGCGGCGGCCCCCCTGCCTCGCCCGAGGAGCGGGAGCAGATGATGGCCGCGTTCCAGGCATGGGCGGCAAGCGTAGGCGACATGATGATCGATCCCGGCGCCCCGCTGGGGCCATCGAAGGTGGTCGCCAGCGACGGCGTCACCGACGGTGCCGCAACGGGGAAGCTGGGCGGCTACACGCTGATCAGCGCGGGCAGCTTGGACGATGCGGTCAAGACCGTCCGGGACCATCCGTTCGTGGGCCGTGGCGGCGCGCTGCAGGTCAGCGAGGCGATGTCGCCTTAGCCACGGCCGGGCGCGGAGGTTCACTGGACATCGGCTCGTTCCAGTACCTTCTTCAGGGTTTGGAGCTGCGCGACCTCGCGGCGCATCTGCCTGGCGATCATCGGGGTCATGAGCTTCATGAACCCCGTTGGCTGAAGGTCGAGCGCGAAGCGGACGACGGTGGCCTGGTCGGTGCCGTCGGTCAGTTCGAAGACACCGGTCGGCCGGGCCGGGCCGGCGGTGACCAGGAACTCCAGCCGCCGGGGAGGGTTGAAGGCGGTTATCCGGTAGTCGCCGTCGATGCGGCGGCCGCCGGGGCCGGCGAGGACCTGGCGGTAGGCCGCGCCCTCGCCAGTGGTGGAGTTGGCGTGGGCGATGTCGAGGACACCGGTGCGCCATTCGCGGTTGTGGGTGCCGTCCGCGAGATAGTCGAAGACCTCGCGCGCCGGCCGGTCGATGGTGACGGTGTATTCGGCGTGTAGCATCTGCTTTGCCAGCCTTTCTTGTGGCTTGTTGGGTGTCAGGAGTCGGCCGCGAGACGTGCCCGGGCATCGGTGAGGTAGCGGCGTTCGACGTCGTTGCGCACCAACTCGAGTGCCCGCTGGTAGTCGTCGAGTGCAGCCAGGGTGTGGCCGAGCCTGCGGTGCAGGTCGGCCCGTACGGCCCAGATGCGGTGGGAGCGGGCCAGCGCCGGGTCGCTGGCCAGGTCGTCGAGCAGGGGCAACGCGGTGGCTGGCCCGGAGGCCATGGCCACGGCGACCGCGCGGTTGAGGGCCACCACCGGTGAGTCCTCGATGGCGAGGAGCTCGTCGTAGAGGGCCACGATCACCGTCCAGTCGGTGGCGTCCGAGCTGGGCGCGGTGGCGTGACACGCCGCGAGCTCGGCCTGCAGGAGCAGCGGGCCGCGGCCGCCCGGGCGCGCCTGGGTCAGCGCGTGGACGCCGTCGGCGATCAGAGCGCGATCCCACCGGCTGCGGTCCTGCGTGTCGAGCGTGAGCAGCCCACCGTCCTCACCGGTGCGGGTGTTCCACCGGCTGAGCTGGAAGCACACCAGCGCCCGCAGCGCCCACGGTGACCTCTCGCCCGGGATGAGCTGGGTCAGCAAGCAGCACAGCCGGTAGCCCTCGAGCGCAAGATCTCCCCGGGTGAGGGCGCTGCCCGCTGCGGCCAGGTAGCCCTCGTTGAAGATCAGGTAAATGACATCCAGGATGGCCGGCAGGCGGCCGTGCACGACCGGGTCGTCGCTGGTGAAGGTCACCTTTTGCTGGGCGAGGATCCGTTTCGCCCGGGCTATCCGTTGGGCAACCGTGGGGATGGGCGTGTGGAAGCCGCGTGCGATCTCTTCGGTGGTGAGCCCAGCCACCATCCGCAGCGTGAGCGCGACCTGGGCGTTCGTGGGCAGTAGCGGATGACAGCACATCGCGATCAGCCGCAGCCGGTCGTCGGCGATCCCCGGCGGCCCGTCATCGGCGGACGGCTGCCCGGCCAGCAGCGGCCGCAGCGACCTGGCCTTGTGGTCTGCCCGCCCGGCATCCCGGACGGCGTTGCGGGCGCGGTTGCGGCACACGGTCATGAGCCACGCGCCAGGCCGCTCAGGCATGCCGGCGAGAGCCCATTTATCCAGTGCCGCCAGGAAGGAATCTTGCGCGGCGTCCTCGGCGGTCTGCAGGTCACCGGCGATCCGCAGGGCGGCAGCGACGAGCCGTGGCCATTCCTCGCGGAAGGTGGCGGCCAGCGCCGCCTCGGCGTCATCGCTCACCATGCGGCCCTTCGCCGGTCGCCGCGTCACACAGCCGCAGGACGGTGACCTGGTAGCCGCCCGCCTGCCCCCAGCCGGCCGCGAGCCGCGCCGCTGCGGCGGGCCCGGCCGCCCGCACGACCAGGCACACCCGCGGCCCGGCCAGCCATGGCGGCCGCACGGCGTAGGAGCGCAGCAGGCCCCAGCGGCGCAGCCACCGGTGCCAGGCGGCGAGGGTGGCCAGGTCACGCGCGGCCCGGGCCGGTGACATCTCCGGTGGAGGCGCGGGCCTGGTGCCGAGCAGCAGGAACTCGCTCACCCCATCGGGACTATCTCGCGCACCTCGACCGAGCCGAACTCAGTGTTCGGGCAGCGGCTGGCGATCGCCACGGCCGTGTCCCGGTCGGGCGCCTCGATCACGAAGTAACCGGCGATGACCTCCTTGCTCTCGGCGAACGGCCCGTCCAGGACCCGCCGTTCGCCGTCTCGGGTGCGGATCCGCTTGGCCTCGGTGACCGGATGCAGCGGCGCGCCTCCTTTGAGCGTGCCGTCGCTGAGCAGGCCCATCGCGTACTCGCCCACCCGCTCGACCGCTTCCTTGCGCTGCTCGTCGGTGGCAACCAGATCCGGGTCCTCAAACAAGACGAGCATGAACTCCATCGATCAGCCCTCCTCCAGGCCGGTACCTCTCCCACCCATACGACACCGCCAGCGGCCCCAATTCGACATAGGGTTCCGGCCAATGACCAGCTGCGTAAGATGTTGCTTACACAGCCAGGAGTGTGTCATGCCGGCGGAGACCAGTGGAGCGCGGATGGATGAGGCCATGCGCGCACTTGCTGACCCCACGCGCCGGGAGATCCTGCGGCTGGTGCACGAGGACGAGCTGGCCGCCGGTGAGATCGCACGCCACTTCCCGGCCATGAGCCGGCCTGCGGTTTCCCAGCACCTGCGCGTCCTCGCGGGCGCCGGGCTGGTCACGGTCAGGCCCTTGGGCAACCTGCGGCTGTACCGCTGTCGGCCCGAAGGGCTCAGCGACGTGAGTGCATTCGTGCAGGAGATGTGGTCCGACCGCCTTGAGGCGCTCAAGGCGGCGGCAGAACGAGAGGAATGGCCGGCCCGCGAGCGGGCCAGGCGCCGCATGGCCCGGGAGACCCCGTCGTGACCGGCCCGGAAGGCGACACCGTCGAGCACGAGATCTGGATCAACGCCCGGCCGGAAACGGTCTGGCGGTACTGGACCGACCCGGCGCGGATCTGCGACTGGTGGGGTGCCTCGGCCGAGCTCGACCCGCGCCCTGGCGGCACCTGCCTGGTGAGGCTCAGCGGCGACGCGGTGATGCGCGGCGAGTTCGTTGAGCTGATCCCCTACCGGCGCATCGTCTTCACGCTGGGCTGGGAGCCGGCCGACGGCGCGCCGCCGGTCCCCCCCGGTTCCAGCACGGTCACGATCACCCTGGCCGCCGGCAATGGCGGCACGATCCTGACCCTCCGTCACACAAGACTACCGTCGGCGGCGCGTGACATGCACCGCTCAGGGTGGTCTCACTATCTGCGCGCGCTCGCCAGCGCAGCCGGGTGGCCCGGTCCGCAGGCCCAGGGCGGACGCTGATCGGCATGCGGAGCACCGGCGCGCCCTGGCCCACCGCGCACCCGCGCCCACCAGCGACAGCGTGACAGCCACAGATAGGAGCCGAGCAGCCATGCCCAGCGTCAACGTGCTGACCGACATCATCATCAACCGGCCCGCCCAGGCGGTGTCGGCCTACGCCGCCGACCCAGCCAACGCCCCGGCCTGGTATGTCAACATCGAGTCGGCCGAATGGAAGACCCCGCCGCCATTGCAGACCGGAGCCCGGGTCGCGTTCACCGCTCACTTCCTGGGACGGCGGATTACGTACACCTATGAGATCGCGGACTTCATCCCCGGCGAACGGCTCGTCATGCGAACGGCCCAGGGACCGTTCCCCATGGAAACGACCTACACCTGGGCACCGGTCGGCAGCGGCGCGACCCACATGACCCTGCGTAACCGCGGTGAGCCAGCCGGGTTCTCACGTATCCTGGCCCCGTTCATGGCCGGAGCGATGCGCAGGGCCAACAGCAAGGACCTGGCCAAGCTGAAGTCGATACTCGAAGCGACCTGACCACCTCGCCTCTCGGCTCAGCCGCCGGCGCCGCCGTGGCCCCGCTGTCACCCTGAGCCACCTCAAGTCGCCGCCGGGCGCCCGCCGTCGGGAGATTAAGAGCCTGCCTCGGACCGCACAGTCGTGGGCCGGGCCTGGGTCTGTGGTAGTGACGGGTACGGGATCGGCCCGCGGCCCCGGGCGGTGTGGAGGAACAGTGACCCCGAAAGAGATCGCGGATCTGTATTACAACGGGTGGATCAACAAGCACGGCGACCTCAGCGAGGTGCCGATCGCAGACAACTTCCGCTTCCGCGGGCCGGTGGCGAGCTTCGACAGCGCCGAGGGGTACCTGGCTATGGCCCGCGAAGCCGGCGCGATGGTCACGAAGTTCACCGTCCGTCACCAGTTCGTCGACGGTAACCGGGTGTGCTCGATCATTGACTGGGAGATGGCACTGCCCGTGGCCCCCAAGACCAGCGTCGAGCTGCTGGAGGTCGAGAATGGCCGTCTTGTCCGTGGTGAACTGATCTACGACGCGCAAGAACTGCGCGCGGCCATGGCCGCGGCCGGCTGACCGGTCCCAGTGCTGCAGCAAGGAGTGGTGTGACCCTGGCCCCAGATGAGCCCAGCGGGAACCGTGAGAACGGTCCCGGTGGCGGCCGGGCTCGCGATGATGCCTTGCTGTTGGGACGGGCCAAGGGCGGCGACCAGGCTGCGTTCGCAAGTCTGGTCGCCCCCTACCGCGCGGAGCTTCAGCTGCATTGCTACCGGATGCTCGGCTCGTTCCACGATGCCGAAGACGTCACCCAGGAGGTGCTCGTGCGAGCCTGGCGGCACCTCGGCCGATTCGAGGGCCGATCGTCGGTACGCACATGGCTGTACCGGATCGCCACGAACCGATGCCTCACCCACCAGGCCCGTGCCGCAGGCCCGCTCTCACCAGGAGCAGGATTTAGCCCACCCCGCCGAACGCCCTCGACGTCGAGGTGATCGCGCTTCAGCCATTTCCCGATTCCCAGCTCGGCGAGCCGTCCGAACCGGGGCCTGAGGCGGCCTACGACCTGGCCGAGAGCGTGAACCTCGCCTTCCTGACGGCTGTCCAGCTCTTGCCCGCCCGGCAGCGGGCGGTCCTCCTGCTCCGCGACGTCCTGGGGTTCACCGCCGCCGAGACCGCAGACGTCCTCGATGCCACGATCCCGGGAGTGAACAGCCTCCTCCATCGGGCCAGAACCACTCTGGAATACCATCGCAGCAAAGGCCGGCCGGTCCCGGCAGGCAGCCGTCTCGACGCGGACGCGGAACGGCGGCTGCTCAACAGGTACGTGACGGCGTGGCAGGCCTGTGACATTCCTGCCCTGCTGGCCCTCCTGCGGGAAGACGCGCTGCTGACCATGCCGCCGCTGCCCGCCGCCTACCGGGGGCGTGACGCGATCGGGCGGTTCCTGCGAACCGTGCCTGCCGCAGGGCGCTTGGACCGGATCACGCTTGTGCCCGTCCGCGCCAATTGCCAGCCGGCCGTCGCTGCCTACGTCCAGGACGGTGACGGACCCGGGATGTCCGCCTACGGCATCATGGTCCTGGCCGTCGACGGCGACCACATCATCGAAATCACCGGGTTCGCCGACCCAGCGCTCTTCCCGGTCTTCGGACTGCCGATGCGAAGGGAGATGTGAATGGCATACGACGAGACGCTGGCCGACCGCATCCGAGCCGCCGCCGCCGTCCTGACCGGCGACGTGACCGAGCGCAAGATGTTCGGCGGCCTGGCTTTCATGCTCAACGGGCACATGTTCGCCGGCGTTGTGGGCAAGGACCTCATGCTGCGCCTGGGCGAACCAGCCGCCAGCCGCGCGCTGAGGCGCCCGCACGTGCGGGAGATGGACTTCACCGGACGGCCGATGAAGGGCATGGTCTTCGTCGAGCCCGACGGCCTCAACGGGCCCGCGCTGGGACACTGGGTCGCTGAAGCGGCGGCCTTTGCGGGGTCGCTTCCAGCCAAGGCGTAAGGCCGCACCACGGATCCGCGTGCCACAGTTAGGCCGTGGCCGCGTTCGGGCTGGTGCAACGGTCTCCTGGCTTCGCCGGGCTGCTGGCTGCTCAGACCATCCAGCCCATTCGGTGACGCGATAGCGACCACCGCGTTGATCTTGAACGTTCAGCGGGCGACAGGCAGCGCCACAGCGGTCGGGTTGCTGCTGTTCGCGCAGGCGGTCCCGCCGCTGCCATGGCGATGTACGCCGGCTGCGGTGTTGCAGACATCGCCGACGTGCCGACCGCCGCGCAGATCGTTGAGCGAATGATGGCCGAAGCGGTGCCGCTGTTGCCGCTCCCAGCACGCTGAGGCCGTACTCGTACGCGGACCACGATCTCGCCCGCCCTGGCGCCTGATCCGCTGGTCGGGACACTGCCCGGATGCCACTCCGAACAATCTGTGCGCAAGCCTCGCCTCCTGTCCACGCCTTCCGGGCGTGCCCTACCTGGCGATCCGCGCGAAATAGGGCCAGAAACCGGATGACACCCGATAACTAGCGCCCGGTCGGCTGCAGCGTGCATGGAACCGCCTAAGAGAAGACTCGAGTCAGGCGCTGGGGGTCTGGCCGGGATGGCAGTGAGCCGGGCCGTAGCGTTGAGAGGCCTGGTGGGAAGCGTTCGGGTCGGCACGGCGGCGGGTCGTCTGCTCGGCCGGGACTCTGCGTGCTGCGCCGGCGTCTTGACAGGACGGGTTGGTTAGAGGATGCTAACGGTTAGTGGATGCTAACCGAGATGCTGAGCGCTGGGGTGCGCTGGCTGACGGGACGCGCTGGGCGATCGTGGCGCGCCTGGCCGATGGGCCGCGGGCGGTCGGGGAGCTGGCGGCGGGCCTGCCGGTCAGCCGGTCGGCGGTGTCCCAGCATCTGAAGATCCTCAAGGATGCCGGCCTGGTGGATGACGTTGCCGCGGGGACGCGGCGGATCTACCGGCTTAATCCGGCGGCGCTGGCGGCGCTGCGGGATCAGCTCGATACCTACTGGCAGCGGGCGCTGACCGCGTACGCCGAGGCCGTGGAAGTACCTGCCGAGGAGGACTGATGGCTCAGACCGAAGCGGTGACGGTCCGTAAGCAGATCGTCGTCGACGCGCCGATCGAGCGTGCCTTCACGGTGTTCACCGACCGGTTCGGGGACTTCAAGCCGCCCGAGCACAATCTGCTCGGGGCGCCGATTGCCCGGACCGTGTTCGAGCCGCGCGTGGGCGGCAATATCGTCGACCGGGCAACCGACGGCAGCGAGTGCCGGTGGGCGCGGATCCTGGCCTTCGATCCGCCCGACCGGGTGGTGTTCAGCTGGGATATCAGCCCGCGGTGGACGATCGAGACCGACCCGGCCCAGACGAGCGAGGTCGAGGTGCGGTTCTACGCCGAGTCGCCGACCCGCACGCGGGTGGAACTGGAGCACCGGCATATCGACCGGCACGGTCCCGGGTGGGAAGCGGTCGCCGGCGGCGTCGATGGGGCGGAGGGCTGGCCCTTGTACCTGGACCGCTACGCTGCGCTGCTGAAGGACGACCGCTGACATGCCGGCGGTCGTGGCCAGCACCGAGGTCGACCGGCCGGCCGCCGAGGTCTTCGCCTACGCCACCGACCCGGCCCGGTTCAGCGAGTGGCAGAAGGGCGTGGTGGACGGGCACATGGACGGCCGGGGCGACGGCACCCAGGCACCGGCTGTCGGCGCGAAATGCGTGACGACGCGGCGCATCGGTGGCGCTAACCGCCCGGCCACCTCCGAGCTTGTGCACATCGACCCGCCCAGGACCTGGGGCGTGCGGGGCCTGGACGGCCCGATTCGGGCGACCGTCGACGTCGTGGTCCAGCCGGTCACCGACGCCCGCTCCCGGCTAACCATCAGCGTCGACTTCACAGGCCGCGGCATCGGCAAGGTACTGGTGCCGCTGGTGGTCCGCCGGCAGGCTCGGAAGGAGATGCCGGACAACCTGGCAGCGCTCAAGCGGAGAATGGAAACACCCTAGACCTAGCGCCGACCGCGACCCGGTGTCTGCGGCCCGCGCGCTACCATTCACCTGCCCGGATGGGGCATGCTGGCGGTATGGGGGCCCACCGCGATGGGGTGTCGCACTGGGATGAGGTCTATGCCGGGGGCGATGCCTCCCGCAGCTGGTTCCAGGCCGGCCCGCTCATGTCCCTGAAGATGCTCGATGCTGCAGGAGTCGCGGCAGGCGACAGCCTGATCGACGTGGGCGGCGGCGCGTCACGCCTGGCCGGTGCGCTGCTTGGCCGCGGATTCCGGGACATCACAGTGCTCGACATCTCCGCGACGGGGATGCGGTACGCCCAAGATCGCCTGGGTGAGCAAGCGCAGCAGGTTCAGTGGCTGGTTGCCGACGTTCTGGCGTGGGAGCCGCTGCGGCGGTTCCGGGTTTGGCATGATCGGGCGGTCTTCCATTTCCTGACCAGCCCGCCCGGCCAGTACCGGTATGTCCACGTCCTCGATGCCGCCACGGAAACTGATGCCGTCGCGGTGTTCGGCTGCTTCGCACCCGACGGACCCGAGCGATGCTCGGGTCTGCCCGTCGCCCGCTATGACATCCCGGCATTGGCGAGACACCTCGGCCAGGCCTGGAAACTGTGCGCCGAGGACCGCGAGGAGCACATCACGCCCGGCGGCGTGATGCAGCCGTTCACCTGGGCCGCCTTCCGTAAGGCTCCCAGCTCCCGGCCACAGGCACGTGATCTGGGCGCTAGCGGCATCGGCGTCCGCTAGCGGTGGCTGGGGCATGTAATGAACGACCGGTGCCCAGTGCGGCCCGCCTCGATGCTGGCTGACCGCCCTGTCCCGGTCTCCCGGGTGGGCTGCCATCAGCCGGAACCACGTTGCAGATCAACCGGAGCCATACATTTCGCAGGTGGGCTGGCAGGTGCGGCTCCCTCGCGGCTGCAATCTGGCTGCAATCGCGGCCGGCGAGGCTGATGGGGACGTACCACCCCATTCAGGAGGCCCGACATGGTCCGACGCCGCGCCCCCAAGACCGTCGATGAGCTGCTCGCCCAGGCCCGGGCCACACTGCCAGGTCGGCCATCGCCCGCCGAGGCTCTCCGCGCTCAGGCCGGTGGCGCTCTACTGATCGACATCCGCGGCGACGACCAGCGCCGCCAAAACGGCCTGATCCCCGGCGCCATCGTGCTGCCCCGCAACAGCCTGGAATGGCGTTGCGACCCCGCGTGCCAGTGGCGGCACCCCGCCATCACCCGCCGGGACCTGCATATCATCCTCGTCTGTGAGCAGGGATACCAGTCCAGCCTGGCGGCAGCGAACCTGCAGATGCTGGGCCTCAGTTACGCAACCGACATCGACGGAGGATTCACCGCCTGGGCCGCGGTCGGCCTGCCAGTGATCACCCCGGGCGACAGCCAGCCACAACCGGGCCGGCGACTATTACCCTGAGGGCCGGAACGCCGCGGTAAGAACCATCGTGTGCTCGCCGCCCGGCGCGGGTCCGCCGCCACATCACCGGCCAGGTCGCCGCGCTCGGCGCGGCACACGCACCGACCGAGGAGACCTGATGGACGTCGACGCCGCCGTGCAGTCCCAGATCCGCAACATCGAGGCCACCTACGGCAAGCCCCTCGACCACTGGTTCGCGGTCATCGACGCGTCGGGCCTGGCCAAGCACAACGAGGTCGTGGCAATGCTCAAGGCTGAGCACGGGCTCGCGCACGGCGCCGCGCACCGCGTCTCGCTGCTTGCCCGGCAACGCCACGACATCGGCGTAGCCGCCCCGTCGGACCCGGCCGACGCTCTTTACATCGGCGCGAAAGCCGGACTCCGGCCGCTGCATGATGCCCTCCTCGGCGAGATCCGCGCGCTGGGCGCCTTCGACATCGCGCCGAAGAAGGGCTACCTAAGTCTTCGCCGCCGTAAGCAGTTCGCGATGATCCAGCCCAGCACCAGCAGCCGCATCGACCTTGGGCTGATTCTGCCGCCAACAACGCCACCGGCCGGCCGCCTGGAGTCGGCGGCCAAGTTCAACCCGCTATTCACCCACCGCGTCCGCATCACCGCAGCCACTGACCTTGACGACGAGCTCCGCGGCTGGCTCGCCACCGCGTACGCGCTCGCCAGGTAGCCATCCGGCGAGCGCGGCGATACCGCTCCAGCACCTAGGTACCCACAGCCCCACACCCTTACCGGCCTGAGAATCTTCAGCGACCGCCATGTACCGGGCGAGCACGTCAGCGACCGTGACATCCGTGTCCGGGCGCTGCCCCTCCTCGGCTTGCTCTAACAGCCTGCCAAGGACGATTTGCGCCTGCCTTTCGGTTCTCACCGTCTGCCGGTAGCGAAGCCTCCGGCCGGTCAGCGGGTCGGTCCCGGCGTACACGTGGACGCGGTAAGAACCGCTCGGCAGTCGCTCTATGTGACCGGTCCCGGGGCGCTGCATGCGGCCACCGTAACGCAGCAAGAGCCGTTGGTTCCACGATTGGTTCCACGGCAGTGTGCCGTCCGGGCAAGTTTTCGCAGGTGCGCCGCCAGGGACTCGAACCCCGAACCCGCGGATTAAGAGTCCGCTGCTCTGCCAGTTGAGCTAGCGGCGCTTGAGACTCAGTGATGGTAACAGCATTCCCGCCGGCGGCGCGAACCAGCCACCGGCCCGCGGCGGCCGCCGGTCAGCCACCCATGAGCCGGTGAAACTCCTGGGCGGCGAGGGACTGGTGGCCGGTGTGCGACTCCCGCCGGTCGGCCCAGCCCATGATGTGCAGGCCGGCGTTCACCCCCAGCCACCGCAGCGGCTCGGGCTCCCAGCGGGGGGAGCGGTGGTTCACCCACGGCAGCCGGGTGAGGTCGCTGTCCTTTTCCAGGATCAGGTCGGCCAGGGTCCGTCCGGCCAGGTTGGTGGTGGAGACGCCGTCGCCGACATAACCGCCCGCCCAGCCGAGGCCGGTGGACGGGTCCAGGCCGACCGAGGCGCACCAGTCGCGCGGGATGCCCAGCGGGCCGCCCCAGGCGTGCGTCACCTTCGTGCCGCGCAGGACGGGGAACAGGTCGGTCAGGGTGTGCCACAGCTTCCCGAAGACCCGCGGGTCCCGGTCGAAGTCGGGCCTGATCGCCGACCCCAGGTGATACGGCGCGCCGCGGCCGCCGAACGCCAGCCGACCGTCGGCCGTCCGCTGGCCGTAGATGATCATGTGCCGGTGGTCGCCGAAGGTCGGCCGGCCGGCCAGGCCGATCTGCGCCCACACCTCCTCCGGCAGCGGCTCGGTCGCGATCATCAGCGAGTACACCGGCGCGATGGCACGCTCGAGGCCGGGCAGCCGTGGCGTGTAGCCCTCGGTGGCCCGGATCACATACCGGGCCCGCACGGTCCCCATCGGCGTGCGCAGGCTCCCCGGCGCGATCTCGGTGACCGGGGTGGCCTCATGGACCGCGACCCCGCGCCGGCGCACGGCCTCGGCCAGGCCCCGGACCAGCCGGGCGGGGTGGATCGCCGCGCAGTGCGGCGTGTACGTGGCGCCGAGCACGTCGGTCGCCTCGGCGCGCTCGCGCGCCTCGGCGGCGGTCAGCAGCCGCAGGTCCTCCTCGCCGA
>Ga0207663_10000192_pt1 | contig 27216 bp, 20 predicted proteins | sample LARL53metaG_FD_184346 | JGI IMG/M metagenome (GOLD analysis project Ga0207663, IMG submission 184346) | Corn, switchgrass and miscanthus rhizosphere microbial communities from Kellogg Biological Station, Michigan, USA - LAR L5-3 metaG... | ecosystem: Host-associated > Plants > Roots >...
AGCAAAGCATTACAATGTCGTTGAGGATAAGCCATACAGTAGAGAACAAATAAAAACACTGGCAGACGCTGCATCTCTACGAGACAAATGCATTATACTGCTAATGGCTTCTGCTGGCTTACGAAGAGGGGCATTCAAGTATCTAAGGATAAGAGACCTAACAAAAATAGAAAAGTATGGATTATACCGCATAAACGTATACAGAAAAGAGCAAGAGCAATACATTACCTTCTGTACTCCAGAATGTGCCAAGTACATAGACCAATACCTAGAATGGAGGAAAAGACTAGGCGAACAACTAAAACTAGATTCACCGTTATTCAGAATAGCATTTGATACCATTATACAGATAAATCGACCAATAGCGGTATCAGACTTTGTAATAACTAGAACGGTTTATACATTATTAGATAGCACTGGTATTAGAGCACGGGCTGAAGGCTATAAACGTACAGAGTTAATGCAAACACACGGCTTTCGCAAGTACTTCAAAACAACTTGCATTAACGCAGGTATGAATCCACTGTACAGCGAATACCTAATGGGGCATAAAAGCGGCCTAACCAAATCATACTTTAAACCTACGGACATGGAATTGCTAGAAGGCAATGATAAAACCCAGGGTTATGTTGCCGCGATTAACGATCTAACTATTAACGAAGAATATCGTTTGATGAAAAAGGTTGACGAACTAACTAAGAAAAAAGATGAAATTGAACTTATGGAAATCAAACATAAGGAAGACTTGCAATCGATGCGTAAAGAAATGGAAAATAAATTCAGCCAGTTGCTTGCAAAGATCGATGTCGGAAAGCTAAGTTAATCTACCATCTTCTCGTTTTCGACTAATTCAGCCGTATCCAGTGCCGAGAGTTTTATTTGGTAGTTTAAATTAAAGGTAATTTCTGGCCGGCTACACATTGTATATAGACATAGCTTGATTAGTTATTTTTAAAGATTTCTTGTAGTTATCCATCGGATTAATAAATGACAAATACTCCATTGACTTTTTTCCAATTTTGTTTATTTTTCAGCTTGGTACATAGTAATACTCGTATTGATCCTCTGTTCATTCTCGATGAGTCTCCTCATCTGGATCGTAATGATAACAGTATTGATAAACACACTACTATTATATTTGATAGTAATAGGTTTGATAAGGCATCTCTTCATGATGATATCGGTGAGGCCAGTTCAGATATAATGTGCTAGATGTCGATAAATGGAAGATATTGACCAAAAGAATGTCTACCTGCAACTAACCCAACAAACTGAATTGTAATTTTTGTGCTAAATGCACTGTGGTATTAACATATTAACGAATCATGCATATCGAAACAATAAAACAGTATGAAAAAAATAAACAAATAGAAACATTAATGAAGAGTCAGACTCACATGTGGTATAAATTTCCAGTTTATACTTAAAGATAGACATTGGTAGACTAGATTGGTTCTTTCAAAATTGCATCATATCTTTTAAGAACGTCTTCTCTAGGTTTAAATTTTGGATTTTCTGGGTATTTAGGAAAATATTTTTTAGTATAAGTTGATAAGTTTTCTTCCCCAGATGGTATCACGAATAAATTCAGTAAAGAACGTACCAAATTCTTTGTTTCCATTCCGATCAACGGCTTCGAAAATAAATTTAGACCAATGTTATCGCCGACTAAAGAATCTATTACCGGTACAATGAAATTGGTATGCAATCCAACCATCTTTGCACCTTCCCGACAAGCTGAAATTTGTTCTGAGAAAGAATCAAGAATAATCCTATTTATTATTGCTTGTAATAATTTATCAGTTGTTGTTATGTGAGACGACAAGGCATAGATATAGATCAGAATATTACAGATGTTTCTTATACAAAGCGTTATCACTTCACCGATTTCTTCATAGTGTTCATCGAGCTTGTCTGTATTATGATCATTGGGGCCTTTCCCGTTGAGGATATTGCCGGCAAATTCGCGAGATCGAATGGCATCACTTTTAGATACATCGAAATTCCCTCTAAAGGATTTAATAAACACTCTGTAGCTACTAGTGTATTGTTCAATGCAACATATTATTTTTAATATTTCTTGGCCGTGAGAATCTAGTTCGTTAATTTTCTTTTGGCGATGCTCGTGATCCCTAGTACGTTTTATTATTTTTGCCTTATTTAATGCCTTAATTGTATTTACGACAAACGATTTGTCCGAACTGGTCTGTTCAATCAATTGGTTAGTACTCATATTTTCATGCGAAAGTGAGCGTAAAATATTGATAGCCATAGAAACCATTCTGTCGTCCATAACTAGTCTGTACAGAAAGAATAGCCTATTATATATGAACCTTACGTATATTGGTGATGATTAACAAGATACCATATGTAATCAAGCCATACAGGGTCGGCACCAAGAACGGAAAATCACTAGCAATGATTATTCCTGCAGGATTCGCAAGGGACAATCAAATCGATACTTCTACAATCTTTATTCTCAAAAATGAACTCAACAATCTGGAAAGCATTACCTTACAAAGGATCAGGTACAGTGAAGACGAGAAGACGGTAATACCTATCGGCGAGGGTTTAGAGGCTTCTACCCGGCGGGTACCGTCCAGAAGTCAATAGAAATAATTAATCCAATGACCCCAAATAAAAAATCCAGCTCACAATCATTTAATCTATGTGCTGGAAAAGAATGCCAAAATATAGGAATTCATAGCCTTGAAGTCAGATATGTGCATAAAAAAGGATGGTTCTGTGATTCCTGCACAAACAACCTTGTTGCTGACAACTTGGTTGAGGAGAAACGCATAGACCATAATCATTTAACTCAAGACTTAGAGAGCACACTGTTAGGCTTATAGGCTGATAGAAGAGAAAATGAAACAAGAAGCAGATCCCTATTCTCAGAAGCGAGCAAGAGATCACATAATATATCTATCATTAGATCCTTCATACGTTGACACTTCTGTGATTAGTAAAATCGGAATCGATAAGGATCTTAATTCTATCCTAATTTGGGTAAATAATAATTTAACTATCATAACCATAAATCTGGATGATTTTGCAGAAAAGACTATAAAACCTCTGAAAAGAAATTTATCTGAGTTATTAGTAAGTCATGAGTCTAAACAGTCGATAATCAATTCTGTAATCACGACAATAAATAGCAATATTGACATCGTAAAACAGACTTATGAACAGCCAAAACAGAGAAAAAATTACGATTCTGTTGATGAAGATGTAGGATGTGATGCTAAACGTGACGCTCAACTATTAGTCGAATTAGCTTCGAGGAAGGAAAATACCGAATTATTCTTCAAAAACCAATATGGCGAGCATTATGTTGCAGTCAGGTTAGGTAGGGATAAACACCTAGAAATTATGCCTATAGAGAGTGAAAAGTACAAGCACTATTTAGCGAGATTATTCCGTGATAATTTTGCCGGGAGAATTATTGGTAAAGACACGATTTCTAATGTCACAAACATAATGTCTGCAGACGCAGAATCTGATGGTGAAACTATACCTTTACATCTACGTATAGCTTGGGGAAATCCAAAGAACAGATGTAATCCTGACTGTATCTATTACGACATGGCAGATGAGCAGAGAAGGATAATTGAAGTCTCGAAAGACGGTTGGCGAATAATAAACGGAAGTGATTCAAATGCACCAATCCTTTTCAAAAAATATCACCAGACACCACAGGTCGAGCCAGACAGAAATCATTCCGCAGATATTTTTGATCAATTCTTAGACATCACCAACGTATCGAGGCAGAAGCATAGACACATTCTTAAAGTGCTTATCGTATCTTCGTTCATTCCAGAGATAGATCATCCAATCTTAACAACCTACGGCCCGCAAGGAGCTGCAAAATCAATGCTGTTGAGATTAATCAAGATGGTTGTAGATCCGAGTAAACCAGAGCTGCTAACATTGCTTAAGAATATACCTGAATTCATACAACAGGTGAATCATAATTATCTTGTTTTCTATGATAATGTAAAATATATTCCATACTGGCTTTCTGACGAAATCTGCAAGTCAGTAACAGGGGTAGGGCATACAAAGCGCGAGCTTTTCTCAGATGACGATGACATTGTCTACGAACATCGCAGAATCCTATCGATAAATGGAATCAATGTTGCACTTACAGAACCTGACGCATTAGATCGTAGCATATTTATCGAGTTACCAAATATTGATGATACTGCTAGAAGAGAAAGAGTAGAGTTACTTGTGGAATTCGAAAAGATTAGATCGAAATTACTTGCATGTATACTTGATATTCTAATAAAGGCGTTGCAGATTAAACCAACTCTAAAGTTAGCAAAATTACCTAGAATGGCAGACTTTGCTAAATGGGGAGAGGCAATTTCCCGAGCAATGGGTTATGCGGATTTTGAATTTCTTGAAGTGTACGCCGAAAATAGAACTCAACAAAATGTAGTCGCTGTGGAGGAGAATTTTATAGGATCAGTTTTTGTAAGGTTTTATCAGGATTACGAAAGAAGGAATATGGCAAATTCTACACTTGTTGGCTCTCCAGAGCAACTATATAGAGATATTATTGATTTCGCAGAGGCAGAGCAAATTAACATAAACAATAGGCAATTTCCAAAATCACCGAATGTTCTGGTAAAGAAGCTCAAGTCTTTGCAGTTAAACCTGAGGGATGGCTTTGGTATAACTGTAGATATCGAGAGAGATAATTCTAACAGCTCTATCTTGACTATTTATAGAAAGAAACCAAGTATCAGCGCTCCTTTAAACCCATACTACGAGATAATGATTCAGAAGAGACAGATCCAAAATCAAAACTATATTTCAGAACAGGCCTCACGGAATAACGAAGTAACCTCCGGAACATCCGTGCCCCCAGTTGAAATAGCGCCATCTAATGGCATCGGAGGTTCGGAAGTATCGGAGGTTACTTCAGTATCTTCTGAGGCTGAGGGTGCTCCAAAAAATCAGGATGTTAAGTGATATGTTGTTACAAGATACAATTTAATGCATTCCGGCGATAATGAAACAGAAGAGCTAGATGCTGGAGGATTCAATAATTGAAAGTCTTGCCCATTACCACAGCCGCCAATAATCCCATCACAAAAGATTCATGGATTGCTTTTGATTTAGAGTGGAAACTCGGAGCCTTGTCTCTAGCAAGACTCCCAGAAAATATTAACTCCAAATTACCTATTCAGCACCAGAACATAGGCAAAATTACCTCCGGAGCCTCCGAACCTCCGGAACCAGACTACTATGATAGAATCATAACTTTTGGCTATGAAGATAGTCAAGGTAATAAACAAGCCTTAGATATATCCGATTTTTCAGACTCTCCCAATCCAGACAAAGCATTTCTGATGACTATTAGAGATAAACTCTTGCAATATCAATATTGTTTTGCATGGGGTTCTAAGGCTGTCAAACAACTTAATGAAGTTACTGGGGAGTTCGAAGGTATCAATGGTGATTTAGCCCAGCTTGATCTCAACTTTAGGATTAATGGTATACCATCAATAGTAAGTTATGATAATATTCTGGAATTGCCTTATATTAAAAGTCATGAAAATAAGAATAAAATAACAGATATCGATCTAGTTAAAGTCTTTGCAAAACCCTTCGTCAAACATGTAATATTCAAAAATAGATACAAGAGTCTTCATCTTGATGAGGTTGCTATGGCATTGCTGAACTATGGCAAATTGGATGGTAGATCTGGTGCTGATATATCAAAACTGTCTATACATGAACGAAAGGCCTACTGTATGCACGATGCCCACATCACAGCCGATCTGATAAAGCTAAAGAACGGTGACATTATTAAAACAATGCAAGTAATATCTAGTCATACTGGTTTGAATTTAGAAGATGCATGTCATAGGGGTATGACTGGCATTTGGACCAAGATACTAAATGATGCCATTTCAAAGCGTGTTTCATTAGTAGGATATCACAACGTACCAAATGCATTACGGAAGTTGTATAGCAAACAATCCAGATATTTTGAATATCAACAATTTGAGGAAGATTTAGAGGAGTCAGAATTCGAAGATGAAGAGGAAGTGGAAGAGGATGAATATGATTGCCATAAAGGACAAGAAGAAAATTGGCATCTTCCTCACACTAAAAGTCTACAACTCAAGAACAATATCAAAAAGAATAATGTAAAGTATAAGGGCGCAATTGTATTAAAGCCAGCAAGAGGTCTGCATTATAACGTCTACTTATTTGATGTAACTAGCCTCTATCCTACTATGATAATACTTTACAATTTATCTCCTGAGACTGTTAATTGTCAATGTTGTAAAAATAGATTGGATGCAAGAGTGCAATTTTCGAGTGAAATAATGAATGACTTCCATCATTTACCAAACGAGGGATATTACTGGATATGTAAGCAAAGAAGAGGCCTATTTGCTAAGAAATTAGAAGAATTGACAGAACAGCGGATACACTATAAAAAGACAGGTCAAGATATTGAAAGTCATGCGGTCAAGGCAATTATAAATTCTGGATATGGTGTATTTGGCCACGAGTATTTCAAATATTATGATCCTAGGGTAGCGGAACTTGTCACAGCATTCGGTAGAGACACTTTAACCAAAATGCAGTCGATAGCTACTGAATTGGGTTTTACTATTCTCTACGGAGATACAGATTCACTATTTCTTAACAATTTGGATGATGTCAACGGCGCTCAACAGTTCATAGGTAAGTGTAAGTCAAAGCTCGGTATAGCAGTTGAACATGTAAAGACCTTTATTATACTAATTTTAGTTGGTAAGAAACACTACGTAGGTATACTGTCAGATCGTAGTAAAGAACCCGTAATCAAGGGGATGGAGGGTATAAAGTGCGATAGACCAGAATTTGTACAAAGAATATTTATGCAGTTAATAGATGATATTAAGAATCACACTGATCCCATTCCAAAAATAAAAGATGCAATTCAGCAGTTAGATCATAGACAAGTTCCTGCAAAACAATTAGCAGTATCATTAGTTTTACGCAAAAATCCAGAAGAATATACACAGATTTGTAAACAAAGCGTATTGGGAAGTAAACTTGGATTACGTAAGGAGGATACACTAATATATTACAAATGTGACAAGCAAGAGCTAGTTTATGATACTGCAAGAGGAAAAAACGTCTTAAGAACAGTGCGTGAGTCTGACGACCCATCAGATATTAGTTATGCAGAATATAAGGAGATGTTAATTAAAAGCGTCAAAGATATTCTGGAAATTTTAGATTATGATATTGAGCGAGAATTGTCGAGTAAAAAATTGTTAGTTAACAGTAATTACTTTAAAAGGATACACCATACTTGAGCAGGACTCCCAATTATGTTACTGACAAAGACATTGTAGATAAAGCTCAGATAAGACGACAACTTGTATCAGGTGGTGCTGATCTAATTTTATCGCTTTTTGCTCTAGTAGGTCAACAGAGAGTATTTCCTCGGGCTATTATGACTAAAACTTCGAACGGACAGATAATCGTGCATAATAAAGAACAGATAATGAATTGGTTTGAACGCGCCAATTATCAGGACTGTCGAATAAATGCCTATCCTGCATTTGTATCAGTGACAGAAGAACAGGATTATAAAAGAGGTATAAATCTGGATATATTTGCTCCCAATATTTTGTTTATTGACTTGGATGCCAAAGACTTCAAGTCTTACAAAGAATTCCAACGGGTAGTAAGGAGAGTATGTAAGAATATCGCGAATTTGCTTTATGACGTTAAACCATTGATAATTTGGTCTGGACACGGTTATCATATAATAATCCCTGTTAATGCTAAAGAAGCACTAGAGAACTATGAAGAATTTACTTCATATGTAAATGACCCATCTAAATCCTTTCTACAATTTGCTGAGAAGCGTTTGTCATTAAACAAAGCAGATCCTTCAAACAATCCTGGAATGAAGTCGTGTCTACTCAGAGTTCCGTATACGTTCAACTCTAGATGCACTATTAAGGAAAAAGGAGATTCAGTGGTCAAAATAGTTCAGAGATGGGATAGTTAAGCCGTTACCAAATATTGATAATTTGCTAGTTGAATTTCAGACATTCCTTATTGACCAAAAGCTGAAAGCTGAGATTGATCAACAAAAGAAAAGAAACATGGGACACAATAAGTTCAATCGATTTCTTACTACCAATCGGATTCAATATATTGAAGTCCTGCTTGAAATGCCGCTGAAAGATTACCGCAAGAGTGCAGTATCACTAATATTGGCGCCTTATTTTGTGAATATACAAAAGCTATCCGATATAGATTCTTTTGATAGAATAAGAGAATGGATATTGAGATGTAATAATATTAAAGAACTAGAACCATCTGTGGTTTATTTTGATGGATTGATTAATAGGGCTATCAAGAGATCAAGAGATACAGGAATAAGACCTCTGAAGTTTGAAGAGACACTGAGAGATAAGAATCAGGAATTGTATGATCTATTGCTTCCATCCAGAGGATAATATGAATATATTACGATGTCATCCGTAGAGATTTCGATACTGTGAACCCTATAATCCGCAGGTCAAGCAGATAAAAGAGTATGTAGACCAAGGTTCAATTTCGTAAGTACAGGGAATGATTTACACCATTTGATAACATAATCCTAATCGTACATAAAAGACATAGGGTTTCTTTGAATACGTCTATATTTTTCATATTTAGAATATTTTCAAGTTGAATACAATAACAGTTGAGCTTTCTACTCTTAACAAGATGTATAGTTTCTACAATTCAAGTCCGCATCAGCACTGATTAGAAAGAAAGAGTATGTATAATTTTCTGATTGCAATTGTGATAAGTCTAATGAGAAGTTCGTGAATCATAATTCATGTCTGTTCTTGTCCCAAATATAGTGTAAATATCTAAACTAACCTGTAGCACGATAGGAAAAATCAAAAAATCATAGTGATAGATTTCAAATTAAAAACTCTCAAATTAAAAGTTTATCTCTATGCAATATCCGCTAGGTCTAGACCATGCCTATATGTCTGAAAAACATCGCGAATCTCAAAATGTTACCTCCTGATCTAATCTCCAAGTTAACACCAGATTTAATCCTCAAATTACCTCCTGAATTAATCTCCAAGCTACCTCCAGGATTACTTGATGACAAAACCGTGTGTGTTTATGTTCAAGGGTACTATAAGCCAGGTGAAGGCGGTGAGGGTTCTTTTTTCTGGGATGATTCATCTCTGGAAGAGGAAGATTCTGGGATCATATTTAAGCCAGATTTACTGGACTCTTCCAAGAAGGGGCGGTGGAAAAGGATCTTCAATGAACCGATTTCTGTTAAATGGTTTGGTGCAAGAGGCGATAAAAAGGGCCTTGATACAGATGCGATAAAAAAGGCCATAAAAGCTGTAAAACCTGGAGGGCAGCTCATTATACCTTCTGGAACCTATCTTGTATCCAGTTTTGCTTATCGACCATGCTATCTCATTAGAGGGCATTGGTAGTGCATTTGAGGGCATCAGTAGGCCGAAAATTACAAGTAATAATGCCTCAGATGCAGTAATAAGATTTGACAATCCTAGCAAAGGAGATATCAAGATCAATAATCTAGAAGTTGAATATACAGGAGGCAAGAAACTCGATATGGGTAGCGGCTTACCAGCCCTTGTTAACGGCATAGATGTCAATATTGATGGCAGATTCGAATGTATTGACTTTGAAGTTCATGGAGCTCCATATTCTGGTATATATGCCAAGGCTACCAGAGGAATTTTTCTGGAAAATGTTTACTCACACGATAACGGTTATGCAGGAGCAAATTTGGAAGGGTCTCCTGAAACAGTTGAGTCAAATGATGTTGTAGTAGCACTACCTGGTTGCCGCTTCGAAAATAATGGTAAAGACCCCACTCTGAGATTTAACAATAGCGACGGTTATGGTATTAGTATTCATAATTTATATGCAGTAGTAATGGGATGCAAGTTTGCTGGAAATTATAGTCAGCAAATTGACTGCCATGGGCCAACTCATCAGATTATTATTAAGGGAAATACCATAAAGTTTAATGGTTATGAGGGCCCGTATGCTAACGGCATATCTGTTACAGTTGCCGAAAATGTTCTGATTACAAATAATATAATTGAAGGATATTTTGAAATAACTAAGGATTTAGAATATATAACCACAAAAGTTCATGGTGCGATAAGTGCTACTGGTAAAGAAATACATCTACGCACGCTTTCAAATGTGACAATTTCAGATAACATAATACAGAATTTTCCTAACTTGAATATTGCCATAGGCATCCATAGTGTAGACACCTCATCAATAATCATAAAAAATAATCTAATTGCTGAATGCACTTCGTTGGATAGCATCTACGGGCCTGCCATCGAGGTTAGCCCGGCTCCTAGTGGCTATTATGGAGTACACGATCCCCTTCCACCTAAGAGGCAAGGGCGTCCATATTCACATCGTCATATTCCACGACAGGTACGAATAGAGGATAACATAATACAGAATTCAGGACCAATTGATATAATAGCTGGTGCTGAGATATGGTTTTCTGGTAACAGTTGGAGTTGGTCGATGATAGAAAAAGATTGGACGGATTTAGATCGTGAAAAAAACACACGTCTCAAAAAATCAGCTAGACCTCCTTTAATTCCGTTTTTTATTGATCCAGGGTATGAGACCAAGCGATTTATTGGTCGAGTTCATATAGACAAACCCAATAGAGTTTGTAGTCCCATCAACATGGAATACAAATCTTCAGGATCAGAAATGTTTGTGTCGGATCCAACCAAGTACACTTGGGTCGATGGCGACAAAGCAATAAACATAAGACCTGGAGGAGTAAAAGTTTCAGAGTGGATATGTACTACATCTGGTACCGCAGAAAACCTTCCTAGTACTAATCCATTATATAAATACGAACCTATACCTCCTACACTTTGTAGGCTCAGTGACAAAAGTGCTGTTATAGATCAGATTGAGGATGTTTTAAACCTGATGCCAGGAGATTTTATCAAGGTATTTTATGAGTCAGGCGCTAACAGAACCTACGTTAGTTTTGATGAGAATAACGGCCGTGGTCTGACTACTACAATCCAGGTTCTAAAAGTTGAAGGAGTTATTACAATAGGAGTCCTAAATTTGGGTGAAAAACGTATTACAAATGTTACTGAAATTACACCGGGGAGTACCAATTTTAGCATTCCTTTGATTAACGAATTTTTCAAAAAAGGTGATTATATTATGGTAGAAGATGGAACAGGAGGACCCCCATTTATGCCGATTACATTTGGTAGTTCCGATTCAAAATTTGTAAGAATTGAAAGTGTCGACAGTGCTTATCGTACTATAACTCTAGAGGAGCCTGCAAATAGAAAAGTGTCAAAAGCAATAATTCGGGTTAACCGTTGCACTGTCAGCGGGACTTCCAGCCTATCCCATGAAGGTTATATTTGTTGGCAAAAAGCTATTTTTTCAAGTATGGGATTAACTTAGACTTTGAAATTGAACTTAAGAACGAATCGTTCGAATATTTGCCAATATATGGTAATTAATGTTTACTTAGATTCGAAGTATTTTTTGAACAAATTTACCTATGCTTTCTATTTTTTACCTTAATAGGTCTCCTCCGTTTCAAAGGTATGTCAATAAGGTAGCCTCGTAAAATAAAATCATTCAACTCGCCACCGAATGCAAGATTGGGTTCTAGGCTTTCCATTTTTGTAACTACAAAGCCAGTTGTCATTGACACACTTTCTCCTCCTGAACCCGCTGCATCTGCTAATACGGTTGATGCAAAGATCGGATCTCTAATTTCTTTCCCTGGTATTTTCATATATATATTAAAAGTTTGTTTCCTATTGTGCTCCCCTCCACTATAATTCCAGTCAACGTCCGTGACAACAAGGGCCTTGCCCTTGAGTAGCTTAAAAGAATCTCCTGTACCATCTGGATAGATCCTGAAAAATGCCCATGTTACTGATGAATCACCTTGAATGGTACCATAACCTAACAAAGTAACATGATTGTCTACCGGTTGCCCTAAGTGTGAAATCGACATTAAATTAAATGATTATGAATGACTTAAATGAATTTCGTATGCCAGAGTATCAAGTTGGTATTCAGGAATACAATCCTACCAGTCTGTTTCCTGCTTTGATTCCAGGTTAGATCTGAATAATGATAATCTTTATTCTCTCATCCTTATGATACCGAACCATAAAATAAATAGATTTTATTTTATGATGCTAAATTGATCCAATACTATCGAACCCTTATTAAGAACATCATTACCATAGAATGTTCCCAAGACAGCCTTTCTGTAGGGACTAAATTGTATCTCGAGAAAACCATAATGCGAGTAATCCGATTTAACTATATAATAATCATCATTGGGTTCTGATTGATGTCCTAGCGAAGAAATCCAGATATTATGTTCTGGTTCTACGGGATTAAGTTCTACCCCACCCGTTCCTACGGTAAGATATATCTGTCCATTGGGACGAAAATAAACATCTTTAGTTGTGGACGTTCGTTCCGGCGGTTTGTCCGGACTGACGTAATTCAAAGGATATGTCCTTTGGTAATTATGCACGTGACCTTGTAAAACAATGTCGACTCCATATTTGTCAAAAAGAGGGTGATATGTATTCACAAAATCTTTGCTCAAAGAATCATAATTATTATCGTCATATGGTTTCAGATATTTATTGGACAAGTCCGTATTGAAAATGAGCTTCAACCAAGCACTAATTGAAGCATATCGTGCACTGTGGTAAGCAACTACTATCCAGTCAGTGTTAGTATCCGATGATGCTTTACTCAAGTCATTGTCTGCAAATAAGTACTGTGGAGTACCTTTTCTCCATCCGAATTCTGAATTCAATATAAGGAAATGAACCCGGTGTAAATTAAAGGAATAATAGGATTCTAGACAACCTACGAGAGGAGTACACCTTCCGAAGTACTCAAGATATTTGTTCAATAAATCGGGATATTTTTTTTCTGTGAGATCATGGTTACCGACTACCATTAATAGATTTTTTTTGATGGGCTTCATAGTTGATGCCCATGCTGCCCCATCAAGACACTTGTGTCCCGGGAAATCCTCCGCTTCTTGATACCCAAAATCTCCTAAAGCCAGAATTATTCTTGGATCTTTGGCCTTGATATTGGTAACAGTCATATCTGTATCAGATCCACAACCCCAATCTCCTGCTGCCGCTACTTTAAACAGTGCGGGGCGATTAACCAAGCCAGTAGATAGTCGACTCATATCATTGAAGTAAAGGGCGACAATAACTGATAGAGAAATAACAGCTAATATTATTACTGCGAAGGCTGCATGCCTCCTCTTTACCTTACGTGGAATTTTCGGCATTAATTGGAGACACTATGTGTGGGATATTTAAAAGTCTTAAAGTATATGAAAACTTGCCTACTGATTGTGATACTACTACTCCCTCTCTTAAGTGCAAGGTCACGCAGAACTGTGAATTTCTTTTAATTCTATCTATCTTGAATGAATAAGAAAACAATTGATAGGACAACAGATTCCTTGAGCTGGTTAACAAACATTTGAAAGAGAAAAAATGTTCCAAGGGTTTTCGCAGATCATCAGGGTTATTGTCTATTAATACAACGTCTGGCTCCATATCATGAACATCAATCTCTGTATAGAGAGTGAGTGCTGTCCCATTGTCAGTATGTCTTTCTATACGAACTTGTTGACATCTATCTCTTCCTATACTATTAATCTGACCAAGATTTGCTATACAATGTTCGCGAATGTGACATTCTGTATTCCAACTAGATGACACTAAATCGGTGAAATCCAATAGTTAGACTGAGTCATGTATTGCACGGATTGGATTTGCTTACCAAGACGGTTGATCAAGTGAAGCAGCAGAGATAGTCTCACGTACCATTTTGATTGAATAAAATAAGACTATCGTCTATATCTCAATAAGTCTATTATTCATTCATCTTTTGCAGTTTCCATTCTGTCCAACCGTAATATAGTGACAATCAAGTTCTGTGCAAGATATATCTTACGACTCAAGAATAGTGAAATACTTTCGCAACTTTCGAACCTCTCAATCATACGGCACACGATTCGTTTTTACATCAGAAATCAGGAGGTACGGATGTACCGGAGGTTAGTTTCTCTATTTGCTGGAGGTTAGTATATGTATATAATTTGAAGCCAATATATCTTGTAATATTAAAAAAATTCTATTTTGATAACTTTTATCATTGATTAGCTTTATTCGGTTAATGCATATAAAATATTATTTGTTATATACATAAGTTAAGGAAAAAATTACATATGTCAGAGAAAGAAAAAGTAGTTGGAGCTGAAGCAATCGTTGTACCAATAAACTACAAGGGCATGACTTGTAGAGAAAGGACTAAAGACATCCATGCGGATAAAGATAAGATAAAAAAAGCTACAAGAGCCCTTAGAGCACTTGGTTTTGCCGTTCCGGCAGCAGATGGTATTATAAGCATATCAATATTTGGAAAAAGAGAACTATTTGAGAACATATTTCAGATCAGGCTTAATATGATTATATCAAAAGATATGGATAGTAAAAAGAACACTCCGAGTCATAAATCTTCATTTAATCATTATTATGTTTCTGACAGAAATATAATAATTCCTAAAGAACTTGAAGGTCTAGTGTATGATGTGGTGTTTAGTAGAGAACCTACATTTGTGTAGACTATAATAATAATATTTAGTTGGAGACCTTTTCTATTAAGGAATACTATGCCATGCTTTGTATGCATCGACTAACCCATGTCCTGTGGCCGCATCATATCCTGGCCCTCCTGACTCTCCAGTACTGCTAGTTCCAGTCACAACATCGCGTGCCGTTCCTTCAAGGATTAATTTGATGTCATTGGGATGTAGATTTGGTTTTTTCTCAAGTAGTAATGCTACTATTCCTGCGACCATTGGCGTCGCACTTGAAGTACCACTAGCACATAGCCAGCCATCGTTTCTGGGTGTTTCATCACCATCTGGAAAGTTTCCGCCTGAAAACTCACCATCTACAGTGCTATTTGGCATTGTAGGCATTGTTATATAGACGCCTTTTGGTGCTAGCCCTACTAATCCGCATATGTCTGGGACATGCCTTCCAGGATATATTGAGCTATCAAAGCTACTAGCATAGCTTGATGCTTGGAGGCTGAGGTTTTCGTCAAAATAAGCACCACCGACAGAAATTACTTCAGACATACTTCCAGGCCATGCTTTCATGCCGTGGTTTCCAGCAGCAAAGAGTACTGTTATGTTATTTGCAACTGCATTAGCTATTTCTATTTCTAAAGGTATCAATTCAGGTGGTAATGTTGAAGAAGTATCTATATCATACCCCCAACTGTTGGTGATTATATTGGGCCTCCTCCTAACTGCCAATTTAAAAGCAAGTGTCGGATTCGTACCTTGTTTTACAGATACAAACTTAACTCCGGGTGCTACTCCTAATGCATTTGCAGATATTCCAGTACCATGTCCGTATTCATCAGTGTTAGGATCAATTCCTGGCTCTGGTACTGCAATTGTAGATATGTTGTAGCCGCGATTTGTATAATATGGGTGAGCAGAATAAAATCCTGTATCTACCAACGCTAATTTGACACCTCTGCCCAATACACCTTCTGTATGAAGCTGATCTGCTTTCATAAGCATAGGAACATCTGCAGCTGGGTGTAGACTAAAATATGTAGGATCAGGATGAGGTGGAAATGCAGATGTAAAAAATATTGGCTGTTCAGGAATAACAACACCTTCCACTAAATCTTTGATGTTTTCTGGTGCATTGAGAATACGCTGATCTTCAGGCGCACCATAAAATGAAACCTTCTTTTTGCTTATTGCGGAATTGAAAAGTTGAACTGTTTTTAACTTTAACTGAGTCTGACAATGTTTCTCTATCAAATCCACTTTGCCTCCTATAGAAATAGATGCGGCACCAACTGCCAAAACATGGAAGCCATTATCTTTTAATCCCTTAATAGTGGCTCCCACATTATCCATAATGGGGAGATAATCTCTTACGTTTCTAGACAGTACCCACTCATCTCCTTCAAGTACCTTGAACTCCTTAGACATCGGACGAAGGGCGACTTCTGCAGAAACATAGTCTTCAGGCCTACCTGATAGTGTCATGGTTGTTTTAGCCTTAGATCCAGCACGAATTTTTTTTGTGTTTTCTTTTAGTCTTTTGTTCATACAGAGAATTGTTCGTGGCTATTTATTTTATCTGTCTAAAGTACATCTTTTATTTATAAAATTCGATTAAATCCAATAATGACGATTTATTACATAACTTAATATCATTGGGTTGGTTTTGTGTAACTAAGTTCCACCTCAAAACTGGATCAATTATGAACATGTTTAATCTTACAACTGGCCATCATGCAAATAAACTCCTTCTTGATCCTATAACAGGGATAGAAAAATTAAACAAACTATAGGAAGCTTGTCTTGCTCTGTGAACGAGAGGTAGCAGTTTCTTACTCTTCAATTTATCCAACTAATCATTTTATAATGGAATGTCTTATGATCATTAATGAATCTTTTCTCCTTGTGTGTCTCAAAATAATGGATTATGCTCAACGATCATGTTATTATTATCTTTAACATATAGAATATGTGATTCACTCAAATGATTTCTTTACTACAATGAAGATGCCTCTACACCACTCATATCAGGCCCCTGACGGTTCATATATATGGAAATTACCTGATGTCAGACACGCAGGATTATGTAAATGCGTATTACCCGCTGGCCATATCTCAAGTGCTAAAAGACACAAAACTGTTGATGAAATATGGCATTTCGTTTCTGGTAGTGGACAGCTCTGGAGAAAGAGGGATGGCGAGAAAGAAATAATCACGGATATCGAATCCGAATTATCTGTAACTATTCCTGTAGGAACTCATTTTCAATTTAAGAATATCGGTGATACTGATCTAGTAGTCCTAATCGTTACTTCCACCATCTGGCCTGGGGAAGAAGAAGCTGAAAGCGTACCGAATTATTGGTAGATATAAGTGTTTATTGAGTATTTTGCGTTAACAGAAGCGTACAGACGAGAAACCCTTGATCAATCCAATATGTTATTCTTAGATGGATAAATTAATAATAAGCAGTGTAATTGTTTTTCTGATATATTGATTACCAAATATCTCTTCTATAAGTTGCAACCTTTCCAAATGAACCTACTTGAAGAGTCATCTTCTTGGTATATTACTGCCATTGAAAAAGATATTAAATACCCGTAAAATTTCGAAGGCTTGGACGTACTGGAGGTTAGGTTCTCTATTTACATGATATACATGATATGCAGTCCTAATACCACCAATTTGTAACCCTGTTCTTTGACCATTTCATATAAAGTTAGTGTATATTCTATCGAAAATAGGGTCTGGAATTAAAGTTTTGATATTTTTATACCTAATTGGTATGTGATCACTAGGATATATTTAATTTAGAGCAGTAACTATGAATGTTACGTGCCACAAATTCTCTACAAACTCAAATCCTATAATTCCTGCATAGAAGGTACAGCCAAAGAGCGATAACCCAGATATTGCAAGTTAGATTAGATACTGTAAATAGAGATATGTCATACCTGAGAAATCAAGCCAAAACTAACGTCAAAGATACATTGACGAGCAGCTGCCAAAAGAATATGAAAAATGTCTTGTAGGGTTTACTGCAAGACAGTTTATCTTTAGTTTATATACAATCAATCAATTTGTCTGTCAATGATTATACTTCCTTTTGTACTCCCTCCACAAGCTTTTCTACTGATTCTCCTATAATCTTGCTAAAGGGAGATAGAGGAGTAAACGCTGCTATAGTTTCTACTGTTTTTGGAAGAACTGGAAGTACGTTTTTTAATACCCTAAAGAATTTTTCTTTCCAACTTTGTTGTTTCAAGATAGATGGTTCTTTATTGGGACTTATTGCTTCAGTTTCTTTTGCCAATTCATTGATGCTTTCCTGAATAGGTTCGACTTGTTGAGGAATTATAGAATTCCTCTTTATTTGTTCATTGATCCTTTCAGTAAATTCCTTGAATGCATTTGAGTATTCTTCAGGTAACCTGTCTAAGATTTGATTATTAATGCTTACCGTTCCTGATATGTCTACGTTAATGTCCTTTCCAATAATATTGCCAGTGCCTGTGACGTTAGTACCAATAACGTCACCTCCAACATTGCTTATATTGACTCCAGTTTTGTCTTCCAATTTCTACGCTCATTGCATCTATACCTAAGATATTATATAACTCGATCTTACACTACCCAAGTAAGAATTTGTAGTTTGGCTTGGTTTAAGACTAGGCCCTTGAATTACAGAAGTGCTTTTACTTTATAAAGGAATGGAGAAAATCAGTGAAGCTTTAATCAGGTTCTTATTATTGTCTTGTGCATATGCTTTTACAAAATGACAGTTTGGAACGTCTATTTTCATATGAAAATACATCTCACAATCGTCATCATAGTTATATAGTCATAACAGTGAATTACGTACGAATCTTGATACTATCGGAAAATGGTGGAAATGTATACATTGGTTATTTTACAAGAGACGTAATTTGTATTATAGTTACTAGCTATAGTGTAAGAATTAGAAATAAAATCACAATTAACAAACAGCGCCTTGAAAGGGTGTCGCAAGAATATTCTGAAAGCCTTATCGAATTCATAGAAGATTTCAAAAATATAAAGCCAGATTTAGTAAATTGACCAGACAAGAAGCGTGACAGTAACATATGCAATTCAATATCAAAGGTCCTTGATAATATATGGATGACAACTCTTCTTCTCCTCCTTCGTCGATTGATATTCAGAATACTAGTGGAGATGTGATTGGAATTGGAGTTAGTGGAAGTGGAAATATTATCGGAAAGGACATTAACATTGTTATTAATGAAGCTCAAAGTTATGGCTTAACCTTACTATCCGCAACTTACTTTAAGGAGCATAAAAGCACAGAACAGGATTTAAACGACTGGAAAAACGGCTTTTCATTTAAATTAGAAGCTATAAAAGAGAACAGGGAATTAAGGCTCAGCATTATTGACAAGGTAAAGATAAAACTAGAAAGAGAAAATAGATTGCTAATCGTAGGTGAATCAGGCACCTCCAAAAGCACAATACTTATGGAAATTATATGTGATTATTTTGATCGTGGTTATAAAGTCTTATATAACTTTGGAGAAACAGAAATAAAAAATAGTGCAGATCTAGTTAAATTTATAGAAGGACTTTTGAAAGGCAAAAATAAAGTATTGATTGCAGTAGATAATGTTCACAGCGAAAGAACAGCTGCAATATTTTATATTATGGACCAATTATCAAATTACGAGCTCAGCAAAAATCTATTAGTTATTTTAACAGCCAGGCTGCCTGAATTTGATTGGCTAGTAAATGATAGACTAAATAGAGTGGAAGAACCATATAGGCAGCCAATTAGAAAATTTTCTCAACTTTCCCGGTATAGATACGAAGTAGAGCAGTTCACAGAGAAAGATATTGAAGAATTTATCAAATTATACAAAGAACCAGCAGATATAATTGCGTCAAAGGAAAAAGTATCTGACTTAGCCACAAAAATATTTTCAAATACAAATGGCCATCCTATAATGGTAAAATTCTATGTTTTGGGTAAAGGACTTGTAGAAGATGTACAAGATAGGTATTACCGTTACCTTACTGATGTTACTACTACATTACCTGATTCAACAAAGATTCAAACTGCACTTGTCTGTTCTCTATTGGATATTGCTAATTTGTCCATAACTGACAAATTACTTAAAAGAATGGAGATTCAAGATCATGCTTATGACCTTGAACATGTAATGTTAAATCAATATTCTGAAGGCTCATGGAAAACAATACACCCGCGATGGGATATGGAGCTATTATCTTTTTTGTATAATGAGTCTAATAAAAGTATACTCTTAAAAAGGGTAGGATATCTAAAGAAGGCACTAGATTTAATATTCTCTATTTCCGATGAATCCATCACAGCTTCTGTAATACAAACTATATATGATATTGCGTCTCTCAGAAAAATTCCAATAAATATTATTGAATCAATCGCTTCTATGCCACAATACCTAAGTAGTGAAATAAAGTACAATCTATACTTATTTGCGATCGCATCAACATATAGAATATTGCAGATGTATTCAAAAATGCTAGAAAATTGTGATAACGCGTTATTGTTAAAGCCCAAAGATATTACAGCGATGAATGCTAAAGCGGTAGCCCTTGGTCTTCTAGAAAAGTATGAGGAGGCTCTTGACTGCAGCAATAAAATCATAGAAGTGGACTCGAATGATGCTGCTGCATATACCAGCAAAGGACTTGCTCTTAATGGATTGAAAAGATACGATGAGGCTCTTGGATTTTGGAAAAAAGCTGTAGAGATTGATGATAATTATGTTGATGTAGTGAGTAACAAAATCCATTCTTTACAAAATTCAAGAGGATATGTTGATTCTAACCTTATTCGTATTCTTGTTATGAAATTGTTTAGCAAGGGTATGTCTTTTGCATTTATAAAAAAGTATCATGAAGCACTTGACTGCAGCAATAAAGCTTTGGAGCTTGATCCAAATAGTTTTGATAACCTGAATAACAAAGCTTGGGCTCTCAATGGTTTGAAAAGATACAATGAAGCACTTGACTGCAGCAATAAAGCTTTGGAGCTTGATCCAAATAGTGCATGGGCATATACTAACAATGCATGGGCTCTCAATGGATTAAAGAGACACGATGAAGCACTTGAATGCAGCAATAAAGCTTTGAATCTGAACCAATTCCAATATAGTTTTTCTGCATGGAATAACAAAGCAGCAGCTCTTAACGGCTTGAAAAGATACAATGAAGCACTTGACTGCAGCAATAAATCATCAGAAATAAATCCTAAAAATGAGTGGGCATGGCTTGTTAGAGGACTAATTTTTAACGGCTTGAAAAGATACAATGAAGCACTTGAATGCAGCAATAAAGCTTTGGAGCTTGATCAAAATAATGATTTGATTTTCAATAACAAAGCTTGGGCTCTCAATGGTTTGAAAAGATACAATGAAGCACTTGACTGCAGCAATAAAGCTTTGGAGCTTGATCCAAATAGTGCATGGGCATATACTAACAAAGCATGGGCTCTTAGTAATTTACGTAAGAATGATGAAGCTCTTGACTGCAGCAATAAAGCTTTGGAGCTTGATCCAAACGGTATTCCTAATTCGTATGCGTCATAATATGAACAAAGTTAAGGATAAGAAAATTGTCAGTTATTTGGAAATCAAAAATTAGATATTAGCAATTCTACTTCAGGTTGAAATGAGACTAAAACCTTGAATTCTTAATATTGGCTATCATCTTTTGGGTTTGTCATATTGCTAATCTAGGGCTTTCAAAAAGAGTTGAAAGGATCATAAGGAAGACTATTGAACCTACCACATACTGGGCCTTAGACCCATTACTGAATGGTCGGACAATACAATACTGTCAATCATAATACAACAAATTTAAAAGACAATATTCGACATAAGCAACAATTAGTACTATTGTTGTTCTTACAATGTTTTGGTAATAAACACGCCAATGATTCTATAGGATTGACTTTTTATTAATTTGCTGCTCCAGTACATATAGGAAGTAGGAAGTAGCCTCAGAACCTCCAGTCATATTCCTTGGATTAAGAAGGAATTTTGAAAATGCCTAGAACTTCGGAGGTTCGGAAGTGCCGGAGGTTGGTTTCTATATTTGCAAGAGGCCTACCTTGATATCTTCAACTTCAAATAAATAGGTCTAGTGCATCATGTTCCCCTTTTTCTATTAGTTGCTTTATTGTCTCTTGGGTAAAGTCCGCTACTTTACCAGAGATATCGTTAGCATCATTTTTACGTTCCACCCGTAATACTCTAGTGAGTTTGAATCGGTCATTCAGAAGATCCTGGTATTTGGTACTATCGCAATTGCCATCTTTATCAGTAATAGGTGTCTCTAAAATACCTGCTAACTCCTTTTCCAAATCAGGATCATTATTCTTAGAAAGAGCATTCTTTGCGAAGTCAGTCAACCGAGTAGCAAAATCCTTGTAGTTTGATATTAAGCGCGCGGTGTATTCGTCATAATGAGAACTTCTGTCACAGAAAGTAATATCATTTAGTCTAGCCTTAACTCCATCATGATCTATTGGTGGAGTACATATGTCTATCTTAGACGGGTGTAAGTTTACTATATATACTTCTAAGTCAGGAATTGTATCATTTCTTTCTACAATTGTCCAATAGTCTTCGTGTGCTCGTAATAGTTCTCTAAATGGGGTATTGCTTAATAAACCGCCATCCCAGAAGTAACATATTCCATTTTTATTTTCTTTATCCGAACGTTCATTTTTCACAGTCTGATCGATAGGAACCTCTGCATAATCATATATCTCTGGAAGTGTTCCGCTCGCCATGACATGTTCTATGGTGATCCCGGGATATTTGATTACATGTTGGTATCTTCTAGTTTCCCTTACATACTTTCCATATTCTGATTTTCTAGAAGCATCAGATTTAGGATAACTGTCAAATGTTACTGTTTCTCCTTCCAATGCATCTACACTGAACATCAATAGTCTAGGTTCCTTACGATTTTTTTTTATGAAATGCAGTAGCTATGGGAAGAAGGCCTGCAAAGCGTTGTATACTCTGTTTCAACGGTTGAATGGAATGAATGTAAGTCCATTTGTTATATTCGTCATCAAAGAATTTGAAATCAGGTCTTGCTGGAAGAGGCTTATTTACATTAGGTGTACCAACTCCAAAGAAGTACTGTGCAGAATAATATCTTCGAGCAGCCTCCTTTGAAGCAGCCACGGGGACTTCCTTGTACCATTCTTCGTCCACTCTCCATCGATTCCAATTCTTTAGTAAGTCTGGCTGTATATTTGAAGCTAGACCATTATCGTCTTCTGTCCAAAATTTTTCAAGGTGTTTTATTGCTTCTTCCCATCGCTTGGTTTCATCTTCCCAATTTTCAGTTTCCAAATATCTACTCACTAAAACAGCGCCATTCATCGCACCTATGGAAGTGCCAGCAACTATATCGAATAACAACCTATCTTCTTGATGATTTTCCTTGTCTACTTCTTTGAGTTTTTTACATAAGGTCTTAAGTGCACCTACTTCATAAGCACCAAGTGCTCCTCCACCCCCAAGAACAAGTGCCCTTTGTGTACTTGGTACATTATTTCCTTTAGACATTATACAGCATCCTCACTCCTTATTCATTAATTTTCTTAATATGATCGTGATATGAATAATAATCGAGAATTATAAAATACTTTAATGTCTGTTTATTTCGAGATTAAACTTCCTAGATACACGTTTCTGATCTAGATTATAGAATTACGGGAAAAGGCCTAGAACTCCGTAGGCACGGACGTACCGGAGGTAGATTCTATAACATGATGGGGTGCCAGGAATCAATGAATAATGCTTGAAGAAAAGCAGATTCAGAAAATCCATTATCGAAAATTCCCATCTTCTATGGTATTGCTAAGACTCGTACAACATTTTTTCATACCAGGTTATTACGATAGTAATCTATTATAAAATATAGTCAGCAAATATTACAAATCATAGATTACTTTTATCAAACTAAAAAAGTCAATGTTATCTTGTCTTAATTAGACCATTTATCCATGATTGCAATTAGATCAAAAAACCAAAACCAAAAATTCGAAAATAATCATTATAATAATAGCTATAGAAACCATATCTCATTTTTCTGGACTGTATTTTCTCGTATAAGTCGATGGACCATAATCGGGTCTATCGCACTTATACTAGTCACCATTATATTCTCTATTTCCATAGTCGCTTTTGTACATAGTCCTGACTTTGATAAAACTAATCTATGGAAATCAATTGGAACGTATCTAACATCAGGTATTTTTGATAAATTACTTCCAACAATTATTATTCCATTGATTATATTCATATGGCGTATTTATGACAATAATACAAAGCAAAAGGAACAAGAACTTAAGGAGAAAAAGAAGTCAAGAGAACAAGAACTTAAGGAAGATCGCGTAAAAACAATTGAAAGTACATTTGAAGAATGGAACAAGATCAATAAACTGGTAAGTGAAGTCAGATTCCTTGAAAGCAACGACATTAAAAATATTGAACAAGTACAATTGCAACTAGCAGAACAGTCTATTTCTTTTGGTAAATTAATTTATATATGGTCGTCCAGGTTTCCAATTCTTCCAGATACCGTCGTTTCTCTTTTTATGAATCACACAATTTCATTGTATTGGGGGGCTTGGGCTATAGCCTATTCTATCAAAAATCATATTGTGGAATCAAATTTGAATGAAACATATAACAGTGGCAGACAATGGGCCCAACAGGAAACTATGCCAATAAAAATAAATAACGAGTTGCAAGAATCTCTGGGAATATTTCAGCGGGGAATAATAAGTACTGGCTTTTTGAACCTTGTTTATGTCTTGAAGACTTCTGCAGAGTTATTAGAACATATTGAGGAGTACTTACCTTACGATGAGCATATACAATATTGTACTATAAACGCTATCAAAAAATCTATAGAAAATCAATTTGCCAAGAGATTTAATCCCAAGGAAAAGAATTGCCGCATTTATACACAGATAAGAGATTATCAAATGAGTATCACTAATCAATCATTATCAGGTCAAGAACCTGTGATCGAGCCTATAAGCACATTTTTAAATAAATATGAAAATGATATTAATTCTCTAATTAAAGATGTAGATGAGGAAATAAGTACAAATTTGATTAAACTCCATCCAAAGATGACATATAAAATAAGAAAGGTTAAGGAACAATTAGATCAAAATGTGGGTGACTTAATCAAATACTTATGTAGGTTAAAGATATACGAGCTCCTTTTAGGGTTAGATAAATTCGCCAAAGGAGAATTGTTACCAATTAAATGCCAGGCCTACTTTGAAAATATCATGCAATTTCGATATCGCTATTCTGATAAGCAGAAGGTTGATGAAGTACGTACTTCATACCAGCAAGTAAAGGACAAGATAAAAGAAAATCTTCCGCTATATCCTGCAGAATGGGACAACACAAAATATGAGAAAATAATAAATTCTATAGAGTATAAAAGCTTCTTCAGACTATTTCATGAAATCCAAAATTCCGACCTGTTGAATATGGTTGCTGCTGATACGATTACGTATATAAGAAATGTAGGTAGAATGATAAGGTTCACCCGCATATTATTCTATAATGAAGATATGGCTCCTGTAAGTTGAAAAAAGATATTTTGCATCAGAATTACTGTGTATGCTACAGCAAAATTATTTACTAGTGCTCACAGCGACTCAACGGTTCGGTTATCATAATCGGTTGTTGTCTGAGAGGAGGAGACACAGAAGAGTATGTCAAAGTCCCACGAGCAGCACAGCAGAGCCCCATCATAATGGCTATGACAAAAGAATACGGTCGGTCAAGCTGTTGGAGTGAGAACTCAATGACTAATATCCGGTTGTTATTTTTAAACACTGATTCATAGTAATAGGTTCAATGCTTATCAACTTACTTAAATAGGAAATACCACGTTGAAGTTATGACAAATGGGAACAATAAAATGAAAACTCATCAGCTAGCAAACAATCTCAAGCATAACGGACAAAGAGCTCTTGTCTTTCAAGGGGGAGGATCCCTAGGCGCATATGAAGCTGGAGTATTCAAGGCATTATACGAAAAGATATCTAGAATAGATGAGGAAAATGGAGAAAAAGGCAGACCATTATTTGACATTGTTGCTGGTACTTCCATAGGTGCAATAAATGCTGCAATCTTGGTAAGTCATGTAGCAGAAAATAAAACCTGGAAAGGTTCACCAGAAAAGCTAGATGCCTTTTGGGATTATGTATCTGTTGAATCCCTTGCCGACATTACACCTGGGTTTAAAGATTGGTGGGATTACTGGCATAATATCAATCCAACTGTTGCATCAGGAGAAGCGGCTAGAAGGTATTATTCAACAAAACAATTTGAGCTAACCGGTGTATCAAATGTATTTTTGCCATTTCCTCCTCTTGCGGATGCCAAATTTATGGATATATCAAACACTTGGTTCAGGTATGATAAGGATCCATTAAAAATAAGTATTGAAAAGTTTGCCAAATTTCCTATAGCAACAAATTTTGGAGAGGACTATCAAAAACTACCAAGACTTCTTCTTGTTAGTGTTGATGTACAGGAAGGTGCAACAGTAACATTTGATAGCTATCCAAAGAAAGATGGCTCAAGAAAAACAGAGTACGGAGTCTCTGGATTAGAATCTGGAGACAATGTAGAGGAGGAGGAAGAAAAAGGATATAGCCATATGATAAGGTATGATGACGGGATTAAATCAGATTATGTTGTCGCTAGTGCATCTGTACCTGTGAACTATGACTATACTACTATAGAGGAAGTACACTCAAAATCTACTGGTGATACGAGTCGTTATAGTAGTAATGAGAATTACATTCACAACAATAGGAAGCGCTATTTTTGGGATGGGGGCTTATTAAGTAACACACCGCTAAGAGAAGTTATAAATGCACATCAAGACTACTGGGTCAACGTTAAAGGAGCAAAGAATTCCGTTCCAAATCTGGAAGTATATGTAATTAACCTACATCCAGCTAAACAAAATTACATTCCATTAGACCATGATGGGGTTGTAAGTAGAAATCAAGATATAACTTTTAACGACAGGACAAATCATGATGTCAAAGTCTCAAGAATTATGGCTGATTATATAAATATGGTTAGACATTTAATTGAGATCGCAAAAGAACATGGGGTATCAAATAACATTATTGATAATTTCTTGGACGAACCAGCACAAAGCAAAAATCGAACAAAAAAACCCAGAAAGTTTCGGGATCTAATAGAAGGACAGTTCAGTATAGACAACGTAGTGAGAATAGAGCGCAAGAATGATCCTAATACCATATCAAACAAAATTTTTGACTTTTCTTATGGGACTCTAAAGCATTTAAGGCAAGCTGGATATAGGGATGCTATTAATCACTTTGATAGGGAGACAGCTGACAAAAGACCTCATGTGGAAGACGCTAGTACTATCAAATATTCACCCAAACTACAAAAATAAAGAAATGGATAGATCGGAAG
>Ga0207663_10000193_pt1 | contig 27176 bp, 23 predicted proteins | sample LARL53metaG_FD_184346 | JGI IMG/M metagenome (GOLD analysis project Ga0207663, IMG submission 184346) | Corn, switchgrass and miscanthus rhizosphere microbial communities from Kellogg Biological Station, Michigan, USA - LAR L5-3 metaG... | ecosystem: Host-associated > Plants > Roots >...
CTCGTCGCCACGTTCGCCTGGCCCGCCGTGCGCTGAGCGGTATAATCCAGCGATGCCGCGGAGGCCCCGCCTCGATCCCGCGATTTTTCACCTTCCGGTCGAACGGATGCGGGAGGGGTATTACTCCGACAAGTACTTCGTCCGCACCCGCGAGCTACTCCTCAAGGACGGCCATCGTCCCTGCGTCACCATGCAGGTCTTCGGAAAGTCGCACGCGTTCCTCGGCGGGATCGATGAGGCGATCGCCATCCTCAAGCTGTGCAGCATGGAGTGGTCCGAGCTCGACGTGCGGGCGCTGTACGACGGTGACAAGATCGAGCCGTGGGAGACGGTGCTCTTGATCGAGGGTCCGTACGACGCGTTCGCGCACTTGGAGACCCTGTACCTCGGCGTGCTCGCCCGCCGCACCAAGGTCGGGACGAACACGCGCCGGGTGGTGGAGGCCGCGAGCCCCAAGCAGGTAATGTTTTTCCCCGCGCGGCACGACCATTGGCTCGTGCAGACCGGTGACGGCTACGCCGCGCACATCGCGGGCGCGATCGGCGTCTCGACCGACGCGCAGGCATCCTGGTGGGGCTCCGAGGGCGTGGGCACTGTTCCCCACGCGCTCATCGCCGCCTATGGCGGCGACACCGTGCTCGCCTCGCAGAAGTTCGCCGACCTGACCGACCCCGGCGTCCGGCTCATCACCCTCGTGGATTTCGAGAATGACTGCGTGGGAACATCCCTCAAGGTGGCGCGTGCCCTGGGCCCGCGGCTCTGGGGCGTGCGGATCGACACGTCGGAAACCCTCGTCGACAAGTCGGTCATCCCCCAGATGGGCACGTTCAAGCCCACCGGCGTGACGCCGCGGCTCGTGTGGAACGTCCGCCGGGCACTGGACAAGGAGGGCTTCCAGCACGTGAAGATCGTCGTCTCGGGCGGCTTCACGGTCGAAAAGATTCGGCACTTCGAGGAAGAAGGCGTGCCCGTGGACATGTACGGCGTGGGCTCGAGCCTGTTCCAGGGGCGGTTCGACTTCACCGCCGACGTCGTTCGGGTCGAGGGCAAGCCCGTCGCGAAGGTCGGCCGATCGTACCGGGCCAATTCGCGGTTAGAACGCGTCGAGTAAGGGCGCAGCATGCTGCGCCCCTCCATCATTTCATCAGAAACCTGTCATACCACCCGAGATACCGCTCCATCCGGTCCTTCCGGTAACTCGGCTTATTGATCCCGTGATGCTGTCCAGGATAGATCACGAGCTCCGTCGTCACGCCGAGGCTGCGCAGGGCCTGGTACATCTGCTCCGAGTTGAGGAGCGGCACATTGAAGTCCTTGTCGCCGCCCAGGAACAGGGTGGGCGTGACGATCCGGTCGGCGTGCAGGAAGGGGAATGACAGCTTGACCCACGTATCCATCGTCTTCCAGGGGACGCCGAGCTCAGCCTCGTATTCGCGCACGTACTGGTCGGTGCCGTAGCCGGCGAGGATGTTCGAAATGCCGGCGCCGCTCGTCGCCGCCTTGAAGCGACGGTCCTGCGCGATGACGTAGTTGGTGAGAATCGCGCCGTAGCTCCACCCTCCCACGCCCAGCCGCGACGAATCCGCCACGCCCTGGGCGACCGCGTAGTCGACCGCGGCCAGCACGTCCTGAGCGTCCTTGTTCCCCCAATCCGCGTAGATCGCCGCCGAATAGCGCTCCCCCCTGCCCGAGCTGCCGCGCGGGTTCGCCACGACTACCACGTAGCCGTGTCCCGCGAGCGTCTGGAGCTGGAAGTCGAACTCGGACTGATACTGCGACACTGGCCCGCCGTGGATCCGGAGGATGGTCGGGTAGCGCTTCCCGGGTGTGAAGTCGGCGGGTTTGACGAGGAAGCCGTTGACCGGCGTGCCGTCCCTGCTCTTGAAGCTGATCGGCTCCACGGCGCTCAGCTTCACCCGCGAGAGCCACTCGTCGTTCTGGTGGGAGAGCGGCCGCAACGTGGTTCCGTCGACGGCAAAGACTTCCGCCGGCGCGAGCGGCGTCGAGGCGAGCACTGCGACCTTTCCGTCCCTGCCCGTGGTAAAGGCACTCACGACGCGGGCCCCCGACACGAGACGTTCCACGGCCCCGCCACTCGCGGGGACCCGTGCGAGCTGCACGGTGCGATCGTCTTCGAGCAGGAAGGAGATCGACGAGCCGTCGGCGGACCAGGCAGGGCTCGCCACGCTGCGGTCGAGGGTGGCGGTGAGGATGCGCGGCGCGCCACCCGCAACCGGCACGACGGCGAGTTTCTGGACGGCGTAATAGATCAGCTTGAGCGGCCCGCCCTGCAGGTACGCGATCGAGCGGCCGTCCGGGCTCCACACGGGCCGGCTCTCGTAGTCGGGATCGTCGTCGGGCCCTTCGAATGTCGTGACCTGCTTCGGCGTTGCTCCCGGCACCGCGTCGATCACATACACGTCCCAGTTGTTGTCGCGGTCGGGGTCGGGGCGCCGCTTGCTCACGAACGCGAGCGACTTCCCGTCGGGCGACCACGCGGGCAACAGGTCGTCATAGGCGCCGGAGGTGAGGGGAGTGGCCTTGCCCGTCTCGATGTCGACGAGGTACAGATGGTGGCGTTGCTTGCCGAGGTACCCCGACTCGTCCTGCTTGAACTGGAACCGGTCGATCACGATCGGAGGCGGCGTCTTAGGCTTGGTGGTATCGGGGTCCGCCGCGACGACCGCCACCCGCCGGCCGTCGGGCGCCCACACATAATCATCCACGTCGCTCTGCATCGTCGTGACTTTCCGACCCTCGCCACCTCGGCGGTCGAGCAGCCAGAGCTGCGTGTGCTCGTCGTCGCGACTCGAGAGGAACGCCAGCCAGCGGCCGTCGGGGCTCCAGCTGGGCGTGCTCTCGCCCTGCTTCGAGTTGGTGAGCCGGAGCGTCCGCGTCCCGTCCCAGCTCGTCATCCAGATCGCCTGGTGATTCTGGTCCAGGGCGGTGTCCGCGCTCGAGACGGTGTAGGCCACCCAATCGCCCTCGGGGGAAATCCTGGGCTCGCTCACGTCGCGAACGCGGAGCACGTCGTCCGGGGTGAAGGGTGGGGCGGTGGCGGGTGCCTGCGCGCCCGCCCGCAGCGCGAGCGCGAGGACGAGAGCCGTGAGCGCGCGAACCATGGCATGCACTCCGCTGGTGTCGGGGGCGGGAAGGCTACGCACACCGGCGCGGGGGCGCCAGCGGCCGCGGCTCTTGCACTCGGGAGCGGGTATGAATATTCTTCCGTTTCGATGAATATTAATTCACGCGTCCCCGTTGGCGTGCTCGGGGCCTCGGGGTACGTCGGTCAGGAGCTGCTGCGCCTCCTCGCCCGCCATCCCGGGGCCACGATCGCATTCGCCACCGCCGAGTCGGCCGCCGGCCAGCGCCACGAGGGCGTCGAGCTTGTCCGCATCGCGGACGCCCCGCTCGCGAAGGCGGAGGTCGTCCTTTCGGCGCTTCCCCACGGTGTGTCGGCTCGCTACGTGCACGAAGCGCGCGCCGCCGGCAAGCGGGCCGTAGACCTCTCGGCCGATTTCCGATTGTCGCCGGAAGCGGTCTACGGGCTGACCGAGGTCACGCGCCCCCGCCTGGCGGCGGCAGAGCTCGTCGCCAACCCCGGATGCTACCCGACAGCCGCGTTGCTCGCCCTGCTCCCGCTCGCGCAACGAGGGCTGATCGATCAATCGCGGGAAGTCGTGATCGACGCCGCTTCGGGCGTCACCGGCGCGGGCCGCGCCCCCAAGCAGGAGCTGTTGTTCGGCGAAGTCGCCGAGGACTTCCGCGCCTACGCGGTCGGCAACGAGCATCGCCATCTGCCGGAGCTGCGCAACACCATGGCCCGCGAGAGCGACTTCACTGGCGACCTCGTCTTCACGCCCCACCTGCTTCCGGTCAAGCGGGGGATCCTCGAGACGATCCACGTGCCGCTCACGCGCGTGCTCGACCGTGCCACGGCCGAAGGAATCTACGAGTCCGTGTACCACGACGAGCCCTGCGTGGTGGTGATGCACGGCGCGCTGCCTTCGCTCAAGGACGTCGTCCACCGCAACCGGGTCGCGATCGGGGTGGCCGCGGTGGCGAACGTGCGCCGGCCACGCCTCACCGTGATCACCGCGATCGACAATCTCGTGAAGGGCGCCGCGGGGCAGGCGGTCCAGAACATGAACGTGATGCTCGGCCTCGCCGAGACCGCGGGGCTCGCGTGCTGAGCGTCCGCGTCGTCAAGCTCGGTGGCAATGAGCTCGATCGCCCCGCATGGCTCGAGGAGTGCGCGCGCGCGCTTGTGGCGCTCGACCCGGTCGTGGTGGTGCACGGCGGGGGGCGCGCCGTGAGCGCATGGTCGGAGCGGCTCGGCCTGCCCGTCGAACGGCGGGACGGACTGCGCATCACGACGCCCGAGATTGCGGAAGTGGTTGAGCTCGTGCTGGGTGGCCCGGTGAATCGCCGCGTCGTCGCCGCGTTGCGCGCGGCCGGCCTCGATGCCGTCGGGTTGTCGGGCGTAGACGGCGGTCTCCTCACCGCCCGCCCGGGAGCGACGGATCTCGGGCACGTGGGCGAGATCGCGCACGTCCGCGCCGCTCTTCTCGAGAGCTTTTTGCTCGCCGGCCTCACACCGGTGATCGCCCCCATGGCCCCCGAGGTCGGGGACGGTGCGGCGGTGCCGCGCAATGTCAACGCGGACGACGCGGCGGCGGCAATCGCCGGCGCGCTCCGCGCCACCGAGCTCCTGCTGGTCTCGGACGTTCCCGGTGTACAGGCCGACGGCCTCGTACAGCCGGTCCTCGACGGCGGGGACGTCGATTCGTTGATCGAGACCGGAGCGGCCGCTGATGGCATGGCCGCGAAGCTGCGCGCGGCGACCGCGGCGCTTCGCGCCGGCGCGCGCGCCGTGCGCATCGGCGACCTCCGCCTGCTGACCGACCCTCGCGCGGGGACGCGCATCCTCGCCACCGCGCCGCAACCCGCGTGACCGCCACGCCCACGATGCCGGCGGCTTCCGCCCCGGCGCCGGCACTACTCGACGTGTATGCCCGGGTCGGCCCGATGCTGGTGGGCGGCCACGGGGCTGAGCTCGTCGCCGAAGACGGGACGCGCTACCTGGACTTCGTGGCCGGGATCGGCGTGAACGCCCTGGGCTACGATCACCCGGTCATCCGAGGTGCCATCGAACGGGCCCTGGGCCACGGCCTGGTCCACGTCTCGAACCTCTATCGGACCGAACCGGGGGAGCGTCTCGCCGAAGAGCTGGTAGCCCGCTCGTTCGCCGATCGCGCCTTCTTCTGTAACTCGGGGGCCGAGGCGAACGAGGCGGCGTTCAAGTTCGCCCGCAAGTGGTCCGGGAAGAGCGAAATCGTCGCCTTCTCCGGGTCCTTTCACGGGCGCCTGTTCGCGACCCTCGCCGCGACTGACCGCCCAGACTACCGGAAACCGTTCGAGCCGCTCGTGCCCGGCATCCGCATCGTCCCGCGGGAGGAGTGGGCAGCCGTGGATCAGGCGGTGTCGGCCTCCCGCACGGCGGCGGTCATCGTCGAGCCGGTGCAGGGTGAAGGCGGTGTCCGGCCGCTCGACGCCGAGTGGCTCGCCTTCGTGCGCGAGCTGTGCGATTCGCGCGGCGTGGCGGTGATTTTCGATGAAGTCCAATGCGGCCTCGGCCGAACCGGCACGTTGTTCGCCTACGAGCAGACGGGCGTCGTCCCCGACATCCTGACGCTGGCAAAGCCGCTCGCCGGCGGGCTCCCGATGGGCGCGGTGCTCGTCACGAGCGCGGTCGCGGCGGCGCTCAAGCCCGGCGACCACGCCACCACGTTCGGCGGTGGGCCACTCGTGGCGGGCGTGGCGCTCGACGTGCTGCGCACCATCGCGGATCCCGAGTTCCTCGCGGACGTCCGGCGTAAGGGCGATTGGTTGGGCGCACGGCTCGGGCGGCTGGCCGGCGCGGCTCGCCGCGTCAAGGCCGTGCGCGGGCGGGGACTCCTGTGGGGCCTCGAGCTGGCGGAGCCGGCGGCGCCGTTCGTCACGGCGGCACGCGAGCGCGGCGTGCTCGTGCTTACCGCGGGGCCGGAGGTGATCCGGATCATTCCGCCGCTGGTCATCACGGAGGCGGAGTTGGAGCGTGGAGTCGTGACTTTGGAAGAGGTGCTGGCGTGAGCACGATTCTCCGCGTCTCACCGGAGGGAACCGCTCCCCGCTCCCCACTCCCCAGTGCGGTCGTGCGGGGGGCGGTCCTCGCCGACGTCGCGCAGCTCGAGTCGCTCATGGCTCCGTTCATCGCGACCGGGGACCTCCTGCCACGCTCGAATTACGATCTGTGCCGTCACATCAAGGAGTACGTGGTGGCGGAGGCGTCCCCGGGCGAGATCGTCGCCTGCGGGTCGCTCAAGATCTATTCGCAGCGGCTGGGCGAGGTGGCCGGGCTAGCGGTGCGGCCTGACTGGCAGGGGGCGGGGCTCGGTCGCGCGCTGATCGAGGCCCTCGTGCTCGAGGCCCGGGCGCACGGGCTGACCGAAGTCCTCGCCCTCACGCGCAAGCCCACCTTCTTTTTCAAACTCGGCTTCGCCCCCGCGGAGCGGGAGCACTTTCCCCTCAAGGTGTGGGCGGATTGCGCGAAGTGTCCGCGGCAGACCTGCTGCGATGAGATTGCGGTTGTCCTAACCCTCTGACAGATTGCCCCTCGCCTTCGGAGGCGAGGCCGCCGTGCAGGGCTCGATCCACAAAAAGCTGATCTTCGCCGGCTTCGGGTGTGCGGGCGTGCTCGTGGTCCTCATCGTGATCGCCCTGCTATTCATGCCGCGATCCGAGTTCGACCAACCGCGCGACCAACTCTACTACACGATTGCCCAGGCCTCGGCAGCCCGGGATTCCCTTGAGGGATTTCGCGTCCGCTTCGCCGCCCCCCGAGGACGTGCCGCAGACTCGACCTACGGCACCTTCTGGAAAGCGGCGCTGGTAGTGATGCGGACGCAGCAGCCGCTCGCAGGCGTCCGAGCGCTGCCCTATGGGGACACTTTCCCCGCCGGTTCGGACGCGCGCCGCGAGTGGATGAGAGCCGCCGACTGGCGCGCCTTGGATGTCCTCCTCGTCCGCGCGGCGGGGTACGGCGAGCGGCCCGGCCTGTCTGATACGGTGCGCCTCCTGACCCAGGCGGACGCGAACTTGATCATCTCCATCACGCGAGCACTGCACGCGCGTGCGCGCCGCGGACTCACCCCGCCGCTCCAAATGGACGAGGCGATGGGGGCGGAGCGGGAGGTCATTGCGATCGGTCGGGGGCTCGAGAGCGAGCCCGACTTGGCACACGATCTCGTGGGTGCGCGGGTGTTCCGCGACGGCCTCCGGTTTCTCGCCACGGTTCCGCCGTTGGCTCGGCGGGTCGTTCGTGACCCCGTGGTCGCGTTGGCTCGGGCGGACTCGGACCTTTACGAGTTGCGCGCCGTACGGCGGTGGATGGCCGCCGCCGGATCGCTCATCGACGGCCTGCCCACGCTCGAGTCGTGGGCGCGTGACACAGCGCTCGTTCCCGCCATTCGGCTCGAAGCCGTGCAAGCGATTTCCTATGGATGGGTCTTCAACAACCGTGAACCGACGTATGGCCTCAGCGCCGAGCGAGGGCGCATCCTGGCCGCGCTGGCCTCCCTCGATCTTCCTCCCTCCGTCGCGGCCGGTGTGCGGGAGGGACAGCACGTTCAGCGACTCGGCGTGGCGCAACGATTTGCCCGCTCCTTCGAGTACCGCACGGCGCGGGACGCGGCCGCGGGTTTCTGACGCCGGTTGACAGCCTTTGCGACGAGCATGGAGATTGCGGGACGCCGCGCGATGAGGAGCGGACCATGCCACGAGTCATTTTTTGGGACGTCGATACCCAGTACGATTTCATGCACGCCGACGGCAAGCTGTACGTGCCGGACGCGGAGCGCATCATCGGGAATCTGAAGCGTCTGACGGATTACGCGCACGCCAACGGGCTTCGTATCGTGGCGAGCGCCGATGACCACACCTCTGCGCACCCCGAAATCTCCGACTCGCCCGACTGGGCGACCACCTTTCCGCCCCATTGCATGCACGGAACCCCAGGCCAGAAGAAAATCCCGGAAACGGGCCTCCGCGATCCCCTGGTGATCGAACCGGAACGGGCCGACGCCAAGGCGCTCGCCGAGCGCGTACGAGGGCACACGGGGGACATTCTCTTTCACAAGCACCGGTTCGACGTATTCACCAACCCGAACGTCATGGCGGCGCTCGACGTGCTCGCGCCCGCCGACATCGTTCTCTACGGCGTGGCGACGGATGTGTGCGACAAGGCGGCGGTCGAGGGACTGCTCGAGCGTCGTCCGCGGACGCGGCTGTTTGTCGTCACCGACGCGGTGAAGGGGATCGACAAGGACGTCTCCGAGCAGCTCTTGAAGGACTGGGGAGACGAGGGCGTCCGACTCGTGAAGACCAAGGAAATGGTGGAGGAGGGGCTCGTCGCAGAGCTCGTCCGCGCCACCGCATGACGGCCTCCCCGCCCGTCGCGCCGCCCGCCTTCGGGCGGTTTTTTCTGCCCGGGCCCACGGACGTTCACCCCGAGGTCCTCGCGGCCATGCAGCGCCCGATGATCGGGCATCGCTCGGGCGCGATGGAGCAGCTCCTCGCGGGGCTCGATGCCCCGCTGGGCCGGCTGTTCCGCACCTCACATCCCGTCCTGGTCGGCACGACATCCGCGACCGGATTCATGGAGATGGCGGTCCGCAACGGCGTACGGCACCGGGCCCTGTCGCTCGTGAACGGCTCCTTCAGCGAGCGGTTCGCGAACCTGGTGCGCGCCTGTGGCAAGGAATGCATCCGACTCGACGTGCCCCTTGGCTGCGCCGTCGAGCCCGACATGCTGCGCGACGCGCTCCGCCGCACGCCCGTCGACGCGGTCACCGTCGTGCATTCCGAGACGTCGACCGGGGTGCTTCAGGACGTGGCGGCGCTGGCCGCCGTCGTGCGCGAGTTCGACGACGTGCTGTTCCTCGTCGACGCCGTCACGTCCGTCGCGGGCTCTCCCGTGGAAACCGACGAATGGCAGCTCGACTTCGTGCTCACCGGCTCGCAGAAAGCGCTCGCGCTGCCGCCCGGCCTGGCGCTCGCCGCGGCATCGGACCGCATGCGCGAGCGGGCCAAGACGCTTCCCGCACGCGGGCTGTATTTCGACCTCATCAGCTTCATCGAGGCCACGAGCAAGCATCAGCCGACCAACACCCCCGCGATCTCGTTGCTGTTCGCGCTCCAGGCCCAGTTGGCGCGCATCGAGCGCGACGGCGGCGTGGAAGCGCGGTGGCGCCGCCACGAGGCGATGCGGCGCCGCGTCGAGGAATGGTGTGAGCGGCGCGGCGTGACGTACCTGCCAAGGGAGGGGCGCCGCAGCTGGACGGTCTCGTGCCTGAACGTGCCGCAGGGCAAGACCGCCAAGGATATCGTCAGCGGCCTCAAACAGGCCGGCTGGACGATCGGCTCGGGCTACGGATCGCTCAAGGAGTCGACCATCCGCATCGGCCACATGGGCGATCACACGGTCGGCGGACTCGAAGAGCTCCTGGCGCTGGTGAGCGGCCTCCTGGCGTGACCTCCCCCCACTCCCACCGCGTGGTCGTGGCGGACAAGGTCGCCGAAACGGGGCTCAAGCTGCTCGCGGCCACTGCGGGCATCGAGGTCGTGAACTGCGCCGGCAAACCACGTGACGAGCTCGAACGAGCGCTGGCATCCGCGCAAGCGCTCATCGTGCGCAGCGAGACCCGGGTGACGGCAGACCTGGTCACCCGCGGGCCCAACCTGCGGGTGATCGCGCGTGCGGGGACGGGCGTCGACAACATCGACGTGCCCGCGGCCACGCGGCGAGGGATCGCCGTGATGAACGCGCCGGGCGCCAACACGGTGAGCGCCGCCGAGCACGCCATGGGCCTCCTGCTCGCGCAGGCCCGTCATATCCCCTGGGCCGCCGAGGCAATGCGTCGAGGCGAATGGGATCGGAAGCGGTTCGAGGGCACGGAGCTCCGCGGCAAGACGATCGGCATCGTGGGGCTGGGCAGGATCGGCGGCCACGTGGCCCAGCTCGCGCGCGCGTTCGGCATGCAGGTCGTCGGGCACGATCCGTATCTCTCGCCCGAGCGCGCCGCCGAGCTGCAGCTCAAGCTGTTGCCGCTCGAGCAGCTCTTGCGCCAGGCGGACGTCGTCACGCTCCACGTCGCCCACACGGAGCAGACCCACCATCTCATCAACGCAGCCCGACTCAAGCTCATGAAGCCGACGGCGGTGCTCGTCAACACGGCGCGCGGTGAGCTCGTGGACGAGGCCGCCCTGGCGGACGCGATTCGCGAGAAGCGGATCGGCGGTGCCGCGATCGACGTGTTCGCCGTCGAGCCACTGCCAGCCGACGCCCCGCTCCGAAAGCTCGAGCGGGTGATCCTCACGCCACACCTCGCCGCGTCGACGGCCGAAGCGCAGGAGCGCGTGAGCGTGGAGATTTGCGGCGCCGTCCGCGACGCGCTGCTCGACGGCGACCTCTCCTTCGCGATCAACGTCCCGGGCATCTCGGGGGAGCTCTTGCGGAGGCTCGGGCCTCTGCTCGATCTGGCCCGCCGGCTGGGCCGCCTCGCCTTGGCGCTCGTGGATGGGCCCGTCAGGTCCGTCGAGGTGGATTACGGGGGCAAGGACGAGGCGGCGCCGCGCCCGGTGCTGATGGCGACCGTCGAGGGGATGCTCTCGGCGATGAGCGTCGAGCCGGTAAGTCTCGTCAACGCGCTGCTCATCGCCGAGGAGCGTGGGATTCGGCATGCCCGTCGGACGGGAACGGCCGAGCCCGGCTTCGAGACGACTGTCGGCGTCACGCTCGAGGCGGCGCGCGGGCGGGCCCGTGTCGCGGGCGCGGTGCTCGGGAACGGCCACGGGCGCGTCATCCGGATCGACGACTATCACATTGACGTCGCCCCTGAGGGGTGGGTGCTCATCATTCGAAATCGTGATGTCCCGGGCGTGATCGGGCGGGTGGGCACGTTGCTCGGCGGAGCGGGAATCAATATCGGGAGCTACAACCAGGCGCGCGTGCCCTTCCCGGGCCACGACGCGCTCGCGGCGATCACCCTGGATCAGCCCCTCACCAACGGCGTGCTCGACGAGCTCGCGAAAGTGCCGGACATCCAGCTCGTCCGGTTGGCGAACTTCGGGGACTAGTCCTACTCGTATCGCAGCGACTCCACCGGATCGACGGCGGCCGCCCGTCGTGCCGGCAGTAAGCCGGCCGCAAGCCCCACGGCGATCAGGATACTCACGCAGATGAGCGCGATCGGCCACGAGAGTTTGGGGCTGAGGATGTACTGCATGGCCGGATTCCCCTCGGTCGGAATGGCGTCTACGCCGAGCACGATGAGCGTGGCGACGGCGAGTCCCACGAGGCCGCCCGACACGGCGATCGCCATGGCCTCGAACAGGAACTGCGCCATGATGTGTCGCCGCCGGGCGCCGAGTGCCCGCTTGATGCCGATCTCCTGCGTCCGCTCCTTCACGACCACGTACATGATGTTGGCCACGCCGACACCGGCGATCAGGAGCGTGAACGCGCCCACCAGCCCCATGAAGATCTGGATGCCGAGCCCCACCGCGAGGTTCTCTTTCTCGTCTGCGATGAAGTCCCACATGCTCAGCGCCCGCTCGTCCGTCGCATCGAACCGATACTTCCGGCCCAGCACGCGATAGAGGTCCGATTTGACGAGCGGCCCGCGCGACGCGTCGTGCGGCTGCACGATCAGGTGACTCACGAACCGTAACCCATAGATGGTGCGAAACGTGGAGTAGGGAATGACGCCGCGCTCCGCATCGGGTCCATTGCTGCTCGAGTCCTGGAATTTCTTCTTGAGGATCCCGACCACGGTGAACGGCAAGCCATCGACGACCACGACCTTCCCGACCGGATCTACGCCCTTACCGAAGATTCGCTCCGCCAGCTCGTTACCGAGGAACAGCACGCGCCGTTTCTGCGCCACGTCCATCGCGTTGATAAAGCGCCCGCCGGGCGCCGGGTCCATGTGACGCATCGCCTGGTGATCGGGACCGGCACCTTCGAGGTAGGCGTTGGTGCGCGTCTTCCCCAGCTGGAACGCGGTCCCCCAGCGCCCGTACGCGACGCTGCCCCGGTCGATGTCCGGGATCGCGCGCTCGATCAAGTCGAGGTCCTCCTCCACCAGCCGGATGCGCCGTCCTTGCGGCAACCCGGCGAACGTCTTGCTCGTCTCCCCGCCGTAGATCATGAAGATTCGCTCGCCCGCACCCAGCAGGCCGTCGCGGATCGTTCGCTTCAAGCCCTCGCCGAAGGCGAGCAGCAGCACTACCGCGAGCGTTCCCCACGTCACCGCGAGGAACGTGAGCAGGGCCCGGGTGCGCTGCACCTTCAAATCGCCGATGAAGTCCTCGAGCAGGATGCGGAACACGCCTAGCTCCGGAGCGCTTCGACGGGGTCGAGCGCGGCCGCCCGGCGCGCCGGCATCAGGCCCGCGGCGAAGGCTACCAGGGCGAGCAACACCAGCGTCGCGGCCAGCACCGGAGGGGAAATGGTGGGGACGCCGACGAACTCCTTGATCGGCAGGCCGCCCAGCCCCAGGACCAGACCAAGCGACAGCAGCAAACCGAGCGTTGCGCCCATCGCGACGATCAGCAGCGCCTCGGCGAAGAACTGGCGCATGATGTCGCCGCGCGTGGCCCCGACCGCACGTCGCACGCCCACTTCGCGCGTGCGTTCCCGAACGACGATGTACATGATGTTCGCCACTCCGATGCCGCCGACGATCAGCGTGAACGTACCCACGATGGCGAAAAAGATGTTGAAGGCGATGAACATCTGATCGAAGCGCGTCTCCCATTCGCTGGTGTCCCAAAACGACAGGGCGTCCTTGTCGCTGGGGTCGAACTTGTACTTCTGCGCCATGGTCTCGTACACCCGACGCTCGGCGAGCTTGGTCACCTCGGGAGCCTTCGTGCGGTAGACGATGTCGTTCAGGAACCGATCGCCGAACAGCGCGTGGTGCGTCGACGCGGGAATGAAGATGCGGTCCTTGTCCCGCTGCTGATACGAGGAATTCTGCAGCTTGGGGCGCATCACCCCGATCACCGTGAAGGGCGCGTCATCCAGCAGCACCTGCTGTCCCACGGCTGCCTGGTCACCGAACAGCAGCTTGGCGAGCTCGTCGCCCAACACGGCGACGCGGCGGCGGTCGGCGACATCGCGATCGTTGATGAAACGCCCTCCCGCCTCGGGGATGATGTTGCGCATCAGGCCGTAGACGGGGAGGATGCCCGTGATGGCGGGTGCGGCCGCCTTCACGCCACGCCGGACGCGCGCGTTGGTGTTGATGAACTCCGGACTGATCTGCTCGATCTCGCCCACTTCTTGAGCGAGCGTTTGCACGTCTTCCAGCCGCAGCCGGATCGGGCGGCCGTCGCCGAAGCCGGCGAACGGCTTGGTGGTGCGTCCGCCCCAGAGGATGACGATCCGGTCACCCAGGCCGTGAAACCGCTTCTTGGTCTGGCGCTCGAGGCCGACGCCGAAGGCCAACAGCACGACGACGGCGACGGTACCCCACGCGATGCCAAGCACCGTGAGGCCGGTGCGGAGCTTCTGGGCCTTCAGGTCGGCGACGAACTCGCGCCACACGTCAGGAGATCTCGCGTGGCGGTGGCTCTACGATGGAATCACCGGCCTGCAGCCCCTCCAGGACTTCAATATTGATGGCGTCGGACAGGCCCGTCGTGATGCGACGCTCCTGGGTCTTGCCTGTGCCGTCACGGATGGTCACGAAGCTCGAGTCGTGCCGTTGGGTGATCAGTCGCTCCGGGATGTAGAGGACGTTGTCGCGTCGGGCGATGATCACCTCCGCATTGGCCGAGTATCCAGCGCGCAGCGTCGCCCCTTCCACGTCGGTCAATACGATCTCGACCGGAAACACCGTCGCCTGTTCTTCCTTGTGCGCCTTGAGCCAGATCTTGTCGAGCCGTCCCTTCACGCTCGCGTTGGGTAGCGCGCCGATCTTGATCGTCACCGGCATGCCCGGCTGGAGCCGGCCCACGTCGATCTCGTCGACCGTGCCGCGGAAGATGAGGTCCTTCATGGCGGCCATCCGCATCAGCACCGTGCCCCCTTGATAGGGGGTGAGCGGCACCACGGCGTCGCCGATCTCGATGGAGTCGTCGAGGATGTAGCCGTCGATCGGCGCGCGGACCACCGTTTCCACCCGCTCCCCGCCGGAGTCGACCTTGCCGCCTTCCTGCAACGCGAGCCGCTCCTGCGCGAGCGAGAATTGCGAGCGGGCTTCGTCGACGCGCTGCTGCGCCGTCTCCAGGTCGACGGGAGAGACCAGGTTCTGGCTACGCAATTGCTGCTCGCGCCCCAGTTCGCGTTCCACGTTCTTGAGCTCGATCTGCCGCAGCTCCACGGTGCGGCGCAGCTCCACGATCTCGAGGGGCGTCGGGTTGGGGGTGACCTCGAGCAACGGCTGCCCCTTCTTGACCCAGTCGCCGACGCCCGCGAAGCGCTGTCCGACAACGCCGGAGAGCATCGACTTGACGCTCACCTCCACTCGAGGCTGAATCGTGCCCACCGCGAGGGCTTTGTCGACCAGCGAGCCACGGACGACGGCCACGGCCTTCGGGCCGTCTTTCTTCTTCCCGCTCAACCCTCCCATCGCGGCCATGGCGCCAAGGCCCAGCACCACAACCCCGACCGAGAGGAGAATCATCTTTCCGCGTTTCATCTGTGGACGGCTCCGCGCAGGGGGATGGACGCACTCCATCCGCCCCTACGGGGATGAGCGCCGATCGGTTGCGGAGACTAGTCCGCCGCCTGCTGGTGGGGTGGCTCTTCGTCGGCGAGCAGGCGGAACGACTTCACGGCTCCCGTCAGCTTGTCGGCCGCCTCGGCCAGCTGGTTCGCGGACGAGGCAATCTCCTGGGTCGACGCGCTCTGCTCTTCGCTCGAGGCGGCGATCTCCTGTGCGGATGCGAGCAGGGTATCCGTGCCCTGAGCCATCGTCCCCAGTCGCGTGTTGATCTCTTCCACGAGCGTACGCATCTCGCCGGCCATGTTCGCGATCTCCCGGCTCCAGATGTCGCTGGCTTGAGCCTCGGCCGAGACCGTGCTGAGCCCCTGCGCGGCGGTCTGCGCGGCGTCGCGCGCCACGCCGGTGCCCTTCGCCAGACGCGCCAGTCGCTCCCGCGTCGCCTGCACGCGCTCCAGCACGCCGCGCACCGTATCGGCGGTGTCGGTGGCCGCGGCGGCGGCGACGGACGCGAGCTTCCGCACTTCGTCCGCGACGACGGCAAACCCGCGGCCCTGCGGACCGGCGCGCGCCGCCTCGATCGCGGCGTTCAGGGCGAGCATGTTCGTCTGGGTCGCGACGGCCTTGGTCTGCGTGACGAACTTCTGGATCTCGGACGACGCCTTGGCGAGCGCCTCGGCCTCGGCGACCCCCTTCTCGACTTCCTCGGCCAGCTTCGCGAGTTGCGCCGTGCTCTGATCGAGCACTTCCTTGTTGCGCCGCGCGACGTCAGTCACCGCGGTATTACGCCGGACCGAGTCCTCCGCCCCGGCCGCGAGGATCGTGGCGATCTGAACGATCTTCGCGGCGTCGTCCGCGGCCGCTCGCACCAGCTGCGCCTGATCCGCGGCGCGCTTGCTCAGATCCTGGCAGGTGGCGGACATCTCCCCCGTCGACGCGCTCATTTGCTCCGTCGAGGCCGAGATTTCGGTCGCCATCGCCGCCGCCTCGTCGGCCGCGGTCCGGATGGCGCCCACCAGACGACGCAGGGCGACGACCATCGAGTGCACCGACGAGAGCAGGTCGCCCACCTCGGCCGTCCCGCCTCGCTCCGTCACGACCGTCACGGAGAGATCGCCTCCGGCGATCCGGCTGGCGATGGCGCCCGCCGCTCTGACGGGTTGCGTCACGCGTATGTTGAGCCGCCGCCAGAACAGGAACAGGAGGGCGAGCGTCGCTCCGAACAAGACGACCGTCCAGAGCGCGATGCTCGCCGCGGTACTGCGGGCGGCCGCGTACGCCACCGCCACGGGCTCCCGGAATACCACCCACCACTTGCCGTTCTCCGTCGGCACCGTCACCACCAGCTCGTCTCCCGCGGGGCCGTGCGCGACCGCGGTTGCGGGGCGATCCAGGCGTGGCACCAGAGCGGCGTCGGCGAGCGGGTGCAGCACGCCCGCCTTGTCCGCCCCCACGATCTGGATGCCCGCCGAGTCCACGACCTGGACATGCGCGGCGCCGGTCAGCTCCGCCGTCCCGAGGAGCTGCGACAGACGATCGAGCGCGAAGACCGCCTTCAGCACACCGACGGGACGCGCAACCCGGGGCGCGCGGATCGCGATGTCGTACTCGAGCGATACCACGGCCGCCGACGAGTCGTAGCTCGGCGGACCGTCGTAGGCACCGTCCGCCACGGCCCGCTGCCACCACGCCTCGTCTGACTGCACGAAGTCGGAGGTGCGCCCCGACGAGAGCACGTTGTACCCGTGGCTCTCCGTGAAGAACAGCTCGGCGAAGTCGGAGCGCTGGCTGTAATCGTGGAGATAGGTGGCGAGGTCCGGATCCCCGCCCAACTCGCGGCGTTGATTGAACATCCGCTCGAGGGTGGGAATATCGAGCTGTGTCAGGCGCTGGCGTACCGCCTGCTGCGACGCGTCCACCGCCGCCCGCACCACCGCGGGCGAGCGCGCCAGCGCCTCCGCCTCCTGGTGGCGCTCGCGCAGGTAAAGGCTCACGAGGGATGCCACGTGGGACGCGACATCCTGCCCGCGTGCGTTCGCTTGCTGCTGCACGACGCGGGTGGCGCTCCTGCTCGAGAGCAAGGCGAAGGCGGTGACGAGCCCGAAGGCCACGAGAGCCCCCGTGAGGAGGAAGCTCGGCCGGAACTGCCGCGGGCGGCTGGACATGTCGAGGGTCGGGAGCGAAGCTACGCAGGGTTACCCGGCGAGGCAAGCCTGTTTAATTTCATAGACTTATGACTCAGGTGCCGAGTTACGACCCGGCGGCCGTCGAGGCGCGCTGGCAGGACCGATGGACGCGCGAGCACGCCAACGAGCCCGATCTCGATCGACCGGAACGGCCGTTTTACAACCTCATGATGTTTCCGTACCCGTCGGCCGAAGGGCTGCACGTGGGGAACATGTTCGCCTTCACCGGGGCCGACATCTACGGGCGATTCAAGCGGCTCTCCGGGCACACCGTGTTCGAGCCGATCGGGTTCGACGCGTTCGGCATCCACTCGGAGAACTACGCGCTCTCGATCGGCACGCATCCGGGGAAGCTCATCCCTCAGAACATCGACACGTTCCGTCGCCAGTTACGGCGGTTCGGTGGGATGTTCGATTGGCGGCACGAGCTCTCGACCACGGATCCCCGCTACTACAAGTGGACGCAGTGGATCTTCTTGCAGCTCTTCAAGGCGGGGCTCGCCTTCCGGAAGAAGGCCGCCGTCAACTGGTGCCCCAAAGACATGAGTGTGGTGGCCAACGAGCAGGTGATCAACGGCTACTGCGAGCGGCATCCCGACACGAAGGTCGAGCTGCGCTACCTCGAGCAATGGTTTTTTGCGATTACGAACTACGCCGAGCGGTTGCTCAAGAACCTCGACTGGCTCGATTGGTCCGATTCGACCCGGACACTCCAGAGGAACTGGATCGGTCGGAGCGAGGGCGCGGAGCTCGTGTTCGAGACGCCTGCCGGCTCGAAGGTCAAGGTCTTCACGACCCGGCCGGACACGGTGTTCGGCGCGACGTACATGGTACTCGCGCCCGAGCACCCGTTGGTCGAGCCGCTCACGGCGGAGGAACAGCGTCGCGCGGTGAACGCGTACCGCCGGGAAGCGCAGCGCAAGGACATCGTGTCGCGCAAAGTAGCCGCGGAGAAAGACAAGACCGGGGTCTTTCTCGGCTCGTACGCCCGCAATCCCGCGACGGGGGAAGCGATCCCGATCTGGATCGCGGATTACGTGCTCATGGAGTACGGCACCGGAGCGATCATGGCGGTGCCGGCGCACGACAAGCGGGACTTCGAGTTCGCCACGCAGTACGGGCTCCCGATCCGCGAGGTCGTCCGCACCGGTGAGCCGCTGCCGAGCGTCTCGGAGGACGGCACGCTCGTAAACTCGGGGCGGTTCGACGGCGTCCCGTGCCGCGAGGCCGGCGTCCACATCGTCGCCTGGCTCAAGGAACAAGGCGTCGCCACACCGCAGGTCCAATACCGCCTGCATGACTGGTGCATTTCTCGCCAGCGATTCTGGGGGCCGCCGATCCCGATCATCTACTGCGACCACTGCGGCCCGGTGGGGGTCCCGGAGAAGGATCTTCCGGTCGAGCTCCCGTTCATCGAGGACTTCCGTCCGGATGCGAGCGGGGTGTCGCCGCTCGCGCGCCATAAGGAGTGGTACTTCGTGAAGTGCCCGCAGTGCGGTGCGCAGGGGCGGCGCGAAACCGACGTGTCGGACACGTTCCTCGACTCGGCGTGGTACTACATCCGCTATCCCTCCACCGAGTGTGACGACAGGGCCTGGGACCCGAAGCGCACCACCACCTGGCTTCCGGTGACGAGCTACATCGGCGGGAACGAGCACGCCGTGCTGCACCTCTTGTATTCGCGCTTCATCACCATGGTGCTCCAGGAGCTCGGGCACGTCGCGTTCGAAGAGCCCTTCCCAAAGTTTCGGGCGCACGGGCTCATCATCAAGGACGGCGCGAAGATGTCGAAGTCGCGCGGCAACGTGGTGATCCCGGATGCCTACATCCAGAAATGGGGCGCCGACACGTTCCGCATGTACCTGATGTTCCTCGGGCCGTTTCAAGAAGGCGGCGACTTCCGGGACGAGGGGATCACCGGCATCCGGCGGTTTCTCGACAAGGTGTGGCAGTTGGCGCAGGGGGCTGCGCTGACCCCGGGCGCACGCCCGGGGTTACCGCCGGCCGTGGAGCGGAAGCTCCACCAGACCATCAAGAAGGTGACGGTCGACACGGAGGGGCTCGATTACAACACCGCGATCGCGGCGATGATGGAATACATCAACCTCGTCAGGGAGCAGGGAGTCGGGAGCAGGCCAGCGGTTGAGCCGCTGCTCCTCCTGCTCGCCCCGTACGCGCCGCATCTCACGGAAGAGCTCTGGGCCGCCCTCGGCCACGGGCAGTCGATCTTCCGGGAACGCTGGCCGGCGTTCGACGAACGCCTCGCGGCCGCGGGCGAAGTGGAGGTGGTGGTGCAGGTGAACGGCAAGGTCCGCGGGCGCGTGAACGTGAACCGCGGCGCGACCGAGGCGGAGGTCGTCGCCCTCGCCATGCAGGACGAATCGGTGAAGAAATTCGTGGACGGCAAGCCGGTCCGGAAAACGATCTACGTCCCGGACCGCGTGCTGAACCTCGTGATTTAGGGAATCTTCGCGATCAGGTCGCCCACGACGTAGCCGATGCCCGCCACGCCGAGTCCGACGACGAACATATCGATCCCGCTGCGGATCACGCCGCGACCCGTGAAGAAGCTCCTCGCCGCGCCCACGGCGAAGTGCGAAAGCATGGCGATCGAGAACGCCGTCCACACGGCCGTTCGCCCGGGGAAGGCGAGGAACGGAAACACCGGAATGAACGCGCCCACCGCCGTCGCCACGCCCGTCACCCAGCCCTCCCGGAAGGGTGTGGCATGGGCCTCCCCGATCTTCAACTCTTCACGGACCTGCTCGTCCAGGGCGCGCTGCGAGTCGCGCATGACCTCTGCGGCCATCTTGCGCGCGATACCCGCCTCGATCCCCTTGGTCTGATAGACCAGCGCGAGCTCTTCCTCCTCCACTTCGGGCATGATGCGGATCTCTTCTTTCTCCATCGCGATCTCGTGCGCGTACACCTCCTGCTCGCTCTTGGCCGCCAGGTAGCCGGAGGCCCCCATCGAGAGCGCGTCGGCGATCATCCCGGCCAACCCGGAGAGCAAGACGAGATGCGGGGCCACGTCCGCGCCGATCACGCCGGCGACAAGACCAAAGTTCGCGGTGAGACCGTCGTTGAACCCGTACACGACGTTGCGCAAGAAGCCCCCCGACCCGGTCTTGTGCCACGGCTCCGCCGCCCGGCCCGCGAGCCCCGCCAACGTCTCGGCGTGCGCCGCCGACTCCTTGGCCAGCTTGAGCGACACCTCGCGGGCGTCGTCGAACCCCGCTTGCTTGTGAAGGTCCATGTACCCCTTCACCTCTTGCCCCTCTTCCCGCAGGAGCAGGGGTAAGAGATAGCCGGGCCCGAAGCGCCGGCCGAACCACGCCCGGAGCCGGGCGTTCAGCGACGGACGGGGACGCCCGACCTTGTGCCCGTGCTCGGCGAGCAGCTTCTCCCACATCTGCACGTGGCGCTCTTCGACGCCCGCGAGCTTGATGTAGACGTCTTTGCGCTTCTGGTCGCGCTCCTGGCCCGAGAGGACCAGGTACAGGAACGCCGCGTCGTATTCGTCCTGCCAGTGCTCGAGCCAAGTGTCGAGCGTGGAGCGATCGAGAGGCATGGCTGGAAGATAGCTGCAACTTACAGAATGGCAATCGGTTAGACACGGCATCGAGTGCCGCCGTGGCACCACGGCGTCGAGCGGCGCCGGTGCTCGACGGCTCTGCGTGACGCCTTCGCGCGACGACCCTCGTACTTGACGCATCTATGTTGTTCAGGAGATGACCATCTCACTCGCCGTTCCTGACATCCTCGTTGCGCGGGCGAAGACGGGCGACCTGGAAGCGCTCGAAGCGCTCTACCGGGCGTTCGAGACGCCCGTCTACAACCTGGCGCTGCGCATGTTGCGCCAGCCCGAGGATGCGGAGGACGTTCTCCAGGAGACGTTCCTCGAGGTCGTGAAGAGCATCAAGCAGTACCGCGGCGAGGGCCATTTGTGGGGTTGGGTTCGGCAGATCACCATGTCGAAGACGTTGATGCGGATCCGTCGCGGGCAGCTCCGGGACACCGACGAGCTCCACGAGGAGCACACCCCGTCGAGTGCGGGCCTGGGCGTCGGAAGCGTGCCCGCCCGCATCGATCTCGAGCGGGCGTTCGAGCGGCTGACGCCCACGTCACGCGCAGTGGTGTGGCTGCATGATGTCGAAGGGTACACGCACGAGGAGATCGCGGAGCAGATGGAGCGCACGGTGAGTTTTTCGAAGTCGCAGCTGGCGCGGGCACACGCCCGGCTTCGCCTGCTGCTTGAAGAGGAGGGAGCGGCTCAATGATGCACTGTACGATGGACGATCTGCTCGCGCTGCAAGCCGGTGAAGCGTCCGGGTGGGCTCGACAGCACGCGGCGGCGTGCCCGGCCTGTCGCGCGGAGCTCGAGGCACTATATCAGCGCGTGGCGCAGCTCAAGGCATTGCCCGTACACCGGTCGCCGCGGGACCGCTGGCCCGCCGTGCGCGACGCCGTGCTCGCGGAGCGCCGCCGCCGCCGGGAACGCTGGGGCGTGTGGAGCGTGGCCGCGGCGGCCATGGTTGCCGGGCTGCTGGTGTTCCGTCCATTCTGGACGCCGCCTGTCGTCGGCGCCGACCTGGCGCGCGTCAAGCAGCAGTCGGCCACGCTCGAGCAGCAGCTCCAGCGCTACGAGCCGGATGGGCGCGTGACCACCGGTCGTGAGGCAGCTGTGGCGTCAGCCTTGGAAGATCGTATTGCCGTCATCGACGGCGAGCTGACCCGAGTAGGTCCGGTGGACGTGGGCGCAGATCCCGCGGAGCTCGTCAAACTGTGGCAGCAGCGGGTGGATCTCATGCGGCAGCTCGTGACCGTGCGGGTGACCCGCGCTTCCTACGTGGGCCTGTAGAGCCCGGAGGGATATCGGAGATGCAGCGGAAGTGGATAGTCTTGGCGGTCGCGGCGGTCGTCGCGACGCCGATCGTGCTCGTCGCCCAGGACACGACGGCTCCTGCCCCTCGTGTCAGGCGGGCGCCGCGGGTGGCGCGCGGCTTTGCCTATACCATGGGTGAGAACCGCGGCCGGATCGGCGTGATCGTGCGGACCGACGCCAACACCGAGTCCGACAAGGTCGGTGCCAAAATCGAGGCGGTGACCCCGGGCGGGCCGGCGGATAAAGCCGGCCTCAAGGTCGGGGACATTATCACGAAATTCAACGGCACGTCGCTCGGCGGCGTACCGTCGGACGACGATGAAGAATCAGGGCCGGGGAAAAAGCTCGTCGAGCTCGCCCATCAGCTCGATCCTGGTGATACAGTGCAGGTCGAATACCGGCGGGGCACCGATTCCAAGAGGGCCACCGTCGTGGCCGCGAAGCTCGGGGACGGACGGTTCAGGATCGAGATGGGTGACCCTGGAATGATGGTGATGCCCGGCATGCCCGACATGCATGACATGCCCGACATGAACTTCGACCTCTTCGTCTCTCCCTGGGGCGATCTGAAGCTGGTGAGCCTCAACCCGGATCTCGGCGACTACTTCGGGACTAAAGAGGGGATCCTCGTCGTGAAGGCGCCGGCCGACTCGAGCCTCCCGTTGAAGGGCGGCGACGTCATCATCTCCGTCGGCGGTCGGAAGCCCTCGAGTCCGGAGCACGCCATGCGCATTCTCCGGTCGTACGACAAAGGCGAGACGGTCTCGATCGAGATCCTGCGGAAGCAGAAGCGCATGACCGTGGCCTGGCGGGTTCCGTCGCGCGACGACCGGTTCCGGGTGCGCGAGGAGCGGCACGAGCACGAGCGGGACGAGCAGAGTGCGTGGCGACGGCAGGCGCGACAGCGACTGCGGTTCCAGCGCGTGTAAAACAAACGGGGGCCACCATCTCGTGGCCCCCGTTCTCGTTCGCGGATATCAGTTCAGGCGTCGCGCAGGCAGGACTTGATCGAAGGCGCTGAACTCGAAGGGCTTGGGCACGCACGGCCGGCCCGTGGAGGCGAGGAACCCGCGCACGCCGTCGTCCACCAGCTGCCCGGTCGTGAAGATCACCCGTTCGGCGTAGGACGGATCGCGCGCCTTGAGCTCGCCGAACAGCTGCTCCCCGGAGAGGTCGGGCATCCGCATATCGATGATGACGGCGTCGAACGCGTCCTCGCGCATCCGGGCCAGCGCTTCCTTCCCGCTGGCCGTCGTTTCCACCTCGTGACCCCGACTCGACAGATAGCGCTGCAGCGCGACCCGGACTGATGCCTCGTCGTCCACGACCAGGACGTGCAGACGATCGGTGACGGCCTGGGTCGCCGGGGTGCTCAAGAACTCGCCCGTGCCCCGGGGCGCCACGACCGGGAGCTCGATCACGAACCGGGCGCCGCCCTGCGGCGCGTTCTCAGCCCAGATGCGCCCTTCGTGCTCGCGCACGATACCCAGGGAGATCGAGAGGCCGAGCCCCGTGCCCGAGCCGGTCGGCTTCGTAGTGAAAAACGGATTGAAGATGCGCTCGAGCAGGTTGGGCGGGATCCCGGGTCCCGTGTCTTCCACTTCGATCCGGATCAGCTCGCCCGTGCGACGTGTGCGGACGGTGAGGCGCTGCTGGTCCCGCTCCGCGCGCTCCATCGCCTGCTCGGCGTTCGTGATCAGGTTCAGGAACACCTGCTGCAGCTGGTGCGCATCCGCCATCGTTTCCGGCACCTGCTCGTCGTAGTCCCGCTGCACGTCGATGCCTCGGACGCGGAGCTCGTAGCCCCGCAGCTCGAGCGTATCGTCGAGCACCTGGTTGACCGACGTCGGCGTGCGCTCCGGTTTGTGCTGGCGCGCGAACGTCAGGAGGTTCTGCACGATGCGCGACGCCCGCCGGGCTTCGGCGTAAATCATTTCGGCGGCGGTCCGCTGGTCCGGCGGGAAGCGTTTCTCCGAGAGGAGCAGCTGGGCGAAGGCGGAGATGCCCGCGAGCGGGTTGTTGAGCTCGTGCGCCACGCCGGAGACGAGCTGCCCGATCGCCGACATTTTCTCGGACTGGATGAGCTGCTCCTGCAGCATCTTCTGGTCGGTCACGTCGCGGATGACGCAGAGGACCTCTTCGTCCAGCTGCGGCGTCGAGTACGTCACCTGAATCGTGCGGACCTCGCCGTCCTTGCGATAGAAGTTCGTCTCGAACAGGCCGGTCTCCCCGGCGAGCGCCTTTTGGAAATGTCCCAACGCTTTGGGGAGCTCGTCGTCCGGGAGCATGGGGGCGAACCACTGCCCCAGGAGCTCTTCGCGGCGATAGCCCGAGATGATCTCGGCGGCGTGGTTGAACGTGGTGAATCGGCCGTTCGCGTCGAACGTCGCGATCGCGTCCGATGCGGACTCGAACAGGTTCCGGTAGCGGGCTTCCGAGCGCGCCAGGGTATCCTGCGCCCGCTTCTGCTCCGTGATGTCGCGCAAGGTGGCGACCGTGCCGAGCAGCTCGCCCTCGAGGACGAGCGGCGTCGTGGCCACCGCCACCACGCGCTCCTCCCCGTCGACCCGCACGACCTTCGTCTCGTAGTGCTGCGCCTCGCCCCCGACGGCTCGATGCTCGCGCTCCGCCACGTGCTGACGCTCGCTCAAGGCGACGAGGTCGTCGATGGGAGTTCCCGCGAGATCTTCGAGCGGCCGCCCGAACAGCTCGGCCGCCGCCCGGTTGGCCGTCAACACCATCCGGTCGACGCCGGTGACGACGACGGCGTCCGCGAGGGCCGCGACGATCTCCCCTGCGACGCGCAGCTGGTCGAACGGCCGGCGTGGCGGCGCCGACTTGGAGGAAGGCGTCGTGGGGCCAATCCCACGCGTCGGTGAAACGCGCCTGCCCTTACTCATGAGTCGTAGGAAGCCACCATCGCACCCTTCATCAGCACCAGGCTCTTCAGCGCCGAGTCCGTCACGCCTTGCGGCCCCTCGCCGCGCTTGACGCAGTTCTTGATGATCTCGAGCGCGTGGATGGGGTGCTCATCGTCGTACTTCGCGTGCTCCTCCAGCCACCAGCGCCCGCGCGGTCCGATCTTCTCGTTCTTGGCGAGCCCGCGTAGCGCCTTCTCGGAGATCTTCTGCGCCACGCCTTCCACGGCGTAGTTGGTCGCCGACACCGCCGCTCCGAAGCTCGCGTTCCGACACATGTCGGTCAGATAGGCGTGGAACTCCTTCACGTCGGGGATCATCGGCTCGGGCACCTGGAACCGCTCCTTGGGGACGTTAAAGCCGTCGCCCATCGCTCGCCACATCGCGTCGTGCCGCTTCTCCACCCGGATGTTGTCCCGGAAGAACGGCTTGCCGTCCTCAGGCGACCGGTCGAGCAAGAGCTGCAGCCACTGGGGAAAGTCCCGGATGATCGGGTAGAACGCCACGAGGAAGTTCTGAATCCGGCCGTCCGCCAACTGGTTCTCCGAAGCGTCCACGATCACGCGCGTGTCGAGGATCGCTTCGCGGCTCGGATCGAGCGCGGCATCCAGGTCGGCCACCCATTTGGGGTGGGGGGTCACCTGCACGGTCATCTGGTCTCCTTCCAGGGCGCGAGCGAGGGATAAAAAAGGGCCTGGCGCGGGCTCCAAATGTAGCGCCGTGGCCCTTCCGCACAATTTGCCATGCGACCTCACAACTTGTGGGAAGAGAATCGATTGGGCTGTGAGCGTCGTTACCAGTTGACACGATATATCGTGTCGCTATATCTTGACGTTACATCGCAAACGGAGCGCTAAGTATGGCGAGGGAATTCAGTTGGGACCGGTTCGCCTTCGGGTTCGGCCCGCGGGGGTTCTTCTGGGCCGGTCCACGCGGACGCCGGCGTCGCTGGTTCGAGTCGGGCGACATGAAGTACGTGATCCTCAAGCTGCTCAAGGACAAGCCCCGCCACGGCTACGAGGTCATGAAGGAGCTGCAGGAGCGGCTGCACGGCTGCTACTCGCCGTCGCCGGGAACCGTCTACCCCACGCTGCAATGGTTGGAAGACGAGGGCCTGGTGGTCGCCAAGGAAGTCGAAGGCAAAAAGGTATACGAGATCACCGATGCGGGACGGCAGTTTCTCGAGGAGCACCGCGACGTGGTCGACGACATCTTCGAGCGCGTGCGTGAGGCCGTAGACAGCACGCTCGGCGGCAAGATGGCGGATGTCAACCGCTCACTGGGGCGATTGGTGAAGGCGGTCTACCGTACCGGGTGGCGGTCTCGCGACGAAGCGACGCGAGAGGGCCTCGTCAAGATCCTTGACCAGGCTATGGCCGAAGTGGAAGCGCTCGTCGACGCCGGGCGCTCCGCCGGTACGACCGCCTTATGACGATGCGGTCAGCTCGGCCTGGTGCTCGATAACCCTGCCCACCAGCCCGTAGCGGCGCGCCTCTTCGGCGGTCAGCCAGAAGTTGCGCCGGGTGTCCTCCTCGATCCGCTCGAGGGGCTGCCCGGTCTGTTGGGCGAACACGCGATTGAGCCGGTCCCGCATCTTGAGGATCTCGCGGGCCTCGATCTCGATATCGCTCGCGGAGCCGCCCGCGCCGCCCGCGGGCTGGTGCAGTAGGAATCGGGTGTTCGGGAGGCAGAAGCGGTCCTCACGGGGGACCGCCACGTAAATCAGGGCGGCGATACTCGCCACCCATCCGGTCCCGACCATCCGGACCCGGGGACTCAAGAACCGCACCAAATCGTGGATCGTATCGCCCGCCTCGACGTGCCCGCCCTGGGAGTTGATGAACACGGTGATGTCGTCGCTCGATTCGCCCGCCAGCGCGAGGAGCTGCGCCGTCACGTCCGCCGCCACCCGTTGGGTGACCTCTCCGCTCAGGATCACCGTCCGGGCGCGGAACAGCCGCTCGGCGATCAGGTTGTAGGGTGGAACCAGGGACGACTCGAGAGGCGTCAGCTCTTCCATGAGGACTCCGCGGTTGGGGTCTACGTAGTAGTGCTCCGGCGGTGCGCGAGTTCCGTGAGCGCGCGGGTCACGTACACGCGCGTCATCTGCTTCCGCCACGAAAGATCGAAGTCGGTGTTGTCCATGGGCTTCGCTGGGCGGTACGCCGCGTCGGCGGCCGCCGCGATCGCTTCCGGTGCGAGGGTTGATCCGCGCAGCGCGGTCGCGGCTTCAGGAATCTCCTGCGGCCAGCTGGCGACACCGCCGAGGACCACTCGGGCGTCCGCCACCCTGTCCCCGTCCCCGTTCCCCTCCCCCTCCCACCGCACCCACGCGGCCACGCCAAGCACCGGGAAGTCGAACGAGCCCCGACGGCGCAGCTTGTGGTACACGGCGTCCCAGGCACCCGGGGCGGCCGGG
>Ga0207663_10000194_pt1 | contig 27083 bp, 36 predicted proteins | sample LARL53metaG_FD_184346 | JGI IMG/M metagenome (GOLD analysis project Ga0207663, IMG submission 184346) | Corn, switchgrass and miscanthus rhizosphere microbial communities from Kellogg Biological Station, Michigan, USA - LAR L5-3 metaG... | ecosystem: Host-associated > Plants > Roots >...
AAGCGTTTTGATAGTAGTTGGTAACGACGAAATTATTGGCCGATTATCTAGATCCATTCCAGGTATAGACGTTAAGCAAGTAAAAAAATTAAGTGTATTGGATTTAAGTCCTGGATCAAAGCCTGTGAGGTTGACGATTTTTTCAGAAAACGCAATTAAACAATTAAATGACATCAAGACACCTTTGCAGACAGTAACAGAGATGATCCATCATACATGAGTAGGAATAAGGTCGTTTCATTGACTTTGGATCAAGCTGAAAAAATAATTATTGAACCCTATATAACGGAGAAAACATTTAATTTAATCGAAAAGGAGAATAAATTGACATTTATAGTCACCGAAAACGCAACAAAGAAGCAAATTGCAGAAGCATTATTGGTATTGTATGAATCCGAAGCAACCGAAGTCAACACGTTGAGGACTATACGAGGTAAGAAAGCTGTTGTTAAATTTATGGCAGCAGAGGGTGCACGAGACCTCGCTACAAGGTTGGGCCTTGTGTGACCCTTATTACTAGGGAATCTAATTATTCAATACACGGTAGATTTAAAAGTGGTATCATGGGTTCAGAGTGTGATATAATTGGTTCGTGAGTTCAAATTCAAAGGTTATTCAGCTGAACAATTACAAACCTTATCGATAGAAATGCTGTTACCACTTTTAAATGCCAGACAGAGAAGATCCCTGGATAAAAGGGTTGCCCATTATATGAATGATGGAAAGAGAAAATTGCGGGAAGAGATAAAACTGGCAATAGAAGGCAAACTTAATGGTCAATTAAGAACCCATATCAGAGACATGATAATCCTCCCGGACATGATAGGACTTAATATTAATGTTCATAATGGCAAGGATTTTTTTAGCATTAATATTAGAAAGGAAATGATTGGACATTACCTAGGAGAATATGCTATAACAAACAAACGAGTTCAGCATGGCGCTCCGGGTGTTGGTGCATCAAGATCCAGTTTATACGTCCCGTTGAAGTGATTCGTAGATGCCTAATTATTCTTACTCCTTCACTAACTTCGACAAAACAAAGCATGTTAGATCTGCTCTTCGAGAAAAAGATATTTCGCATAAACATGCTCGTGAAGTTGCCCTTGCCATAAGGGGGATGTCCATTGAAAATGCGAGAGAATTTTTGGAGAATGTTATTGCAAAACAAATTGCGGTTCCTTACAGGCGATATAATAATGAGGTAGCACATAGATCAAATATCCGAGACGGTTTTTTTGCAGGAAGATTTCCCAAGAAAACAGCAAGGGAATTTTTGAAACTCCTAGATAATCTAGAATCGAATGGTGAGTATAAAGGAATGGATCTTGATAGATTGAAAATAGTTAGCGCAGTTACTCACAAAGGAACAAAATTAGAACGCTTTACTCCCCGGGCTATGGGGAGGTCAAGTCCCAAGATTGACACTTTGGTGCATGTAGAACTCGTTGCACAGGAGGTAGCATCAGAATAATGAGTGCCGTAAAGAATGTAATGAAAAGCAATTATCGTAACATGGAACTTGATGAGTATTTGGCAGCAAGTTTAAAGGATGCAGGCTATGGCGGTGTAGATGTTCAAAAAACGCCAATTGGGACGAGGATAACACTTTATGTCACACGCCCTGGTCTAGTCATTGGAAGAAAAGGGATTGGGATTAAGGATATTACGTCTAAATTAGAAGAAAAATTCGGTTTGACAAATCCCCAAATATCGGTTATGGAAGTTGCTGTCCCTGAATTGAATCCGAAGATAATGTGCAACCGAATTGCCCAGTTGATTGAACGAGGGACCGCTTTTAGAAGAGCCTGTCTTTGGACTATAAATACAATCAGCAACGCTGGTGCACTAGGGGTGGAAGTAACAGTTGCCGGTAAACTTAGAAGCGAACGCGCTCATTTTGAAAAACATTCCTCAGGCGTTCTACCAAAGAGCGGAGATATAGCAGAGAAGGTAGTGAAAGTGGGAGTAACACATGTTCGAACAAAGATGGGTCTAATGGGCATACAATTGAGAATTGCCTTGAAGAACGAAATGCCACAAGACTTTGAATATTCTGATGCGTCTTTGTTAGATGCACAAACGACGGAATCTCAAACAACAATAGAAAAACAACCAACACAACAACCAGTGGCTGAACATGCAATTACGAGTAGTTTGCCCGAAGAACAGAGGGTTGTGCCAGCTGGGGGAAATGCTGATGGCAAGGGCTAAGCTAAAGACACTTAGAGAAATGAGTAACGATGATCTGTCAGGAAAATTAACGGATCTCAGGACAGATCTCTCAAAGATTAGATCGGAAGGAGCAAAAGGAACCTTGAAGAAACAAACGGGAAGCGTCAAATATGTTCGTAGAGATGTGGCAAGAATTTTGACTATTCTTAATGAGAGGAAGATCAACCTATGATTAACAACGAAAATATTTTCGCACACGAGCTCGTCGGTCTTCAAGCCAGGATAGAAGAAAGTTCAGATAGATCGCTTACAGGCTTGTCTGGCATGATAGTCCTTGAAACGAAAAATATGATTAGTATAAAGACTGGTACAGGCGTAAAACATATATCTAAATTGGTAGCAAGAAAAATTCAATTATGTCTTCCCTTAGGCAGTTGTTTTATAAATGGTTCGTCGTTAATCGGAAGACCAGAGGATCGTGTTACAACACTTTAGAGTTGAATAAAATTGGTTAGAAATATCGGTATCTCCGTTACGCCACCCCGAAAGTCATGCGAGGATAAACTCTGTCCTTTCCATGGAGTCCTTTCAGTACGAGGAAAAATGTATAATGGGACAATTATTAGTACGAAAGCAAAAAATATGGCAGTTGTAGCTCGGGAGTATCCACATCCGGTACCAAAATACAAGAGATATGAGAGAAGTAAATCCAAGTTGCATGCATATATCCCAGGGTGCGTTGACGTTGAAGAAGGTACGGATGTAAAAATCGCTGAATGCAGGCCTTTATCAAAAACCGTATCATTCGTTATAATTGAGGTAACTAACAAAAATGGCAGCAAAGACTAGGGCCGTCTCGGCCAAAGGAGTCGAAGAATTTCGACCATATATTACAAGAGCTCTTCCAATTACAGCTGAATTGACGTGCGCGGACAACACCGGTGCAAAGGTTGTGCGTATAGCTCAGGTTACTAGATACAAGGGTAGACATTCTAGGCTGCCTTCTGCTGCGGTCGGAGATTTTGTAACGGTAACAGTTAAAAAAGGTCCAGCAGAACTTCGGAGACAAATATTCGGGGCAGTAATAATAAGGCAAAAATACCCGATCAAAAGACTGAATGGCGTTCGGGTCACATTTGAAGACAACGCAGCAGTCCTTGTAACTCCGGAAGGGGAGATTAAAGGAACTGATATAAAGGGCCCTGTTGCTGCAGAGGCAGCAGAAAAATGGCCCAGGATAGCGAACTTAGCATCGTTGATAATCTAGAGATGTATATTATAAAATGTCAAATTTGAATCCCACGTTAAAACATGTTCCAAAACATCTTCACGACGCAAGAATTTGCTCTACGTTAATCGAGGATCTACGTCGACAATATCATAGACGGAACGTACGAGTAATAAAGGGTGATACTGTGAAGGTGATGCGGGGTGAATATACTGGAATCGAAGGAAAGGTTGAAAAGGTTAATACCGAAAGGGGAACCTTGGCAATCGAAGGTGTTCAGAGAGAGAAGATTAAAGGCGGAAATGTCAAAGTTCAGATACATGCTTCAAACGTAACAATCGTAGGTTTGAACTTACAGGACAAGTATAGGCAAGGCAAACTTCAGAATTTGGATCGTGAAACAAAAGGTGAACAACGAGATGTCGAAGATAACAAACGTAAAAAGACTTCAAAAAATAAGAAGGGTGAAAAGGAGGAGGATAAGGGTTAATGGCAAAGATCGGCGGCGACACTAGAGTAAAAAGACAGATGGCTCCAACATTCTGGAGTATTAGAAGAAAGAAAGGCCGATTTGTACTTCGAGTAAAGCCAGGAGCCCATTCAAAGAGAAGAGCGTATCCTCTAGGAATTATCCTTAGAGATGTACTCAAGATAGCAAACACAATGCACGAGGCGGAAAGAATTGTAAATGGCGGTAAAATAAAAGTAGATGGTATAATAAGAAGAGATGTCAACTTTGGGGTAGGACTAATGGATATAGTCGAGCTTGCTTCTATCGGACAAGCATATCGATTTGTCCCCAAAGACTCCAGATTGCTGGTCCCTGTGAGTGTTAAAGACGATGAGAAATTCAAGAAACTTCTCAAGATCACAAGCAAAGTAGCAATTAAAGGAAACAAAGTTCAATATGGTTTTCATGACGGAAAAACTGTCATTAGCGATCAAAAAATGAGGGTCGGTGATACATGTGTTGTGCAACTTCCAGAGTCAACAATCAACGAACACATCGAATTCGAAAGGGGTTCGGTAGTACTGGTAACAAGCGGAGAGAACGCCGGCGGCGTAGGTAAAGTAGAAGATATTAGAGATGGCGTTTTTTCTCTACCGAAGCGTGCGCTCGTGTCTTTCGCAGAAAGATCAGTCGAACTTCCTGTGGAAATCATTATGACTGTCGGTTCAGAGAGACCGCTTATAAAGGTGAATTAGCCCGATGAATCAGGAACAAATTCAAGAGTCCCAACCTATGAAAAAAATCGGTGTAGGCAAGGTTGTGATCAATATCGGTGTTGGAAAATCTGGCGAGCCCTTGGAAAAAGCAAAACGAGCATTACAGGAATTAACCTCTAGACGGCCAAGTGTACGGGGAGCAAAAAATAGCGTGCGAGATTTTAATATCCATAAGGGAGAGCCTATTGGTGCAATGATAACGCTTAGAAGGGAACCAGCTGTTACGTTTTTAAGAAGTGTACTTGCATCAACTAGAAATATTTTGAAAGCTTCATCTTTTGATAGCAATGGAAATATCTCAATTGGAATTCATGAGCACATTGATATACCGGGAACAAAATACAACCCTGAGATCGGTATTTTCGGAATGGACGTTAGTATTTCATTAACAAGGCCAGGTTATCGGATAGCAAAGAAAAGAGAAAGAGGGAGGATTGGTAAAGGCCATAGGATAACAAAAGAAGAGGCAATAGAGTTCTTTAAACAACGATTCGGAGCTGAAATAGCATAATGCCTAAACCACGAGAGTATACTATAACTGGAAGAAAGCAACTTAGGCATGGAAAAGGAAACAGATGGTGTAAAAGGTGCGGATCCTATGTCGGTCTTATCCAAAAATATGATATTATGCTATGCAGGCAGTGCTTCAGGGAAGTAGCTAGCAGTTTGGGTTTCATAAAATACGCATAGCGAGGATGGGTGAGAGTTAGAATATGCCAGCTTTAAATGTATTATCAAATTTGTTTACAACATTATATAATAATGAATCTCGTAGGAAGAAGGAATGTATTGTGATACCTGCATCAAAATTTGCAAGTGAGGTATTACGCGTGATGCAAAAACACCGCTTTATTGGTGAATTTGAACAAGTTGATGACGGCAGATCTGGCAAATTTAGAATTCAGTTATTGGCAAAAATTAACAAATGTGGAATAGTTACACCAAGGTTTAGTGTAAAGAAAGGTGGATATTTGGACTGGGAAAGGCAATTTTTACCGGCATACAATATGGGAATACTTCTTGTATCGACAAGTCAAGGGATTATGTCTCACCATGACGCCCAAAATAAACGCTTGGGGGGGGCCTTAATAGGCTATGTATACTAAGGAAGAAATTTTTGCTGCAATAGACTTACCCTCTGCTGTAACAGTTACGAAGGAAGAAAATACCATTACCGTAAAGGGTAAGCTAGGAACCTTAAAGAAAGATCTTACAAGATTGCCTGCAACGGTCAGTATCGAAGACAAAAAGTTAATTATCAAACCATATGGCACACGTAAAAAAGATCTTGCTATAACGAATACTGCCAGAAGCATTATTGAGACTATGATTAAAGGTGTGGAAAACGGCTTTACTTATAAGCTAAAGATAGTTTATGCACATTTTCCAATTTCCGTAAAAGCGAGAGGAAAGGAGATATATATCGAGAATTATTTCGGTGAAAGATCACCTAGGGTTTCTAAGGTCGTTGGTGATGACACAAAAGTGAATATCATCGGAGAAGATGTAGTAGTACAGGGACCAAGTTTAGAGCACGTCTCACAAACGGCCGCCAATATAGAATTTTCCACAAAAGTAAAAGGCAAGGATCAGCGAGTATTCCTAGATGGTCTATATATTTACTCAAGAGAAGACGGCATGAATTAGAAAGATGCTACTTTCAGATTCATTTGTGTGTCTACATGCGTACGGATATAGGAAGCATCTTTCTAAACTCGACTAGAAATATGAACAAGCTTCCAATAGTCCGATAGTTACTATGGGAAATTTTTTTGTATATTTATTGTTTTGTTTCCATTGTTCGGCTCTGTTCACTTAGCAAATATAATCATGCTATTATTATATACTTCTACAAACAGATTAAACCAATTTCTAACATGTTCTAATGTACAGTTATCTTTTTGACATGGAAAATAATGATCAAACATTTCAGTTCTGTTTTTTATGTATTGAATAGTTGGTTCTATAATGATGCTTTTTTTTCGTAATAATATGAGTGACTATGATGACGTAATTTCAAAAATCTACATGCTTGTGGATACCATGTACCACCACCATCATCAGTAGAAACTGGATTTTTTCCATACTTTTTAAACAAGTCTTGAAGAAACTGTTCAGCAACAATAAGTATACTCCTTTCTAGAGAAATACGCATGCATACATATCCAGAATTGATTTACTTTTAGGTTCAATTGCAATCCATCCATCTTTAACAAGACTACTTCTTCTTCTCTCTACCTACTCTAATCACTGTTTTATCTATATAATGAATTGCGATATTTTCGTTCTCTTCTTCTGCCATACCTTTGTTGGTTTATAATAATGTAGTATCCAATTCCAGATTGATTGATACATGATTTCTTTTGACAAATGGCAATAATAAATGCTCTGATGTTTTTCTAAGCGAAAGACCAGAAAAGTACCAAGTAAGTGTAGGGCGTAGTAAATATACTTTGAAGGAGTTCTGCTTCTTTTGAATATGACCATTTAAAGAAGTAGGGTGTCTTAAGCTATAGATTTATCGTTAACTGAACAGAGCCCATTGTTCTAAGTTTGATATCTAAACATTTATTTTGTGCTTAATTTGGTTCTATACTGCGCCGCTGTAGCTCAGCATGGTAGAGCAAATTCATGGCATGTGCTTTGGAGCTTAACTGGCTGTTAACCAGTGGGTCATCAGTTCGAGTCTGATCAGCGGCGCTATATACCATTTAAGTTGAAATATATCAAAACATACTTAATCGATCAACTCATACAACAATAACATCTAGTGCAATTGCATCTGCAAGCAGATCTAGATGTTTATTTGCCACTATAAATCCATTTTTGACTTCAGATGGCGAAACCCATCTGTTAGATGAAGAAAACAATCTTTCTTTTTTCATTCGACCTTCAAGCTGTTCTATATCTAATTCCCTTTCTTCGATTTCTTGAGTTTCATTGTGTTTGATTGTGAGTAAAACCTTTTTTACTAGAACTCTCCTCCCAAATCTTTGTGAATGATCTCGTGCATTCTCATCTATCTCGATAAGCTTTATCTTTATCTGAAGCTTGTTAAGAGCGTCTCTACTTGTCAAAAGCCGATCATCTACAAATCTGTCATAACTCATACGATCTACAGGAATAATATACTTGTACAGTATATTAACCAAGCCATAATTATATGACTACACCTTATGCCCTTTAAAGTGATAAAAGATGCTACCATCGGAATTGATTCCACAGTTAATCATGGTAACCTCCATTCCATGTCGTAATGGTCGTCCAAATACGGATCCTACTAGTCTAATACCAGACATGTCTACTATTCCAAACATTCCTTCAATATTTTTTAAATAAGAAAAGGTAAACTCAAGGAGAATGCCTTTTCCCTCAAATTTCTTTAAATCTGCTTTTGATAGGCATCCAGGACAATATTGAGAAGGAGGCCATATTTTCTTTTTGCATGAAGCACAAACATAAATTCTAAACTCACCCTTTCGTATATAATCTAAAAATTCCTGCATTTTGATCAAACACCAAGAATAATAACTGTAGCTGACGTTCCGGCCGCGGCAAGGTTATGAACGAGCCCTGTCTTACAGCCTTTAATTTGTCTTTTACCAGCTTTTTCTGATAACTGGGCTGCAACTTCCGCCGTTTGAGCAAGACCAGTTGCACCCAACGGATGACCACAACCGAGAATCCCACCACGAGGGTTAATTGCTATTTCATTTTGATGGTCAAATTTGCCACCTTCCCCTTTTTCAGTAAACCCAAGATCCTCATATGCCAGGATCTGGAGGATTGTAAATGCGTCATGTAACTCAACAATGTCTATATCGTGAGGACTGAAGTCTGACATATTGTATGCCATTTGTGCAGCAATTTGCGTAGCTCGATTCGTTGTTAGATCATCGTGTGTCACTTTGTTGAAGCTAGCGCCAACCGTATGTTGTCCTATTCCTTTTATCCACACAGGATTGTCAGTTGCTTCCTTCGCCTTGTGCTCAGATAATAATAATACCGCTGAAGAGCCGTCACAAGTATATGAGCAATCTAATAACTTTATAGGCTCTACGATTTTCCTCGAGTGCATAACATCAGTTAATGTTATTTTATGTTTGAATAGAGCATTTGGATTTTTTTCAGCACCTATGTGGTTCATTACTGAAATCATTGCCATCTGTTCCTCGGTTGTCCCATATTTTCGCATATGGGCTCTTGCAAACAGGGCTGCCCAGCATACCGGATATGTAAACGATCCTCGAGAAATATCCCAGATGAGTCTATTAGCTGGAGTACTAGCCTTTTCCGCTCCCACCACTAATACAGAATCGCAAAGGCCCGATGAAATATATGAGTAAGCGGAAACTATGGCATTTGTACCGGAATTACAAAGACTTTCAATCCTATGTGAAATCCTAGGGTGGATATCTAGCATTTCACATATAATATTTGAACCGTACTGTTCGGCCGAACATGTAGAGAACAGTACTGCATCTATTTTATCCTTTGTGATTTTATTTTTTTTCAGTATTTCGATGCAAGGTTGGCAGGCCAGCTCAAATAGAGATAAGTTTGATTCTTTACTAAATTTACTAGTTCCATACGAAACTACAGCTACCTTGTGCACTAAAATGTTGTAAGCATCTCCTTAAATGAACTTTCTGCGTCTCCTATAGGATTAATCTGGATTATAGGGAGAGAAATTCCAGCGGATATGAACTTGTCCAGCGATTTAATACATTCCTCGCTATTTCCACAGACAGTGATGGAGTCCAACATTTTTTCAGATACAAACTTTGAAGCACTGTTTAATCCAGCCTGCCGATATTCTGAACTAATTTGTTCTACTTCAGTTCGAAAGCCATTGCTCGATAGGAATCTGTTATAATATTCTCCAACAGCCACGTAGAATGCAAGAGTTTTAGCAGCACGTTCACGAGCTTTTTCAGGCTCTTTATTCGATACTGAGCAAATGATTACGCATGCTATTTCAAAGCTCTTGTTGCTACTATTTGCAATTATCTGTGATACGGTTTTCTTTAACTCTTCGATTGGACGAAGGTAAAGCAGGATTCCATCGGCGAGATCACATGCTAACGAAATCATGTTCTTATTGACAGCTGCAATAAATATGGGTATTCGTTCTCTCTTTGGTTTGTATAATAGTTTGAAATTTTTTACTTTAAAGTAATTACCAGAATAATTAACATTCTCTCCTTTTATCATCTGTGTTAGACATTCGACATACTCCCGCATTCTAGCTATTGGCTTTTGAAATTTCAAACCATGCCAATTCTCGACTAGTATAGGTGTGCTTGCCCCAAGTCCTATGATTATTCCATTTTTGGAAAGCATATCCAACGTAGTGGCACCCATAGCAGTAGTCGCAGGACTCCTTGCATAGATACTGAGAATTGACGTTCCTAGCTTAACCTTGGTTGTTACTTGAGATAATGCTCCTAAAGAAACAAAAGCTTCGCGTCCCCACGATTCTGGTACCCATAATGAATCAACATTTGGCTTATTATCTGCTAACTTTGCAAATCTAAGCACTTCTTGCACTGAAAGCAAACTTCCAAGATTGTATCCTATTTTAAAGTTCATTTATAATTTCTTTTGACTTTAGCTCTTTTGATGCCTCTTCGATATCCTTATGAGAATCAATTGATCTCCAAAAAGAATTCTCGTATTTGACAGCTTTTAATTTCCTTTCCGTCGCCATCGTAGGTAAGGCAGTAACTTCGATATTGCCATTTTCAGGCAAATAACTGAATATGTCCCTTCTAAGGTAATACACCCCCGCATTAATCCATCTGTCTCTTATTTGCGGTTTTTCGACAAATCCTAGGACATTAGATGTTTGATCCACTTCGACAACTCCGTACGGACTCCTCAATGGGACTAAAGCAAGAGCTGTATGCTCGTCACAGGGCAATTTATTGGGACATAGATCTGTCAGTATATCTCCGTTTATCATAAAAAAACCATCTTCTCCAATCCCTCCAAGAAGGCTTTGTGCATTCTTTAACGCTCCACCAGTTCCAAGTGGTTCTTCTTCTACGGCATATCCAACTTTAACTCCGAATTTACTCCCGCTTCCGATGTAATCGATGATTTGTTCTTTGAGATATCCGACGCAGATTACGATTTCATTAATTGAATGTTTTTTGAACCATTTTATCTGCCATTCTATGATCGGGATATTCAGAACCTCGATCAGCGGTTTTGGTCTTTCATCGGTCAGAGGTCTTAGCCTTTTGCCTAACCCGCCAGCTAAGATGACAGCCTTCATAAATTTCAAATTCCGCTCGTTTATATAAAGATTATCTAAATTTAATTTCCTTGCATTAAGTTTTAATAATACACATGCTCCAATATTTCTTAGCATTCATTCTTGAATACAGGCATAATATAATTATGTGCTATTTTCCTAACGAAGAGTCTTTTTATACTTTGTCATTTACCATAAAGCAAGATGCACCCGGAAATTATGCGAAGAACTATGTCGATCCTATTGGATGGATAGAATTATAACTGCTGTTAGAAGCCAGAGCTGCTTGGCCGGTCAACACCAGCACAGCCCCCTTTCGCCATAGAAGAATAACGATGACGATACTGTACATGTTTGTTGTTACTTTCCAACACGATTGCAATTACGAACTTTATTGCCTCACATCGTCCACTCGCCTTTCATTCCATTTAGTGCTAGAAATCCTCTGGCAGGATGCCATTAGCATCGCTATGGCTCTATGATATTGTTCATGATGTCGCTTGTTCTAATGATTGGAATCTAGGATGTTTTGAAAGAAAGGAAACTTATCAGAGCTTTAGATTGCTACATTAAAATTATTTTCTTAACGTCGAGATTCCGTTCCATTGCGAGACTTATATCGCTAAGATTGGGAGTCTTAAGAAATGGTATTGCACCCAGTACCTTCACCTTACTTAACTCTTGAATTGACTCCAAGACGTGATACTTGACTAAGGAATCATTCTCATGGATCCCATTAACAATAATCCCAAGTGGATTCAATCCAAATTCATTACATACCTTTGCTGTGAGTAAGGTGTGGTTGATCGTCCCCATTTTTGAGCTTGCAACTATGATCGTTGGAAGCTGAAGTGATTTCGCGAAGTGGGCTACGTATTTTTTTTTTGTCAAAGGAACCATAATTCCTCCTATTCCCTCTACAATCATGAAATCATGTTTCGCAGCGAGCTTATGATATAGCCTTAAAGCAGTAGATATGCGCACCTCGTTTTTGAAATCTAGTTTTGCAGCAATAAAGGGAGCAGTAGGTATTTTGTAAAAAAACGGATTTATTTCTTCATCAGTATCATCAACTTGTGCTGCCTCTGCTAGTAATGCAGAATCTTCTGATTTATATTTTCTGGAGAAGATATTATCCGCAGATGCGAAAGGCTTCATCACTCCCACATTTACTCCGCGACTTCTTATCAGCGATGCTAAAGCAGCAGCGATGGTTGTTTTACCCACTCCTGTGTCGGTTCCAGTTATGAATAGACCTTTCATGGAAACGTTATTACCATGATGAGTGTTAGATTTAACCTAATTGAAGGTAAATGAGGTTGACAAAAAATTTGTCTGGCATCCATATACGCAGATGAGGGATTGGAACAATAGCAATAATAAAGTCATTGTGCGGGGAGAAGGTTTCTACCTTATCGATAGTGACGGCAAAAGATATCTTGATGGAATTGCAAGTATGTGGTGTAACGTATGGGGACATAGTACAAATAGTGTGATACAGAGGATGGTCAGACAACTTCAGACACTTCCACATTCCACACTATTTGGCTTGGGAAATGCTCCTTCCGCAAAATTTGCAGAAAGATTCATTAAAATAGCAAGGGGAATGCACAAAATCTTTTATTCCGATAATGGTTCGACGGCAATCGAAATAGCTATGAAGATGGCACTTCAGTATTGGCGTAATAATGGCAAGTGCGAAAAAACAAGGTTTATTTCGCTTATTAATGGATACCACGGGGACACAGTTGGCGCAATGTCTCTAGGCTATATAGCCAAATTTTTTGACGCATATAAACCGCTGCTAACTAGGGTATACAAAGCCCCTAGCCCTTCTATCGCTAACGGAGAACCCATGGCCGAAAAGGATTTCGTAGAGTACTGTGTAGAGCGAACAGAAAAGATTCTCAAAAAATATAGTTCTAAATGTTCTGCATTAGTGATGGAAAGCGGCGCACAAATTGCGGGCGGTGTTAATATATATCCACCAAATTATCAAAGGAAGATCTCTGATCTTTGTAGAAAATATGATGTTTTACTCATACTCGACGAAATCGCAACAGGATTGGGGAGACTAGGTAATATGGTAGAGTACGTAGCACAGGAGTCGATACCCGACATGGTTTGTTTTGGAAAATCACTTACTGCAGGCTATTTCCCCCTTGCTATAACTGCTACAACCTGCAAAGTATTCGATGCATTTCTAGGTGACTATTCTGAAAATAAACAATTTTATCATGGGCATACGTTTACAGGTAATCCTATCGGATGTACGGCCGCCCTAGCAAATCTAGATTTGTACCACAAGACAAATTTAATTCGTCAAATTAGAAGAAACAGTAAATATTTGGGAAAGCGTTTACAACAATTCAAGGAATCATCAATTGTTGTAAATATTCGTCATAAAGGGCTTTTAGCAGGAATAGAGCTATCATGGAAAGGCAAACCTATTAGTGCGATAAAAGATAAGGGTACTATCAATTATTATATCATGCAGCAATCGTTAAAACAAGGTGTGTTTATCCGGCCTGTTGGAAATATCATGATAATAGTTCCCCCACTAGCAATTAATAAAGACGACCTCGAGAAGCTGTTGAATGTGCAACTTTCGATAGTAAAGAAGATCGAAAAAAACATTACGGCGAATTTTTAATAGATATTTCCCTAAGCCATTTGTAGAGAGTTGCCTTCGATACGCCCATTGTCTTTGCTATTTTTACACGTGGTTGGTTTTGTAGAAGTAAATTGATTAAACTGTTTTTGTCCATTTTCCTTTGGGGTCTTCCTATTCCTTTTCCCGCTGCTCGGGCCCTTGACATTCCATCCTTAGTACGCTGCACCAACATTTCTCGTTCCCTCTCTGCTACCCATGTGAGTATTCCGATCATGAGTTTTCTTACGCTAGGTTCAGTGGTTTGTAAAAAGGTTTCTCTTGAAGAACATGAAATGAGAGGTGCATATTCTTCAATAGCCTTTATTGAATCCAGTGTGTCCCAAAAAGTTCTACCTATTCTTGATAGTTCATAAACTAACACTGCATCCAGGGTTGCTATTCTTAGAATATCCAACATATCTTGGAAACCCCTTCTTTTGATAGCTGGAATTTTACCACTGACCGCGGAATCTTCAAAGAAATCTAGAATAATATAGCCTTGGGCATCAGCCCATTTTTGCAAAGCCAATTTCTGGTTCAGAACAGTCTGCTCTTCTGTGCTGACTCGCAAGTATGCTAATGCATATTTCACAGCGAACAAAGTAGAACCTTTTTGCTTAACTAATCTTTGGTCAAGAATATATGATAAGGTGTTAAAAAGGGTGTCATAAAGTTATTGAACGTTAATTAATTAATAAGTGTCATTCGAAAGTAAAAAAAAGGTTCTCCTTTATAGAAGGTATACTTATGGGTCCTTTTTCAAACTGTTGGGAAAATTCACAGAAAGACGGAATTCGTTTTTGTGCAAAAAAGGAGAACTGTTTATGGTGGAAAAAGTGAACAAAAGTAGACTGCTTTGTAACTTAATTTGCTACCAGCCGGCAAATATCAATGGGGCCATCTTCTACAAACGATCAAGCTTCTTTATCGGTAATCGCTTCCTCCGTTCAAGCATATATCTGATCTATCAATAACTCGTATTATTATGGCATAAAAGGCCCCCCTCCAGGCTGCTATTTTTTAGTGATTGTTGGTAGTTGATCGTGGCGCTATTCTGTGCTAGTTCTTTCTGAACTCGAGTTTTGAAATATTTTGATATCTGCAATGTGACCGAAATCGTGGGATGTCTGTTAATAAGCAATGTAAACCGGAATCCGTTACTATGATGAATTAGTTAGTAAGCAATAATGGTGGTTGATTATGCAATCAAGCAGTTTGTTGTTGATTAACTTCTTAGCATGTGTTTGTTTGCGTTGGGACGTTCTTTCCTTGTCTTACAATCATAACATACAATGATTTGAATGAATAATACTCAGCGATACAAACTCCAACCATGAATTACTTGTCCTAATTCGGACCCGTAAAAATCTATCAACTGTAATTGTCGCTGGAAATGTGATCTCACCTAGTAGATCAAATCTTCCCGTTATGCTCAAATTATATTCAGAATCAGCTGCTGCCGTGTAACGTACTGCTCGCAGAAGTGAGAATTTTATTGCAGGATACATTTGATTATCTTATACATCAGCCTGAGCAAAATACGCTCATAATGGTACTACAGGTAGAGTTTATAGTCAAGTATTTGTTGCAATGAGCCTTTGGTTGGATTTGATCGTTTTTCAGCACTAAACATCAGATGCCCCTGAAGCTAGCTTTATGACAATCATCGATAGAAATTGGTGAAGTATGAACATGGACCTATGCCAAGCCACAACCTTATGAGATTTAATTATTTCGCCCCGCGTTTTTGTGTTTCCGATTATAACATAATTTGGAGATCAAGATATATTGTCGAATAAGATTGTATGAAATCAACCAGTGCTATGCATTGCGCTCGAAGAACCAAACCAATACTTCATATCGCTTTATAAGTCGGTAGTTCATCAATCTCGACTTTCATTATCTGGCTCCTTCAAAAGTACTTTTGTTAGCAATTAATAATACATGAATTTCAATATTTCTTTATTATCTTTCTAAACTCGAATTTAGAAATATTCTGTATCTTTTCTATAAGCAAGGAGACATGTTGAGAAATGTAAATTATAGTAGATGGGTTTATAACACTTTTTTGATATCATCTCACCCACAGCTAGGCAGTGTTGAACCCTATATGCGTGCTAGAAAGTTAATTATTGTAGTAATTCAGAACAATTGAAAACACCAAATTGTTAAGGCATTATTAATCCTTTTACCAAATAATGGTAAATAGGTTTGACATAAGATCCAGCCATTTTTTCATATATCTCTAAATTCGAGTTTAGAAACATTTTGTTTTTTATTTTTATAACCAAAGATTAATTATCTACTCCGTCACATATTCTTTCATCAGAATGTCTGCTGATGATTCTTCAATTTTCATTAACGATGCAATGAATAGAGTTTTGAAGTACAAACAAATCACCTTTGAAGATGCCGAGAGGCTACTTTCCACAAATGACGTGATTACCTTATCTACTTGTGCAAACAATATTACTAGAACCTTTAATGGCGATACCGTAGATGTTGAGACTTTGATTAATGCAAAATCTGGCAGGTGTCCGGAAGATTGTTCGTTTTGTGCTCAATCATCCTTTTATGATACAGGCATAAACAAATATCCTCTTTTACCAAAAGGAGTAATTCTGGAGCAGGCACAGAAAGCAAAAGAAACAGGTTCAACAAGTTTCTGTCTTGTATGTGCTTATAAATCTCCCCCTGAGAGGGATTTTGAGCAAATCTGTGAGACCATTAATGAGATCAGAAAGAATGTAATGATGGATGTCAATGTGTCTCTTGGATTTATGACTCATGAAAGGGCAAGGAGATTAAAGTCTCTTGGGGTCAAGCGATACAACCATAATCTTGAGACGTCTGAAACCTACTTTTCTCAGATTTGCAAAACCCATGATTTTGCTGATAGAGTAAAGACTGCCAAAATTGTTAAAGAGGAAGGTCTGGAACTGTGTTGTGGTGGTATCATAGGCATGGGAGAGAGCCCGAGACAGAGATTAGAACTTGCATTTTCCATTAAATCACTTCAACCAGATGAGGTTCCTATCAATATTTTAATGTCTAGAAAAGGAACACCATTTGAAAATCTAGCTCCCCTAGATCCAATGGAAGCAATAAAAACAATTGCAGTTTGGAGATTTATAATGCCAAAGACAATTTTAAAGATAGCAGGAGGAAGAGAAGTACATTTGAAAGATAAAGAAAGAATTGCCCTAAAAGCGGGAGCAAATGGAATAATTACGGGAGGTTATCTTACAACAGGCGGAAATAGCGCTAACAAGGATATTACGATGATACGAGAGATTGGCCTTCAGGCACAATAATTATTACAATTTTATTGAAGATGAGCTTGCCAGACTAGAAAAGAATAACTTGTATCGGAGATTAAAATTAGTTTCAGTCGAAAGAAGAACCACAACGGCAACAGTCGACGGAAAAGAGAATGTCATCAATTTATGTTCAAACGATTATCTTGGATTATCTCACAACCAAAATATTTTAAAAAGAGCGATTATATCCCTTAAGCAGATATCGCAGTGCAGCTCCAGATTAATTGCGGGAAATGATCCAAATTTAATAAACCTTGAGGAGAAGCTTGCCGAACATTGTGAAACTGAATCTACATTAGTTTACCCCACTGGATATATGGCAAACCTAGGCGTCATTACCACGCTGGCAGACAAGTATACTACAATACTAAGTGATGAACTTAACCATGCCAGCATAGTAGACGGTTGTAGACTAAGCGGTGCAAATATCAAGGTTTTTCGCCACAATGATATGGAACAGCTTGAATATTTATTCAAGGCAGTATCCTGCTGGAGAAAAAAAATTGTAGTTACAGAGGGACTTTTCAGCATGGATGGTGACATTTCTAATTTACAACAAATATGTAGGATTGCGAAAGAACAGAATGCAATAACAGTTGTTGACGATGCCCACGGTGATTTTGTATTTGGAGAGGCATCGGCATCATCATCGTCTCGTTTTTCTGGCATCCCTTCATATCTTGGAGTCAACAATGACATTGATGTTCATACCAGCAGTTTAAGCAAAGGTTTAGGATGCTTTGGTGGATATGTTGCTTCAACAAGACAAATAAGGGAACTTCTTATAAACAAATCACGACATTTTATTTACACCTCTGCATTACCAGAACACTTATGCGTTTCTGCATTAACTGCCATACCTATAGCGACAAAGGGAAACTTACAAAAAAAGTTATTTGACAATACTGACTTTATGTTCAGAAAATTATCACAACTTGGTCTCAGACTCGCAGGAAAATCGAGTAGCAGCCAAATAATACCTGTTATTATAGGAGATGAAAAGACAGCTATTGAGTTTTCAAAACGACTACTAGATAATGGTATCTTTGTTCAAGCCGTTCGATATCCCACAGTAAAAAAAGGATCAGCAAGATTGAGGATATCTCTTACGGCTCTACATGACAGAACTCAATTGAGTTCTGCTATAGACTCATTTGAAACGGTGGGGAAAAAACTCATAATCATTTGATTGTCAAATTTTTGTCACGAACGGGATTGTCTGCTAACGTGCTCGGCATTGGTTTAAGGGTGGCTGGCAAATAATGATTTGGCTTTTTTTGTTTTTCGTTTTATGGTTGATATACATGATCCTTCCTGAGCTGTTGAGTTTTTGATGTTCCGCTGAAAGGATACGGCTTGCTGTTCGAATGACATAAGGATTAACGCCACTATCTCGAATTTTTTTGCCTTTAGCAATTTCTTCACTCGATATCTGTAAATTGGATGAATGAAACCTATTAAAAGCTCACGAACGCAAATTATTGAATAATCATGGCGAAGGATATTGCGATAAACTTGAAACTGACGAATGATGAGTATAGGGAGATTCGTATGTACCTTGATTCTCTAACGACAGAGATGATTCTATTTGGATTACGATTCGCATACAGGCGGTACATAGCAATATCTGGAGGGTACCTTATGCCTGGAAGAAAAAGTATGGTGAAAAGAGAGACACATCTTTTAAGCCATAATCAAGCAAAATGGAGATTGAATAACTGGAAATCTATGATAAAGGCATACAGGGAAAAAGGCTATAGCTACCCAACGATCTCCAGAATAAAAAAAGTTCTGGAAATTGTCGCGAACAAATAGGAGAGATTCTTGTTATCTTTCAATACATCGAAGCTTCTGCCCTTCCACTTTCCAAATTGCTTGTGGGAAGATCTGGGAATTTATCTTTCATGTTTTGTTCTACAATTGCTGTGGCTTCTTCTATTATTTTCATAGAATCTTCATCTAAGCCGCCATTGAATCCATTTATTTCTGTATTGGATATCTGGCCAGAGTCTGTCATAATACTGCCTAGCAGGTCCGATATCTGTCCAAATGACTGATCAGCCTCAGGCATCATTGATGAGAGCCCCCCTTGTATTCCCTTTATTACAGACATCGCTGGACTTAACGTTACCACCACATCGCCTAACTCTGTAATTGTGTTCAGCCTCAGTTCTATTTGTTCTAGAGCCAATCTAGCTGAAGAGGCCATTTTATTCATCTTACGAACCTGTGACAGTTCACCGGATAATATTTTAGCATATTGAGTTTCATGGTTCTGCAGAGCCTGTACTACACGTTTGAAAATGACTTGATCCTTTTCTTGCATCTTCGACGATATTGAATCTAACTTTGAAATTTGGAGCTGTAGTTTGTGTTGTGCTTCTTCAATCCTGGGTTTCAAGGGCGCATGGGGTTTGATTCCTTCCAGAAGCTTATTGCTCACACTTTCGCCTTGTGGTTTTGTCCACTTATTACCGAATGACATTATAATATTATAGCACCTAGTATCGATTAGGTGAATAAGATAAAAAGAGAAGTGTCCCAAATATCTCTGTCACTGGAGTGACAGATCTAGATGGATACACTTTCGTTTGTAAACTCCTCTATATGACGATTAGCAAATGAAATCCCAGGATTTAAGAAATGTTAGTATGAGATATTATAGAGGCAATTAGGACCGACGGAATGTCCTGGACGATTTTGAATGCTTACGTAATCCCATTCAAAACATGTGTTATTTTCAATTTATTCTTTTCTTCGATCTAGTTAGGCTGAGTAACTCTGCGGCCGGGAAAAGCGTTGAACTTAATAAGTATTACAAATTCTACTTATTCCATGCCCATTTCATACTGGATGGACGAAGATTCATTACTCGTCATATAATTAAAAGAACTATTTTCCTTAAAATTTGGTATCTTGTATGACCTTAAATTGATTGAGGGTTAACAGGAAATGCCCCACAAATGTGACAATATTGAGTAGCAGACTCAAAACAGCCTTTACACTCTGGGCAGCGAAGATATAAGCAAGGTTCATCTTTTGGAGCCGGAAAATGTTTTCGGAATAGAATATAATAATAAAGGTGTTCTTTATCTCTGATTGTTACGCCCTCAGATAGTGCTTTTTTTATTCCCAAGTGAAAATCTCTGTCGGCAGTCATACTTGAAATAAAATCTTTTATGTTTGTAATTCCTGCCCCTTCCTCTTGAGCTAATTTCGATCTCCATGCTATTTGTTTGCCGAGTTTGGATTCGTAACATCTTCTTAAAATAAATTTACCCCACTTTTGTCCAGAATATTCACCTATTTTTTCATGTGTATCAATCGATTTGGCATATGTAAGAAATTTGTTGTCCAGAAAAGGCGTTTTAATATCCATGCCTATTATTTTACCTATTAGCAATGAAGAAAAGCGCATAGACTGCCAAAGTTTATGTAATTGATCATCGAGAGCATGGAGGTCCGTATAATAACGTTTAAGATAATTGTAACCTGCAAATAATTCATCTCCACCATCGCCCGTCATTAGTTTTTTATAGCCTTCCTCTTGTGCTGATCTTATTCCTGCGAGTAGTACACTTGAATTTCTGATTTCGATAGGATCAAAAGTCCTAAAAATGTTAATCAGCTGTCCTATTATTTCCAGCAATCTTTCGTAGCCAAGTCTAATCACCTTATGACCTTCACTATACATGCCTGCTACTATCGTAGCCGGTTCAACATCAGGAGCGTTCTGGCCGAGAGAAATTGTCAGAGACATTGCTGGTTTCAAGATACATGCGAGAATACTGCTGTCCAGTCCGCCAGAGAGCAAGAGTGCATCAGCATGATTTCTCGTGACACTCATATTCAACATTGAATTTAGCTTTCTGCAGCTCTCATTCGACAGAGGTATAATCTCCTACTCGTTATTTTTATTCATTATGGTATGGATAATATTAAGAAAAAAGAACGATCCATATTCTAATATATACGTTTATTTTAGATCCATTTCTAAACGATGCGTTTTGAGGCAAGTTTTTAAACACCATATGATGGTAAAGACTTGAATGATAAAAGAGAAAATCAAAGTTAATGATCACAATTACAATGTGACCATGAATGAGCAAACTCAAATGTATACCATGAGATTGAGGAGACTTTATCAGCAGAGTTATAACGACATGGATAGTTTTGATGAAGTTAGTTCAGAGATATCTACTACTGTGAATAGTCTTCTAAAACATGCGATCTCTCCGGAGGTGAGAGAAGAGGACATGGATGGAGTGATACAACAGTTGCTCAGGATGTATGAAAAAACCTCTCAGAGATCTTAGGGTATAAATTCAAACAGAAATCTACCAACGGCGCCTTTTGTTATCAAACGTGTTTTGAACTGTTCTGTCATTAGTTAGTCGAGGAATTCTTAGATCTCCTATACACAAAAAATCTTGATTCAAGTAATATAATAAGGTCTAAATAATAATGATAATAATAAACGAGTCATCTCTAAATGATGACAATACCTGGTGTTACAAAGAAATGTATTAATCGTTCCTGCGGTTTATCATATGAAATAAATAATGATATCTACAGGTGTTCTTGTGGTTCACTGCTTGACATAAAATACAGTGAAACCAAACCCCGAACTCTTATCGACGTGTTTTTTGAAAGGAGAAACCATGGAAGGAACATATATAACGAGAGTGGAGTTTGGCGTTTCCGTGATCTGATAAATTTTTTAGGAATCGACACCGAGAATTTCGATGAGTGTGCAAAATTACTGGTATCTATGGATGGTGCAGAGGGACGACTATCTAGGCCTTATAAAATGAGTAAAGTTGCCGATTACGCCAATATGGATCATGATTCTTTTCTTTTGCAGCCAGAGGGATACAATCCTAGTGGATCTTTCAAGGATAATGGAATGTCAACAGCTCTCAGCCACGCGAAAATGTTGAAGGTCAAAAGATTGGTTTGCGCTTCCACAGGTAATACTTCTGCCTCGGCATCGATGTATGCAGCAAACGAGGGTATGGAATGTGATGTTTACATCCCAAAGGGAGAAATTGCCCCCGGAAAACTTGGGCAGGCATTTCAATTCGGTGCCCAAGTAATACAAGTTGATGGCAATTTCGACGATGCGCTATCAATATCCTTAAGAAAAGCCAAAGAGAATGGAGGATACACAGTAAATTCAGTAAATCCGTTCCGCCTTGAAGGTCAAAAAACTATTGTTTACAGGGTAATGGAACATCTGAATTGGGAGTCACCAGATTGGATAGTATATCCAGGCGGTGCTTTAGGAAATACGTCAAGCTGCGGTAAGGCTTTAATTGAACTACGTGAATGGGGTTGGATAAAAAAGGTTCCAAGAATGATTGTAGTTAACTCTGAAGGCGCTAATACACTCTATGAACTTGTCAACGGCCTATTTGAGAATTGTGAACTAAAATGGAATGATGGTAAACCCGATTTAAAAATGATTGAACGTTATTATGCATCAAAGGATGAGCAAGGCATTCGGCCAAAGACAAGCGCCACCGCTATCCAGATTGGAAAGCCTGCTAACATAGTGAAGGCGCTCCGAGCACTTGATTTCACTAACGGAATAGTTGTAGAAGTTAATGACAAAGATATGAGCGATGGTATGAGTCTGGTTGGTTTAAATGGATTCGATTGCGAGATGGCTTCCGGCGCAGTCCCCGCTGCAGTTCGAAAGCTTCGACAGGAAGAAGTTATCAAGAAAGATGATGTGGTAGTAGGTGTCCTGACAGGGAGGCAAAAGGATCCCAGCTTATCGGTAGAATATCACACAAATCGTAGAAACGCTTTTGCCAATCCTCCCAAAGATATGTAATTGAGGGAGTAAGTCTTACTACCAGAGTTATTTGCGATCAATCGGAAGAATATCCTTATTAAAGTTCACTCTCGTATATTAGCACCATATGATAGACTATGAGTTGCTTTACGCCTTTGGCAAAGAAGTACTAAATCTTGATAAAAATATAAGGTGGGTCGGTATTGCTAATAGTTTTGGTGTTCTTCTCAATACAGAACACAGAGAAGGCTTGAAACCTTTTCTGACCGAGGAAGAGAATGAAGATTATGCATCACTTACAGTAACTAGACACAAGACAAGAACTAAATTTGAGCCGAAAGTAGGTAAGCTAATTTACGCAGCGGGACGATATCAAAAATTGAATAGGGCAACTATACCAATAAATGATTATTATTATCTGCTTATAGCATTAGATGTCGAACTAAAAAATTTTGAGGAGGTGATAATGGAAAAAGTGATTCCACTGGTCGAACAAGAAAAAGATAATTTTATTCCAGATGATGATAACGCCATAAAACAATAACTTGATTATTAGATCGATATTGTAAAAGTGTTTATTATATAATAAAATAAAAAAGAAAGATGGCCTATCAAGACCAATTCAATTTTTGAAGTATCTGCTGTTGCTGCCATCTTATGGGATGGATCTACTATACAACTTGCCTTCTAGAGCTAGTTTGTACATTTCAGCTACATAGGGGTTCTTTGCTGGTGTTTCTGCTCCCAATTCTACTAGACGTGCATATACTCTTACTACATATGCAAGAGCACCCATGAAAGCGACGACAACTCCCATGTTAAACATCCAGTGGTTAGGGACTGAAAATATTTCCTCTACGAACCAAAAGTGCCACATCTCGTTGACTCCAATTGTGAACATGGTCGCCAAGTAACCAAGAATAGTTAATTTCAGGCCGGTGTTCATGGAGTTGTTCGGACCTCTGAGGATTGGCACTCTTCTGTCATACATCGCGACAAATCCCCATCCTAATGGGAGGGCTATAAAGTGGCTATATAACCACCAGTGTGCTGGAGTAAATGCACTATCTCGAATAGCTGTTTGATGCAAAGATCCATCGACAAAGTTATCTACCTCAACTGATGCTGCGATTGAACCCAGCATTATGACCATGATATAGATCTTCTTTAGCCTTTGGATTTCTACTTCCTTTGGTATTAGTGCTGGCATCTGTGCCATATGTTAGTCAGTAGTCATTTTGAGTAGGTAATATATTAATGTGGTGTGCATATTTGTATTGTATTAGATGAAATATCTTCACAATTGAATAAGAAATATTATATGATTTAGAGTTATTGGTTAATACATTATAAAAGCAATATGACTAAGTTTGTTTATCATAGATGATTATCACGAATGATAAGCACAATGATATACCATATTTCTACAGATCATCCTTACCAAATATTGATAGCATGGCGGATCTAGCCTCCTCATGATCTATATGTTTACGAGGATCTCCAATGTCCTGCATATAGCAGGCCTAATATCGCTTAAATGTCTTAGTTCATTGGCGTTAGGTAATATTACCTATCAGGATTCTAAATTTGACCATCTTGTTTGATGACGAGATCAAATATTGTCACAATGGATCTAGTTTCTTACGTTGTTGAACCTTCAAAAATATGAAAGTTGTTGTTTTCCTGCCGTTCTTTTTTAACAAGTCGTGCATAGGATATGTATTCAACGTGTCTGTTAATTTAGCATGCGAGATGACGCCTATTAATAAAACCAATTTGGAGGGCCTTCTCAGCAAAATATATATCTTTGTTTCTAGTGGTATGAATAGATTAACAATATGATAAATAGCAAGACGTTCTTTCTGACGGCTCTTGCAGCAGCTACATTGCTGTCTACCGCATTTGCTTTCTTGCCAATGGCACAGGGACATGGTGTACAAGCGCAGCTTCAAAGTAGGTTCGTGAAAATAGCAGATGAATCTTTTTCCGCTCAAACTGTTCACACTGGTGATACAATAACAGTCAAGGGCATACTACAGAGTCTGGTTAATAGGCCTCTAAGAGCATGGTTGTCACTGTTTAGTGAATCAACTAACGCAGGCAACAGATGGGAATTTATTGCAAGGGATCCTCCAGGAAATATATTTGATATTCCGCCCCAAGGAACAATACCATATTCCATTACTGCGAAAGCACTAGAACCAGGTATATATCATGTGCACACACAGCTTAATATAGAGCACATTGGTCCAGGTCTTGGTCCGGGGCAAACTGTACAAGTAACTGGTCCGCCGATCTATAAACCTATTCCATATGCAGATGTAACATACCAGTGCATCGTGATCGGAGCAGGTCTGGGAATAACATTTGCAACAAGACCATGGCAAGTCATTTAAAAAAGAACCCTCTTTTTTTCTTTTAATATTGCCTGTGTTGGAGATTTCGTACATTAATTTTATATAATCTTTAAGGTAGTCATCTTTAATGGCATGCCATATATCTTTTACCACTTCTGGTATGCTTTATCTTACCTGCATCACCGGAACAGAGGTAGAGAATCGAGATTTTATATATTTAATGCATGAAAGTGTGTGCTAAGTTCAGATGTTTTTTTTATAAGATGGACTCAAGCGAGGGCACTGATATGAAAAGAAAAGTGTTTCCTCAATCACTGCCAAGGGAAAGAGATTCCTACCAGCCTATTCATAAGGCATCATGACATATCATTAAGCGTCATTTTGTTTACCTATATCTGGGCCTTATCATCAAAAACATTGCAATGGAATCTGGCTACCGGATAGACAAATTCGATTTGGGTTGACAGAAAACGGCTGTTTGTAAAACAAGCAAACTAAGAGGGTATAATAAAAAACAAAGAAAAGTTTATGGGTTTCATTTTAGATTTTCAATTTAGTACGCCAGTTCTGATTCACCAATGATGTTTTTCATCCGGAATTAGACCAATTTGCTCACGTTCGAAGTATTTTTCCAGTTCTTGTGTCCATTTCTCCTTTGCGGAACCACCGCCAAGACCTTTTCTTCTTAACCAGAATGCAATGACACTTAACAAGAACACTGCGAACAGCATGGTGCCGAAGATGTATATCATTACATCATAGAATAGTGGGTCGTATTGAGGTCCAATCTGTGTAATCAGATCCTTGAATGCGGTACTAACCACTGCCATAAGGCTTAGGATAGCGCTCATTATCATATACAGCAAGTAGAATTCTATGATATATACATTTTGGTCCAATATAGTCTAAAGCCATTTCACTTTCTCCTTTTTTGAACGTAATATGATCTAAAATCTTAATTCACGACCATTGCAGTCACTGAGTCTGAACTGATAGGCGATAAGTAATGTCTGTTAAAATAAAAAAATAGGTAGCTTCAAGCAGTTGCTTTTGCCTTTGCACCACTTCTGCTCTTTATAAAGAAGGCTGCCGCAACACCACCAAATATTGCTACCAGGATACCAATGAAGATCGTTGTTTCATTAACGTTAGTTCCTAACATAGGCACACCAGAGCCATATGCTCCTGCTGCATGTGACTCAGTAATCTTAGCTTTCGCTAATTTTAGTTGCTCTTCAATGTTGCCTCCAGTAGCGCCACCATATTGTGCTTTTGCTATCTGAATCGCTTGTAATGTAAATGTCGAAGCTGTAAGGATAACTAATGTTGCTATAGCCAGCATAATTGGCTTTTTCATATTGATCTAATCAACCGAATTCAATTATTTAACCTTTATGCCGATCTATCAAGGCCCGTAAAGTTAATGGTTATCCATTTCGCAGCCACTGATTAATCTTAATGTGAAACCAGATCTATTATGCATATATACAAATAGAAAACACAAGTATAATATGCATTCTGTGGATATTCCCCATTTGACAATAGATATAATGAGCGCCTATCTTATTCTAAGCTAGATATCTATTGTCAAGTTATCAGGGCGGCCGTCAACCCTTTAGCGAAATTTCTTTCATGTCTCCCATATATTTTTGAAGAATATCTGGGACTTCAATGTTACCCTGTGAGGTCTGATAATTTTCCATAATTGTTACTAAGGTTCGTTCGGTAGCTACAAGCGTACTGTTTAAGGTATGGACTAGCCGAGTTTCCTCATTTGTCTTGTCTCTGAATCTGATGCTTAACCTACGGGATTGATAATCTGTACAGTTAGAGCATGATCCGATTTCCCTATATGCATTTTGACCAGGCATCCATGATTCAATGTCATATGTTTTTGTCGAAACCTTACCCAATTCTGCTGAGCACAAGAGTACTATTCGATAAGGGATTCCAAGCTGCTCATAGAATTCCTCCGTCACCGTTAACATAGTATCATGTTCCTTATGTGAATACTCTGGACGTGAGTATACAAATTGTTCAACCTTTTCGAACTGATGTACCCTG
>Ga0207663_10000195_pt1 | contig 26941 bp, 18 predicted proteins | sample LARL53metaG_FD_184346 | JGI IMG/M metagenome (GOLD analysis project Ga0207663, IMG submission 184346) | Corn, switchgrass and miscanthus rhizosphere microbial communities from Kellogg Biological Station, Michigan, USA - LAR L5-3 metaG... | ecosystem: Host-associated > Plants > Roots >...
TTTTCTTAATTCCTCAATTAGAATAGGAATTACATCTTCCATTCTACCTTTGATAAAAAGGTCACACTCATCTTTAATCGGGGAGTTTTCATCAGGATTAATTGCGATGACAAACTCAGATTCCTTCATCCCTGCAATATGCTGCATCGCTCCGCTGATTCCAATCGCAATATATAGTAAGGGGCTAACTCTTCGGCCACTGGTTCCTATTACTCTGTCAGGAACCATATACTTAGAGGTTATTGTTTCACTTGCTATATACGGTTTTTTTGAAATTGGTAATGATATTCCGATCTCTGCGTCCAACTCCTTTGCTAGTTCTTCAATTAGTTTAATATTTTCTTCTGGTAAATCTTTAATTCCTCGGCCAAAACTTATGATTGCTTTAGAGGTATCAAAATCAACAGCACTCTTGATAATTTTGCGACTCAATATCTTTACATTGAGGTCTTGCTCTTCCAATTTTGGAACATGTTCTACAATTATTCCGCTCCTTGTGCTATCACGCATAAGTGGTTGGAATACTCCAGGAATTATACTGCATGCCTGGGGATGATATTCCCTTTCTATTGCAGGGTTTCGATTATCAAGACATAGAATAGTAGTCCATAGAAAACCTGAAAAATCAGGTCGATACATTTCAAGCGTTTTTGCATAGGTCATTGCCTGACCTTTTGTCTTATGTTCATGTTTGATTTCAAGATCTTCAATTACAAGTTTGTTGATATCTGAAGCAAGACCAGATTCTAATTCTACCAGTACTGTAGAAGATAGATGTCTGCCTATATTATCAGCGGCGAAAAACATGTACCTTGGTTTTTTGAAACGTTCAACATAGTCTGGAGAAATCTTTGCTACACATTCTTTATTTACAGCAATCTCGCTGATTATTTTAGTATCAATTAAATTTCTCGAATATTGTAATTCTGGGCTTTCGGCGTAAATTACTGCATCTGCGCCATAGAATAGCAATTCTTCGCATAATTTTCTGATATTATTTCCTAGTAGAACGGCGACAACTTTTTCGTTCGAGGAATATCTTTTGTTAAAAACATCCATGAGCCTCCTAGCTTCACCAAGCATTTCTAAGCTAACAGGAATTGGTTTACCTTCTTCGTGTTCAACTACTACATATAAGTGTCTATAACTGCCTTCACTTGTGATCATTGTCATTTAATTACCATTCCTCCTAGAATTTCATTCATCCTCATAACAACTTTTCTTACCTGTTCACGATCGGAGGCATCTACTACTTCGGCTTTTCTGCTTGCTTTTGCTTTTGGAATCTTTTCTACCTTGTATACGATTGTAGGAGATCCAGGAAGACCAACAAATTTTGGATCAACGCCCAGCTGTTGAGCATTGAAAACTTTTAGGTATTTTTTATAATTTTGAGCTCGTTCATTTGCTTCTTTCTGATACTTTACAAATGCTAGTCTTTGTGAAACAGTATTAAATACCGGCTTGTATGATGGATCAATTGTAATGAATACAGGGAGAGGCGCCTCTACCTCTTCTATTATATCATAAAATCCTTGCAAGGTGATCAAACGTTTTGCTATGACAACTCGTTTTTCAAGGTCAATATCATAATCTATTACATTGCCTAGAAACGTATAACCAAGCTTCCATGCTGTCTGAGGGCCTGTTTGACCAGTCTCACCATCCGAAGCTCGGTGTCCTGAAAAGACAATATCCATTTTCCCCCCTTCCATTTTGTTTATGCCAGTTTTTAAGACTTCAGCAGTTGCCAGCGTATCGGCCCCTGCAAATATTCTGTCACTGTAAAGATGTAATTCATCTGCGTCACATATTAATTGAGCCTGTTGTAAAGCATAATCAGCTATTGGAGGACCCATGGTTCCAACTGAAATACGGGCACCAACCTTTACTTTGGAATAAAATGCTGCCTTTGATGCGACTGCGCTGTGGGGACCGAGTATACTCTTTGTCTCTGCTCTATTTAGTGTTCCGTCTGAATTGTAGCTGACATTTCCTTCTGAAAAGTCAGGCTCTAGCTTTATAATAACTGCTGTATTAAGTGAAACCATTATACCTTTCCTTTTCTTCCCCATACTGTACCCTTTAAATGGTTTGCGTAAGAAAGTCAGTGCCAAGTGTTACAAATCTCATCATTCCTTGTACAGGTATCACAATAACTAACTAATTTCATAGGTGTATTAATTTAACAGTACGACATAATCTTGTTAGATGCATTTGATGACCATCTGAAAGCTATATCAAATTTTAAGCCCGGCTATTTATGATCTACTATATTTTGATATTAAAATGCCGCAACTTAATGGCTTTGATCTTTATGACAAAATAAAAAAGAGAAAAATAATAACAAGACCTTAGATTTATTGCTACATATGAAATTGATTATGAGGAATTAAGAAAAAAGTTTCCTAATTTACACATAAATTGTTTTATTAAAAAACCATTTCAGATAAACGATTTAATAAGAAGAGTAAATAAATCAGAACTAGATTTTTAGCTGATGAATCTCCAATCCAGTTTTTACTCCTTTAACCAGAGCTAAACTTTATTTCTATGCGCTGTGTTCTTGCCATCAAGTCATATGTTGCCATTTCATAGTGCTTATTTGTTGACCTTTTCAACGTAATCGGAAATTATTTTATCTAAAACGTTGTAGTGTGCATCACTTATCCTTCCTTTTATATATAATTGTGTAGCTTCTTTTCTCACGTTATCTAAACGATGTAGATATTCTTGCTGTCTATCATCTCCCTCACCATTTTTATACAATGTATCATATGCATTGTTAATTATTATTAGATACTTGCTTAGGTACTTTCTTTGCCTGTTTCGGAATACCCAACTAATAATAATTGAAATAACAGATACTGGACCCAAAATTATGGCCAAATACTGTTCCAGCGAAAGAGTCTGCTTAAAATTTGCCGTTAAAGTTCCGTATTGGGAAGCTGTAAAATGAATAGGATTGGCTGTTAAACCATCAACAACACCAGACCAAGAGCTAAAAATGTAGCCATGGGAGGAATTAGCTGTGCATACAATACTGGTACCGTTACTAATTCTAATAGAACTATTTGAAAGAACAGGCTGTCCATTGCATTCTACATCACCTACATTTGGAGGATTGACATTGAAAGCTTCTCTAACTATCATCTTGTCTTTGTTACCATCTATAATAGAAACAATATCAGAACCTGTATTGGTTACGTATACCATGTTAGAAACAGAATTCACCGCCACAAGACTTGCAATAAGTGGAAACTTTACCAAAATAGGCATATTTAACACAGGATCACCAAGCGTTTTAGGACGGCCAAGACTTGGATTGACTATTATGGTATTGACTACCCTATTTGTCTTACCGTCAATAACAGATACGGTACTGGATTGTATATTAGTTACGTAAACTTTGTTTGTAACGGGATTGACAGATACTCCTACTGGACTATTACCTACTGTTATAGTACCTGTCACTTTGTTTGTTTTACCATCTATAACAGATATACTATTAGAAGCATGGTTGGTCACATATATCATATTGGTAAGTGTATTGGTAGATACTCCTACTGGACTATTACCTACTGTTATAGTACCTGTCACTTTGTTTGTTTTACCATCTATAACAGATATACTATTGGATTGTATATTAGTTACGTAAACTTTGTTTGTGACTGGATTAACTGCTACTCCATAAGGGGCTTTACCTACCGTTATTGTATCTGTTACCTTGTTCGTTATTCCATCCATAACAGAGACGGTGCCTGAATTAATATTGGCCACATATATCCAATTAGAAGAGGGATTAACAGCGATACCGACTGGAGAGTTGCCGACAATTATGTTTGATAGTTTTGTACTTGTTGGTCCATCTATAACAGATACAGTATTAGAACCTCTGTTTGTTACGTATACTCTATCATTAAACGGATTTACAGCTACTCCATAAGGAAAACTACCTACCGAAATAGTATCCGCTTTACTGTCTGTCACACCACTTATAACGGATAAGGTATTTGAAAACTCGTTTGTTACGTATACCTTCTTGGTTACCGGATTTACGGCTACGCCAATAGGATAGCTATCAACTGCAACGCCTGGTTGGCTAACTCCCCCCTCCGAACTAATTTGCCCTATTTTTGACATATTATCATTATTCTTTACTGCTGCTGATGCATTAGGAACAACCGTACTTTTTGATACCAACAAATCTTGCAGCCATCGGTTTAGGAACCTATTATAGCCTACTGATGATTTCGTCAATGCCATAAGCGATGACTTTTCAGTATTTACATACTTGGACATCCAGTCAAATACTATTTCAGCTGAAACTGGTAATACTAGTAATATGATAAGAATATATTTTATTTGTACTTTGTTATAAATCATTAAAACACTGATTACTGCATAGAACTATCATGTTATAAAAAAGCTTCTCATATCCCATGTTTAGGGATTGTCAGATGTTTAACATCGTTCCTGTGATATTTATTGTATTATAATCGTTTTAGCTATATGTATGTCAACGGTTTCTCTATGTATAAAGAAGTTTTTGTAAAACCAGAGCCCACTTATAACATTACCTCCAGTAAGATGACGGATCGCTTTAAAAATTATTCGTTATTTGAAGTTCCAAACGCTTTATATATTATAGCTGGCTAATAAACATATACTAAAAAGTAGGTGATACGAATATGAGAAAAATAATGAGTATAAGGAGCATATCTATTCTTGTATTATCGTTTAGTATAGTGATTGCTTTGATTGGAAACATAGGCTCATCCTATGAGCAGACTGATACTCTAAATTCAAATTCTGACCAAATTATGCCTACTGCAACTGACAATAATGTATTTAGTGATTTAAGCAGGAATGCGACATTAAATGGTCAAGGCACTGGCCCATAATAATGGTTCATTTTGGTCTACACTATTACTATTACGTACCTTGGGCTCTAATCGGTCCCTAACTTTCTGTTCATGTTCTTTATGGTCATTATTCTTGTCTTGAAGGTAGTTTTCGTCATGAAATATGCAGAAACCTGAACCTGAATCTAAAATGTCCTCGTCTTTACTATCACAATTGTAATCAACATCTTCTGATCGTTCATGATCCCAATATTCGGTGGTAAACTTGCACTCTGCCAATCACTTAACCATGTCTTGGTAAAAAAAATTTTCTCTAGTTTTCATTTGCCAGCAAGCATTTTTCATCTGACTCAGTGGCTTGAATCAATTGATTGTTATTGTACCAATAAAACCATTTATCGATTGCTGCTTGTTAGTGTTTGTGTAAAATAGCATTCATGTATTTCTTTTACAATATGTTTTATCTCATATAGATGCAGCGGAATGGATACCTGGCCACGCTGAACTATGAATGCATATCCTGAAAGATAATTGATTTTTTGGATCCGGGCCCTGTGGCGTTGACTTGTATTATGGTGAAGCGAGCTACAAATTCTATACCTGATTTGAGACTTGACGTGGACGGCTTAGGATTGTGATGGTCCTTTAGAGATTGAGAATATTATGATGCTTACAGTCTTTACATACTGATAAGTCGAACATTTCACATGTTGGAAGTTTGAAACTTAGTGATAGTCTACACAATAATCAATGGCATGCAGTTATGCTGCAATAACCTTTTTGGAGGATTCTCTCAATTTTTCATACGCTATCCTGATTTTCTTGTAAAAATCTGGCATCTTAGGATCAAGCATCGTATATGCTAGGTAAAAGTCTTCTGCTTCCCTCAAATACCGCATTACCTTTGGGTGTTCAGAAATTCGTGAGATGAATATCATATTGTTTAGTCTATCAGCAAGCTTGATAGTTTTTACGTCGTATTCAGCAGATGTAAGAATATTACAATATTCCTGGAACCTATCGAGTTGACGTTCTTCGTCATTCGTTCCTGAATAATTTTCAAGAGGACGAATTTTCAATTCGGTAGCTATATCATATACTCTATTTCCAAATCTGTAGATCAGGTAAGCCTCAAAGCCATATGCCTTTGTTTGATACCAATCAAGAATTCTATCGTTGTCCTCTAATATATCATGTAAAATTGCGGAAGCGATTTCAACGCTAGTGATAGTGCGGTTAATAGACCTATAATGTTTTATCACATCGATTGTGACTGGCAATGTATGTGTTTCAAGAAATGGTGACAAACGATCTTCTCTTTTTACTCCTGAATGAACCTCTTCTGCAATCTCAATTGCACCTATTATAAAATCATCGACACGCAACTTGGCTTCGTTTTCCAAAAATGCTGTAAACTCCTGCTTGCTAACTGCATAATCAGGTTCTTCTCCCATGACATTAATAGTATAGAGGTCAAACAAAAGAATTTTGGTATTGTTGTCGTCATATCTTCTCAATATAAACTCAATTTATGAATACTTTTCTTCATAAGTTGCTCTTCTATGATAGGAAATTTTAGATAATTAGAATCAGAATACTGCACTTTAGTGAAATTATCTTAATTTATGCAATATGTGATTCTTTTTTGAATTTTGAATTTTTAAAGATCATTCCTGACTATGCAATTTAGATCCACCGTACTAAAAATTGTTTATATCCGGTTTGACATGTATAGAAGCTGACTGTTGATAAAAGTAGAATGACTATCGCTGCATATCGCTGGTCATATTTGCCAATTTCATAATGCCCAACTTGTTAAAAAAACGACGTCGTATAACAATATATGTTCGTTTTGATGATTGGATCTTGCAGTGCTAAGGAGCTCTAGAGGCTTTACCCTGGCAGAAAATGCATTTCCGCCAAGAGGCGACCAGCCTGAAGCCATTGAAAAATTAGTTAGAGGAGTCCTAATAAAGAAAGGATGCCAAACTCTACTCGGAGTCACAGGTAGCGGAAAAACATTTACAATTGCCAATGTTATTGCAAGAACAAACAAAAATACTCTAGTAATATCTCATAATAAAACACTGGCTGCTCAACTGTATGCAGAGTTTAAGGAGTTTTTTCCAAATAATAACGTTGGATATTTTGTCAGCTTCTATGACTATTATCAACCTGAAAGCTATATCCCACAGACTGATACTTATATTGAAAAAGATACTGAAGTCAATGAAAGAATTGAAAAAATGCGATTGGAAGCAACTGCAATGTTAATGTCGGGTGAACCGACAATAATCATATCTACAGTATCATGCATTTACTCACTTGGATCACCTAAAGAATGGGAAGAAAGCGCAACCACAATAACGAAAGGAATGGCAGTTGATAGAAAAGTACTAATTCACAACTTAATTGAATCACGTTATGAACGAAATGATGTATCTCTAGTGCCTGGTAGTTTCAGGGTAAAAGGCGACACTATTGATATTATTCCAGGATATTCTGATGATGTAATTCGGATTTTACTCTTTGGAGATGAAATTGAAAAAATCAGCATTCATGATCATATCACTATGAAAAAGCTCAAAGATACCAACTCTGTAAAGATCTTTCCTGCTAAACACTATATTGTTGATGATGATTCAAGATTAGATTCGATTAAATCAATAAGGCAGGAACTAGAAAATTGGCTTCCTAATTTGCCAAATGAGCTAGAAAGACAAAGGCTTGCTTCACGTACAAGATATGATTTAGAAATGATAGAGGAATTGGGTTATTGTTCAGGAATTGAGAATTATTCTCGCCATTTAGATGGCAGGTCGCCAGGACAACCACCATATTGTTTACTAGACTTTTTTGGTAAAGATTTTTTGATGGTCATAGATGAATCACACGTGACAATACCTCAACTTCGTGCTATGTTCAATGGAGATTACACACGTAAAAAAATGCTAGTTGATTATGGTTTTAGATTGCCAAGTGCTTTTGATAATCGTCCTTTAAAATTCGTAGAATTTGAAAAATATCTACAAAACGTAATTTTCGTGTCTGCCACGCCAGCAAATTACGAAATGAGATTAAGCTGGCAAGTTGTAGAACAATTGGTTAGACCGACAGGATTGGTCGATCCAAAAGTAGAGGTCAGACATACCAAAGACCAGATACAGGATCTAATTCAAGAAATCAGTATTCGAGTAAATAAAAATCAGAGAACCCTTGTTACTACATTGACAAAGAGGATGGCTGAAGATCTTGCAGAATTCCTTGCTAAGAATGATGTAAGGGTGCGTTACTTGCATTCAGAAATTGAAGGATTAGAGAGAACAGAGATAATAAGGCAGCTACGTCTAGGTGAATTTGATGTTTTAATTGGCATTAACCTCCTCAGAGAAGGTCTAGATATTCCTGAAGTATCTCTGGTCGCTATATTAGATGCTGACAAAGAAGGATTCTTACGTAATAACACAAGTCTTATACAGACTTTTGGACGCGCTGCAAGAAACATTGACGGTATGGTTATCATGTATGCTGATCGCATTACTGATTCAATAAAAAATGCAATGACAGAAACAGAGAGAAGACGTGGAAAGCAGATCCAATACAACAAAAAGAACCAGATAACCCCCAAATCAGTTATCAAACCCATTCCTGAAAAAACAGAAGATATTGATCTATTTGTAGATACTACAAAGTCCATGGCAAGAGCGGATCTGGTGAAACTTGCCATAGAGACGGAAGCAACTATGAGAAGATTTGCTGAAGATTTGGATTTTGAGAGAGCCATCAAATTTAGAGAAAAACTGATAAAGATAAAGAGGTCTATCGGAGAGGAGCCAACACTGTCAGAGGTTTCATAAGAGTATGCATGATAAAATAATTATCAAGGGTGCACGGGAGCATAATTTAAAAAATATTAACCTTGAAATTCCAAAAAATAAGCTCGTTGTGATAACTGGGCTATCTGGTTCTGGCAAATCAACCCTCGCATTTGATACAATTTATGCAGAGGGGCAGAGACGTTATGTAGAGTCATTGTCGGCATATGCAAGACAATTTTTAGAATTAATGGATAAGCCTGATGTCGATTCTATCGATGGCTTGTCGCCAGCAATATCGATCCAGCAGAAGACAACAAGCAAAAATCCGCGTTCCACGGTCAGTACAGTTACAGAGATCTATGATTATCTAAGGTTACTTTATGCCAGAATTGGAATTCCTCATTGTCCACAATGTAATAGGAAAATTACAAGTCAATCTGCAGATTCAATCACAGACTCAGTCTTAAGATCTGTTCAAGGAGGAAAGAATACAATGATACTCGCTCCAGTCATTCAGTCAAAGAAGGGCACATATGAGAAACTATTTGATGAGTTAAAACAGGATGGATTTGCAAGAATTCGATTAGATGGTGAAATAATTACTCTTGAGGATGAAAATGAAGAAAAATCAAAATATCCAAGACTAAACAAGCAGAAAAAGCACACAATTGAAGTCATTGTTGACAGATTAAAACCCTCTCCTGAAGAAAAAAGTAGACTGTTTGAATCAATCCAATCAGCACTGAAGGTAGGAAATGGTCTTGTAATTGCATCTATTGATGGTAAAGATATGCTATATTCCCAACGAAATGCTTGCCCATACTGCAGAATTAGCCTAGGCGATTTAGAGCCACGCACGTTCTCGTTTAACTCTCCTTTTGGAGCATGCAATAACTGCAATGGGCTTGGGATAAAAATAGAATTTGATCCTGAACTAATAATTCCCGACAAGTCGAAAAGTATTTTGGAAGGAGCGGTCAAGCCGTGGTCTGGTCATTTTGCTACTTTCCGTTCTGCAATGCTTAGGGATGTAGGCAAACGCTTTGGATTTGATCTTTATACTCAGATTTCAAAGATGACAGATCAACAGCTCAAAGTCATTCTATATGGAACTGATGAAAATATTCATTACAAGTACGAATCAAAGTATTCCGACACTAGGTGGGAATATAGAGGATCCTTTGAGGGCATTATTCCAAGCTTGGAGCGCATATATAAACAAACTGAATCTGAGTCAAAGCGGGAAGAGCTTATGCAATTTATGCGTGAGCTGCCTTGTGATGACTGTCATGGAAGGAGATTACGCAGAGAAGCACTATCGGTTAAAATTCAGCAAAAATCAATAATGGATGTCTGTGACCTTTCAATTGATGATTGTTACAGGTTCTTCAAGACAATAGAACTTTCCGAAACTAATATGTACATTGCAAAAACTATACTAAAAGAGATTGTTTCAAGGCTCGATTTTTTGCGTAATGTGGGATTAAATTATTTAACATTAAACAGAATGACAGCTACGCTTTCTGGTGGGGAATCACAGAGAATTAGGCTGGCTACTCAGATTGGTTCAAACTTAACTGGGGTTCTATATGTTCTTGATGAACCTACCATAGGTTTGCATCAGAGAGACAATGCCAGATTGATTGATACATTAAAAAAATTGCGTGACCTTGATAATACATTACTTGTTGTTGAACATGATGAGGAAGTAATACGCAATGCTGATTGGGTTGTTGATATTGGTCCAGGTGCAGGTATTCATGGAGGGGAGATCGTTGGCAATGGTTCGTTGGAAGATATTCTTAAAAATGAGAATTCTATTACAGGTGCTTTCCTCAGAGGTGATAGAATTGTTTCACATGTAAAACAAAATAGAAATAAAAATCCGGAAAAATGGATAACAGTACACGGAGCACAAGAAAATAATCTAAAATCAATTAATGCCCAATTCCCTCTTGGATGCATGACAGTTGTAACAGGAGTATCCGGATCCGGCAAATCAACCTTGGTAAATGATATCTTATTTAAAGCGTTGTCACATTATTTTTACGGTTCCAGAGAAAAACCAGGTAAGCATAGTAACATTTCTGGTTTGGATCAAGTTGACAAAATAATAGGAATTGACCAGTCGCCGATTGGTCGCACCCCTAGATCAAATGCAGCAACCTACGTTAATGCATTTACACCGATAAGGGAGCTATTTGCAAAGACTCATCAGGCAAAAGAAATGGGATACAAAGCTGGAAGATTTTCATTTAATGTTTCTGCAGGAAGATGTGAAGCATGTGAAGGGGGTGGAGTAAGGAAAATTGAAATGCAATTTTTACCAGATGTTTACGTTACATGTGATGAATGCAAGGGCAAGCGATATAATTCTGAAACACTTAGTGTCAAATACAGGGGAAAAACAATTTCAGATATACTTCATATGACGGTTGAAGAAGCATTAGAATTTTTTGCAAACGTTTCAGTTATTGAGAAAAAATTGAGAACCCTGAATGATGTAGGACTCGGATACATACATCTTGGTCAACCAGCTACTACGTTATCTGGCGGAGAGGCACAGAGGGTTAAACTTGCTGCAGAACTTTCAAAAAGGGATACAGGTAAGACAGTTTACATACTTGATGAACCAACAACTGGTCTTCATTTTGCTGATGTTAGCAAATTGTTACATGTTTTAAAAAGATTGGTAGATCTTGGTAATACTGTAATAGTTATTGAACACAATCTTGACGTCATTGCAAGTGCGGATTGGATTATAGATCTTGGTCCAGAAGGAGGGGAAAAGGGTGGTGAGATTGTGGTTGCTGGAACGCCCGACGAAATTGCAAGAAATGAAAATGGCAGCTACACTGGCAAATATCTAAAACCAAAACTACTAATTGATCAAATAATTCAAAGAGGTGCAAGGTAATCACAGGATCTGTGGAAGGTATCACTTTTATGATGAAAAAACAGATCCCACAAGACCCTGGAGTTTATTTAATGAAAGACTATGAAGGGAAAATAATTTACATAGGCAAAGCAAAAAATCTTCATAAGCGTGTCAGTTCTTATTTCTTAAAGCAGGACTCCAGCAGTAATAACAATAATAATCAATACAATAATAACTGGAAAACGTCACAGCTTGTAAGAAAGATCGTTGATATCGATTTTATAGTAACTGATAATGAGATCGAAGCATTTTTGTTAGAATCCAACCTCATCAAAAGGTACAGGCCTGTATTTAATATCGAATTAAAGGATCAGCAGCGTTTTACATATCTAAAAATTACAGATGAAACTTTTCCTCGCTTGCTTGTAGCAAGACGTAACAGAAATGGTGATTTTTACGAACCAAAGGGTAAAATATATGGTCCTTTTGTACGTGGGAGTTCAAAGTTCCTTACCATTGGTCTTTTAAGAAAATTATTCAAAATTAGAATCTGCGACAAACTACCCAAAAAACCTTGTTTGGAGTACTTCATAAAAAATTGTGATGCACCATGCATCAATAATATAACACGAAGCGAATACATGAAAAATGTTTTTGCGCTGCAGGAGATATTAGAAGGAAAAAGCAGCATTGAAAAATTTGTAAACGATATGAAAAATGAAATGGAAAGAGCTTCAGAATTACAGCAATATGAAAAGGCAAAGGAAATTCGTGATACTCTGCATAGACTGAACAATTTGCGTATCAAGCAGAAAATGGAAAAGGCGGTAAATCATAATGCTGATGAAGAATACATTGGAATTCTCAAAGATATTGCAAGAGGTATAGCCCATGTAATGACTTTGCGCAGAACCCATGGAGTTATAAGTGATAGCAAAAAATTCGAATTTGATTTGATCGGTGATAATTCATTGACAGCATTTCTCTCACAGTATTATTCTACAGCTCCAATAATTCCCAGGTTTGTATATGTAAATGAAGATATCGAGTCCAAGAATGTTTTAGAAGCATCAATCGAGCGACTTGCCGACCATGCGGTAAGCATTACCAAGATTTCAAAAGACTTTCAAGTAAAAGAAAAAAGGCAGTTGATGGACCTACTTACTCGCAATCTCATCCTCTATACTGAAAAAGGATATGATCCAAGCATAATAGATTTGAAAAACATCATTCATCTACCTACGATCCCTGCCATAATTGATTGTTTTGATATTTCTAATTTCGGAACTTCATTCGCGGTTGGATCATGTACAAGGTTTGTTAACGGCCAACCAAACAAAGCAGGATACAGAAAATTCAAAATCAAAACCATACCAAGTCAGAACGACTTTGCAATGATAGAAGAAATTGTGTCCAGAAGATATTTGTTAACTGAAAAGACTGATCAAGACCAAATGCCAGATTTGATAGTGATTGATGGGGGAAAGGGGCAGCTACATTCTGCAATACATGCTATTCACGAGTTAGGAATTGATATTCCATGTATTTCATTAGCAAAGGAAAATGAAGAAATCTGTGTCCCTTACTCAAACAAACCTATAATTCTTCCAAAGAGTAGCTCTGCACTCAAGCTTTTACAACATATTAGAGACGAAGCTCATAGATTTGGACTAGCTTACAACGTCAATTTAAGAAAGATAAAATAAACTAATTTGTGACAAGACCATTTATCATTTACTATAACAAAAGAAAAAAAGTTGTATTATTATGGTTATGAATCAAGAGAGGAAGGAAATCATAAGGAATCTGAAATTGAAATCAAAGAATTATTGCGTCATGTAATAGAATTTTATTTGTTAAATCATTCTAATTACTTTAGAATCAAAAAGTCCCAATGTTGCATCATCTAGTCCTACAAAATGTAGAACAAAGTGTCTGACACCGATATCTACATATTTGCTGATACCTTCAATTATCTTTTCAGGGGTTCCAATTGCAATGCCGTTGACAAGATATTGAGTATATTCTTCTATGGTTTTATCGTTCCTTTTATTTTGTGCAAGAACTTTGCTCACTTCGTCTTCTGATTCTCTTATTATACAAGGCAAGACAACAGAGTACTGTATATCTTTTTTATAATCCCTTCCAATAGAATTGCAATACTCCTTTAAGAGAGAAATTTTTCTTTTCATTTCATCAAGGGAACCAAAGAAAAGATTGTATCTATCAGCATGTTTTGCTACAACTTTAAGCAAATACCTTTCACCTGATCCCCCAACCATTATAGTAGGATACGGCTTTTGGATTGGCTTTGGATTACATATTGCATCTTTTATTCTATAGTATTTTCCTTGAAACGAAACATGTTTGTTATCTGTCCACATTGCTTTGATTATGCTTATGGATTCATCAAGTTGCATAATCCTTGTTATGTTAGATGGGAAATCATATCCATATGCCAAATATTCCTGTTCGTACCATCCTGCGCCTATTCCTAATTCTACTCTACCATTACTAATAATATCTAACGTAGATAACATCTTTGCTAATAATAATGGATTACGATAAGAATTGCATACAACTATTTGTCCTATCTTTATCTTTTCTGTAATTGCTGCAGTAGCAGATAATAAAGTAAAACATTCGAAAATGTTTTTTTGTATATCGTCCTTATAATGAGGAATGAGATGATCATAAGCATAGATCGAATTAAAGTTCAAGTTATCAGCTGTTGTTGCAATAGACTTTGAGAATTCATATTGGCTAACAGGATCATTTTCCTCTTCTAATGGGAAATCTCCTCCTCTCCAACCTTGTGGAATAGCTAATCCAAATTTTATATTATCTGACATGATCTTTATACTTGTCTTGTGAATAATCTAGAAAGAAAAACCTTTAAAGCTTAAGATTACTATATCCTATAGTAACAAGAACCTATTTTTAGCACCCGATATCGTCATGGATCAAGTTCACAACTTATCGATGGATCAATAATTAGCATATTTTGTATAAGGAAATTTAGACACATTCTTTTTCAGCCTACCCAATGCTATTATATTGCAATTGTAAACAAAGTTTTAGTTAGTATCTTATGCATGATGGATATGAGAATATGATAGTGTGTATGGTATGATAACACTTATCTGTTTATACTAAATATAATTCTACGTGACATCTTTCAAGATTTATGATAAATTCCTGACTCTTACTCTAATTACTTTCAGCATCTCACTGGTTGGAGTGGTTGTTTATGTATTCTCGAATAATACAGCATATGCTCAACAACCATTAAACTTGCATTCATCTCAGAACAATACCAGTAATCTTAATACTCTATTCGTCACAGGAACTGCAAATACTAAATTAAAACCTGATAAAGTTATACTTTCTTTAGGAGTTGAGACAAATAACAAAACAGCAAATGCAGCCTTGGTAGCCAATTCAAAGATAATGAACAAAGTAATTGATGCATTAAAAACAGCTGGCGTAAAGGAAAATGAAACAAGTACCTCATCCTTGAGCATATCTCCAAACTACAACTATTCACGACCTTCTGATACTGTAGGAAAGATAACAGGATTTACAGTATCTAACTTAATCCAAATACAAAGTACAAACATAAGAAATGTATCAAGGTGGATTGATACTGCTATAGCCTCAGGAGCCAATACTGTAAATAGTGTTGATTTTACATTGTCTAACAAAAAATTAGATGAAACCAAAAATAATCTTATAAAACAAGCAATTGACAATGCAATAACTAAAGCTAATATCGCGGCTTCTGCATTAGGATTAAAAGTAGTAGGAGTAAAATCAGTCAATCTTAATGAGTTTGAGATTCAACCCCCTCCAAGTCCTTTAGCAAAAGAATCAGTGGCGGCATCAGCACCACCTATAGCTAATAGATCAACTCCTGTAATCTCTGGGGAACAGCAAGTCAATACAAACGTAGGTATTGTGTTTTCAATCCGTTAAGAGCATCATAATATAGTGCCATAGAGCATTTACGATGATGAAGTGTGTGTATCACGACTATCAATCTATTTGGTAATCTAAAGTCGTTCAATTTCAGTTAACAGTATATTGTACCTATCGCTTAGCAAAGTTAGAGTCACTAAGTCTGGGTAGTTCATCGTTCTTGCTTTCCACTACCAGCTTCTAGTTTAGTTGCTGTATTCTGATGTTGGGAGGAACCAGTACGAATATCAACACTCCATCTATTTGGTACGAACTATTCCTTGAGAAAATATTGAATCTAGTAATAACATAGAAAACATCGAACTATGGGTTAGTAAATCATAGGTTAACAAGAAAAAGGATCAGAAGATCAAAGACAGAATAAACTCTTCAAATTATTGTGAGTTTTCATTTTATCTTATGGATATAATCTCTGGCATAAGTTTTTGTTTATTTCTAATGTCTACCAACAGGTGGTACTTGCTAACTAGCTTCCAAGCAAATGTGCCATGAATAGTATCAGCATTTCTTATAGCCCAAAATCACCATATATACTTTCCATAGCCGATCACTCGTTTAGTTTTGTTGTCATTGTCCAAAACATACAAAACCGTAGTTGTTCAGTGAGCGTTATATGTTAGCTGATCATTATTAGAAAATCTTCTTATGACTCTACCAACGTTTGATAACCAATAATACAAAGTCTTGTTATAATATCCATCAAGGTTTTGTACTCTCTTTCCTCATCAAGGCTCATACCTGTATGTATTAGAAATCCTCTTCCAAATTTTACTGCAACGACAGGATAGATAGTGCTGTTATTATCATCATTGTTCCATGCAGAATCAGAAGAACGGGTTAAAGGTATAATATCTTGAGACAATTTTCTTACAGGTCTATAAACCTTGGCTTTAGTCCTAGGTTTATCTTGACCTAATATTGCATCAAATTCAATCTCTATTTCTTTAGGGCCCACTATATTTTTCTGTAGATTATCCCATTCAGTCTCTAATCCAAAATATCTTTTCAAAATTAAACTTTCTGAGGGAACTCTGAGACTTTGTTTTATGTGCAGTTCATGAATTCTATCGATATAGTTAGTTTGTACATCGTCTAGTCCTGGAATAAATCCAACTACGAGTTGCGATTTTCCAGTATTTACATCCCAACTATAGGCAAAAGATTGTCCAGCTGAATTTACAAATATTCCACCATCTCTAATGTAAGAAGTTATTGTTTTAAACCCCTGGCCTTCTGCATTACCTAATTCGGGATAGGCTTCACCAAATGGATTTATTATAATCGAAAAACCGCTATTGCTTATATTCGAAATAGGTGTCATTGACACATCAAATAGATTTAATTTTTTATTATTATTATTAACATCTTGCTTGATATTTTTAAGATCTATCATCCACTGTACTGCTTTTCTATATCCTGAATGCGGATAATATGAACATGGTTTTTCGTGTCTTGCACTAAGATATCCTGAGAGTATCCCTATTTTGATTGGTGGTTCAAAGATCTGATAATAATGAATTTCTCTAAGCTTATTTATTAAAAAGCCGACCTGGTTTAAGCTGGTTTTAGTATCATCTTTGTCAAACACCTGCGATGGTGATTTAATTGTACCTTCACTTTCATAATAGCCATATCTTGCAAGGTTTCTTCTAATATCTGAAAACTTGCTTAAAACATCATATATCCTGATCCTATCATCATCAGACAGTATTTCGCTAGATATTTTTATCATATCTCTCTGTGATGCCTCATGAGTAATGTTAAAGTAATTACCTGACAATAGTGTTAGAGCTTTCCAGAAAAATTCTGATGAATGAAAAAGCCATGCATTAGAGGAAGCATAGCGATAAATATTGAAATTGTCTTCAGCATTACTATATCCTGCAAAACATTCTTTGGCTAAAAAAATGTAATAACCTTGCTGTTGTTTGCTTAATTTGCTTAGTACTTTTGAAGCCAATTTCTTTCCAATAGTGATGATACCTTATAAGTCTAAAAGCATCAAATATATTGCTATAGGATATTGCTTCTTTATCTAAGATATCATCATTATCTACTGCAGTTCTCAACGCAGTTATCAGTTTATCAAATTTATCTGGATTAAGTGCTATCTTCTCACAGTCATTCTCTAATATCATCTTGCAATGTCCTGCATTGCTTTGTCTTCTGCATTAAAATTAACAGGAACTATTTCATATCTTTTATAACTTGTCACTTTGTACCGCGAGGACATAAGCTGTGACGCGTAGACAGGATTTTTGTAATGGATGGAAAGATGAATGCAGATAGTTCGTATTAGATATGCCGGATTAATTTATTATTCCTTACCTGAATGAAAGGAATATTTACACTGCAGTTGGAGGCTGTGGTTTTGCTTTACCAAAATATGCTCTTACATGTCGTCTATACAAATAATACAATATCACTATGTTAACAAACGCTATGATTGCATGATCATTAATATGGCTTGTAGATTTGATCTCCTACACTTTTATGCTTGGTCTTTGTCTCAGTCATCCGTTGAGGAATATATGTGATATCATGGTCTAATTTCAAATGACTTAAAAAAGCCACTCCATTATTAACTGTATCCTTGACTATCAATCCTCGTCCACAAATACTACACTTGATAATGTGTTCATCTCTTGATGCCATACGATCAGGACAGCAAAATATCTTTAATAACTAGCTAATAAACCCTAAACCGCCGAAAAAGGTGTTGTAAAAGGAATCAAACACGTTGTTTGCAATTATTATTACTAATTCAAAGAGATGATAATGCTCATGAGAATTCAGTTCCAATGCTGGCACCCTCGACAAGACCTTAAATTGTCTCTCACTTTTTATATTTGAAAATCCAAAATCATCATTATATGATGAAATGTGCCTGTTGTGGAGCAAAAATGTTACCATACAAAGAGTTGGAAAAAACAATAGTTTACAAATGCCAAGAATGTGGTTTAAGCGACAGCAGATTAAAGGATAGTTAGAACACAACTGTGCAAAAGTCGATTCTCTAAAGGCCTTAATATGGTATTTTTAACCTTTTATCCGTTGACTATACAATAAATGTCAACCTGTAATGTATTGAGTATATCTGACTTGTCTGTCTGCCCACCCACGTCTGACTTGTGCTATACCAAATCTTAAAAATGCAAATTAACAGGATGATGTTGTGCATCTGAATCAATTACTAGTTTGACATTATTTTTAACTACCATCCTTACAATTTATACAAGTTCTAATACTATTAATCATCCTATGATATTTTTGATGCATGCATAAAAGTTATTGGTTCTGGCAATTTTTTGTTTTTAGGTGAAATAATGTATTCTCTGATGCACGGTTCGTTGAATCTCGCTTTCAAACGACATTCCACAATGAGTGCATATGTAAATTCCAAATTGTTCCATATCACCTTGTTTAAGAATCGCAATCTCATTTTCTACTTCAGTATTCTCTGCAACTATATAGTCATTGATATGATTTTGCGTAAAGATATGTTGTATAATTTGCTTAATCTTTTGAATATTATTTTCATCAGCAAAGATAATGACATCTTTATTGTTATTGTTATTCTCATTGCTGCGATGATTAACTGAACTAGATTTTACTTCAGCGCTATTAAGAATGATATATCTCAAATCTCCCGCAACGTATGATATATCTACTTTAACGGCCATGAATAATGATAACCTATTGTTAAGTCAATCTAGTTTCTGATATTTGTTTCTTTATATGGACTGCAGAATTTTGCAATAAAATGATGCAATTCGAAACGATAGTAGTATATCAGTAGAGAGATCTGTTTGTTTTGCATATGAGAGCAGCATGAGCCTATTGAATTAAGGTTAAAGAATAATAAGTATATGATATTCATCCAAAATGAAAAGTAAAAACAACCTAGCTACTGAAAGTATTGTATAACCAAACAGTCATTTGTGGATGATTTTCATTAACCACGATTTTACACGATGTACGCCAGGAAGAGTAAAGACCCTTGCAATGACGATAGGACAATTTAACTGATCCACTAACGCCAAAAAGTGTAAATTATTGAAGAGATTGAATTTACCTATGGTGGCACCAGTAATTACCACATCTGGTTGTGATGCATTAACAGCAGATAATATCAAATCAGCAGACTTCTCACTATTCTTCTCAGTTTCATCTGACAAATAAATTTCGTTAAACTCCACTCCAACCTGTTCAAGGTACTCTTTTTGCCTGATATTGTAAGAAAGACCATCATCATCATCATTTTCATTTTCATTAATATCATGGTCATCTTTTTTATTTACTGACAGCACACTTACGTTAAACTTTCCAGAATGCTCCAGCCAGCTTGTTGTCTTTAGTACCACATCCGAATGATCTCCTCCATCGTATAGAACTACCAAATTCTTCTTTTCCTCTCCTTGCTGTGAAAAAGCACCTATTGATTTCTTATCTGTAGATTCAAATAGGCGTAGGTCATCACCGGTTGTTCGAATAGCTAATATGTCACATGTAATCAGTGTTTGAAGTTTCTTGCTATTTCGTAACATTTCAAAATCAGTGATCAGCAGATCGATATTTTGTTCCTCAATAGTTGCTAATATAGCTTCGATCGCATCATGGGAAATTCTAACTAAATAGTGATTCAATATATTTTCTTTTTCTAACATTTCCTCTAAAGGTACAAATGATCTTCTTGCAGTTTCGGCAAATGCGATCCCTGCAGAAAGTGGTGTTTGATGTGGCACTGTAATTACTCTCAGAATATTCACTTCACCATCATTTTCTTTTGCAATTGTAGTAGCATATTTTATTAATCTATCAGGGTTCTCAGGGGTGTAAGGAATTAAAATTCTAAAATTCTTTCGTGTAAGATCGCCTTCGCTTGTAATAATGGGTGCATAGTGGGCAATCTCCTTTTTGAAAGTATACATACGATAAAGTGCAAAGCCAACCAAAACCCATATAGCTGAAATACCCCAGCTTAAAGGTTGGGTGACTAATAAGTATAATGCGAGACCAATTTTAAGGAATACCCCTACAACTGGGATTACTGGAAAGAAAGGAGTCTTGAAACCGTAGTTTAGTTTATCACCATAATCCTTCTTATAGTAATAACAGAAATATTTACTTGAGTGAACAATAGTAGGAAAATAACACCAGACGCAACTGCTATTTGATCAAGTGGTAATGCATATGCCATGATTGCCATTACAACACCTGATATTGCAGTGGCAATATGAGGCGTTTTGTATTTCGGATGTATAGAACTCAGTAAATGCGGCAGATTATAGTGTCTGCCCATTGCAAAGGCAACCCTTGAAGAGGAAAACGTAGTAGCATTTAAAGCTGCTATAGAAGATACTATTCCTCCTATAAGTACTACAAAGCCTCCATATGGCAGAAATAGTTCTGCAGCCTTCTTGATACCAAGATCACCACCTTCTCCTATAAATTTCCATGATGGAATACCTACAGGAAATATTGAACCTATTGAAACAAAGGCAACAAGGCAATACATGACAACAACAAGTGCTAACGATATGAAAATTGCCCTTGGAATGTTTTTCTTTGGATTCTTTACCTCCTCACCTGTTTGAACTATTATCTCATAACCTTCAAATGCAATAAATGTCAAACCCATGGCGGCAACAATTCCACCTAGCCCTTTTGGCATAAAATCGGCAAAATTTGTGTGCCAGTTTGGATTTGTATGTATTGCCCAAAAACCTGCACCTATTAGGACGAGAATAGTTCCAAGCTGAAATACTGTAACTATAGTTCCAGTTTTGCCTGTGTCCGAAACGCCTTTGATGTTGATATAAGTAAAGGCAGCTATAGCTGCAACCGCTATCAACTTATCAAATGGAATAATTCCTAAAAGAGGTTGGTTTCCAAGAATATTGAACATTTTCAATAAGCTAAATAGAAATGATCCAAATCCCACAGCATACAAACTGCCAGCAACAATGTGGGCAAACCATGCCATCCATCCGCTTATAAAGGCATTTGGTCTTGGCAATCCTTCTCTAACCCACAGATAACCACCTCCAGCTTCAGGCATTGCTGATCCCAGCTCAGCATAGCCCATGGCTGTAAAAAGCGTGATTACTGCATTAATAATGAAGGCAATAATCGCTGCTGGTCCTGCAAGACCTATAGCTGGTCCAGTGAGGACAAATATAGCTCCCCCTACTAAACCAGCTATCCCAATCATAATAATATCTACAAGGCCCAATGAACGAACGAGATGTTGTTGATGAGGATGTTCCGATGATAGTGGCGACTCTTGATCGTCTGGGGTCGACAATACTTGCACGAGTATGTCTAAGAAGAGCAATTAAAACCTTTACAATCATTGTTAGTTTTGTTAGCTTAAAGCCAATAACATTAGCAAGTATGTTATTTAATTTAGCATAATGGAGCAACAACAAGAGCAAATAATCAGAATGCAATTCAAACATAGATCTGCACTTTTAGATTTATTACAAAAATCAGCTTAACATATATTGACCATGGAAAGTTCAAATAAATGCCCTCCTATTCCAAAGCGCTAGTGGGAGAACAGTATATTAAGTCGAGTGGATGACGAAGATAACGAACAATTAATTCTATAGTTTATCAGCAATGATATTTAGCCTAACATAATCTAATGACCAAGGTGTTTGAGATTTGTTACTACTGATACTAGCACTACTCTTTTCAACCTCCTGCAAAAACAATTCCAAATATCTGTTCTTTAGTTTATCATCATCAGGAAGGCGTTCTAGGAAGGGTTTCATTATTACGGTTTTTACAAATCTAGAGTATATTTCACGGTCAATAAGGTTCACACAATCATTATGCAAATGAATTTTTGTACTTACATAATCTATCTCTCCTAGTAATTTACTAGTATCATCGGGCTTTGCAAAATACCATGATTGGTTGAAGCTTGTAAAATATTCCTTAAATTCATTAAACTCCATAACGCGTCGTAATATCGCAAGGATTCTTTGTAAGTTTCCGTATCCTCCACATTGGATTAATAATTGTCCCCCTTTGGTCTCATCGCAGTTTAGCATATCCCAAAAATGCTGGAAAACTTGTGCATGGTCATGAACCCAATGAAGTGCAGCATTAGAAAATATGACATCTACTCATATGACTTAATAATAGATTTCATTAAACACCGCCTAATAATTCGAGCGCATATATAAAAACGATGGGATTTTTATAGTTTGCTGAGACAGATAAAATCCTATGCTTTCAGACGATACAAAGAAGCCTATCCTTTAACCAATACTGCTATCATAATAGAATTCAGAAATTAAAGTCAAAACAGAACTGATGTTAAAGCTTTGCTGGCTGTATATGGCCTTGAACAATTTGCACTTTCAGCAGCTGTCCATCCATCTGAAAAAAAGATTATTAACTAATTACCGTCACAAATTCTTATGCGACAGGTATAAAATATTCAGTTCTTTGTCAAAACACCCCTCAGGTAGATGATCATTGAATCAACATATATTTTAGCCTCAGGAACGCTAGAAAGAATATTTAATACTCCATGACCTACCCCTGGCCAAATATTCAAGTAATACTCCTGACCTGACTTTTCTAACAGGTTTGCCAAGTTTATACTATCATCTTTCAGTGGATCAAGCGCTGCAGCTACAATGTAAACCGGTGGCAGTCCTGTCAGATTAGCAAAAATAGGAAAGGCTAAAGGATTCCTGTAGTCTTGCGTCTTTTGGAATGTTTGATTCATGAAAAACTTGATATCTAGAGTTGTCTCTCCAAAGCCTCCATTACCAAACAAATCATAGGATTCTGAACCTGTAGTGGGTGAATAATGACCATACAAAAGATAAATCGTCCGTACAAGATCTCCTTGTCCTGAGTCTCTCAAAACAACAGCTGCAGATAATGCCAGCCTTGCTCCTGCAGAAGCTCCGCCAAGAGCCATTCTATGACAATCAATGCCTAATCCTTTGCAGTTGTTTGCGATCCAGCGAATTGTAGAGACGACATCATTGAGCCCGGCTGGAAATGGATGTTCTGGTGCTAATCTATAGTTTATCGAAGCAACCTTAAATCCGGAAACGTTGGCCAAGTATTTGCCAACTGAATCATATGCTCCCCTGGCATCTCCAGAAACCCCTCCTCCTCCATGCAAAAATATCAATAAGGGTGAGAATGATGATGATCCATTAGTTGGATCGTACAAACGCACAAACATTCTTTGCTTTCTATCAGTATTGCTGCTGATAACATTATAATCAGTGATGGATGGCAACGATTTTGACTGTTTTGAAAATTCTTGTTCTTGCTTATCACCTCCCCTGAAGAAACTCAAGATAGTGGCAGTATTTGTTCCATTTGAATTATTTGCAATGAGAGCATCGATTTGACGGAAACCTTGAGATGAGGCATCAAAAGTTTTTTGCTGACTTGAAAAAACGAAGAACTGTTTTGCCATCTGCTTAAAACGTATTACCTTGTTATTGTCATTACCTGCTCCATAAACAGCAGTTTTATTGTTGTTGTTTTTTGCTGGCATACTATGGGAAGTCCCATCTAAGGCTGTTAGTATTGTAGCTGAATAAATCATAGATGTCAGAATGATTAAGATAATCCTACTATTCTTCAATATCTTACTTCTTCTGATCTACGATTTGAACGTTATACTCTGTATCTAAATCCTAGATGGGTTGATTTGAAGTAATAGCCTTCTTCAACCAGATCTTTCATTGTGATTTTCTTGTTGATTTATTGACTTTACACATATCGTTCTAATTGCTGAATTTCATTCTGTAGACACACCATCTCGTTTCCCCTTGTCATTGCAGGTTGCATATAATTGGGACATGATTATACGCAAGTGTGTTGATGTCTATTGATGTCTATGGTAGTCGTAACTTCTTGCCTGACGACATCCGCAACTTGAAAGCAGCAGCACTATACTACGCAGTAGGAGATCACTGCCATGCAAAAGCCTACGGATCTCTTCTGTGGCATAGGGCCGGTCTCGATGTGTCCGTGTCCGCTCCCCTGAATATCTTTAGATTTTCTTTTTGTTCAGAGTACTGTTGTTCATTGCATAAAATGTGAAAATTGCAGCAAGGTAGATATTGCGAGTAGCATATGTTATCTTTTTTTATCCCTTAGATATACAATGTATGTGGTCGATTAGGTGCTGTTCGACTTCTTTAGTTGTAGGAAATAACATCGGTGCTGGATCTCTAATATTAAGAAACTTCATCTATGTTGACAGCGAGTAGGCATACTTTTTTTCGTTGCAGGCGATTTGGGACTGTTTATGAAGTTAAGGTACTCTTTACTCTTTACCTGATAACGTGTTAACCTCTTGTGTGTAGTTCCATTCCGCCAGTTATTATACTGTCTACTTCTTCTTTTGCCACTTCTTTAAGGTTTGATAAAGATTGTCAAATGGTGGTTTGAGTATACCTTTCTCAGTTATTATGCCACTAATCAATTCAGGAGGAGTCACATCAAATGCAGGATTAAACGCCTGAACGCCCTTTGGTGCAATCCTGTTCTTCCCTATCTTTATAACTTCTTCTTCCGAACGTTCCTCGATTACAATGTCTTCTGGATTGTTCTTGAAATCAAATGTAGAAAATGGAGCTGCTACATAGAACGGAATTTTATGCATATTTGCCAAAATTGCCACCTGATAAGTTCCAATCTTATTAAAAACATGACCGGTGCGCAAAATTCTGTCTGCACCAACTATTACACGCTTTATTACTCCTCTTGACATCATATACCCAACAGCTGTATCTGGGATCAGCCTTACATCGATACCATCATGATGTAATTCAAACGCGGTCAATCTTGATCCCTGCATTACTGGACGAGTTTCCGTTGCTATAACGCTCACTCGCTTACCATCTTCATTGGCTGCTCGTATCACTCCCAAGGCCGTGCCATACGCAGTTGTTGCCAACGACCCAGCATTGCAATGTGTCATGATGACATCTCCGTTATCAAATAGTACAGCACCAGTTCTACCAATTTGTTTATTAATTTCGATATCTTCTTCAGCCATTTTTAGAGCCTCATCAAGAATTGCTTTTTTCACTTCGTAGACACTTTTCTTTCCCTTAGCCTTCTCCATTACACGTGTTAAAGCCCACAAGAGGTTGATCGCAGTAGGGCGCGTAGATTTTAAAACCTTGAATGCTGAGTCTAGATCAACTAGTAATTGACTTAGACTTTTTGCCTCACTATGGATAGCAGCGAGCGCAAGACCTAGAGCAGCCGTAACACCAATCGCAGGAGCCCCCCTGACTGTCAAATTTTTTATTGCATTTGCAACTTCTTTGTAATCCTTACACGTAACATATACGAGCTTATTTGGTAATTTCGTTTGATCAATCATCACAACTGAATCATTTTTCCAAGCTACCGTTAACAAATAGTTTAGACTATTATTATTATTATTATTATTATTACTACTACTACAAGACATTCAACATGAAAAATTCTTTTTAGACTATATTAAATCTAACTAGTCGAATGGTTATTATGATATTAATTTTTTCCTTAGAACATGGTTGTTTACGTCTCCTGCAGCGTTTATGATTAAGATAATTACTGACTTAATTAGATATGTTTGTTGCTGTATTGAGACTTCTGTCTTTAGATTTGTTACTACAGTTATGATGAATCACTGATTTTTACTCAAAAAATGTTCGTAGTTATTTGACTGATCCATACTTCCAGGGTAGATATTAATGCTTGAATCTGCGACGCCATTCCAGTAAATTGATTCTGCATGATTTTTATGATGATAGTTTTTTCTTGTAAATTTGCAAGAATCTTGGAACATTGTTTAGAACCCACTTATTGTTATCTTTCTTAGCAATCCCAGCAAAGGATCTGCACCGCTCTTCCTTGGACATTTATGAAGCGAAAGAACCTATCAAGTCTTGTGACATACTTTTCCCTAGTCTGGGCTGCATTCATAGCAAATACAGACAGTGAGTATGGATCTTCTAATGTTGGTTCTGATGATTCATTCAATCTTTTCCTATTCACCTTTTATTTATTTGAGAACCATGATAAAGAGTGATATCAATGCGGACCCGGAGGTTTCCGTGACGATATCAGTGCTAAAAGTGGATTTTACTACCTTTGAATAAAATAGGCTAGCTTTAAAGTTTTCTGTTTCTAGGTACTATTGCAAATTCGGATACTGTATTGATTTCTCTTCATAGCTTCAATAGCTAGCACTCGACTATGCAATAGAACAGAGAATGTACATATATATGCATCAAAATAGCTATGAATTTTTTAAATAGAATGAATTTGTGGCATTGTCGTAGACAAGATCAGTCAGGCTGAGAACTTTAAAACCGTTATCATACAAATATTTCATCTCTTCGGCAAATAGAGAT
>Ga0207663_10000196_pt1 | contig 26928 bp, 23 predicted proteins | sample LARL53metaG_FD_184346 | JGI IMG/M metagenome (GOLD analysis project Ga0207663, IMG submission 184346) | Corn, switchgrass and miscanthus rhizosphere microbial communities from Kellogg Biological Station, Michigan, USA - LAR L5-3 metaG... | ecosystem: Host-associated > Plants > Roots >...
AGCATATGAAAAAATGACCAACAAACACATAAAAAAATCGAGTCTCTGACATATAACATATGCGTTTAATACGATCTAGATGGTCAAAGCTAGATCTGTAATATCTTCTTAAGCAGTGGTACTTTGCTAATGGTTTTCCACCTGTTAGAGATCATACAAAAAAAACAGTATGAGCAGAGAACCAAGTCAAGTTTTGGAGTCATTCGATAATACAGTAATAATAATCTTATTTACAACGATTGATAATATTATTTATATGCCAATAGTTCGTATCGCAATGTATAGTGGGAGAACACAAAGAGAAAAGGATAGAGTTGCTGAAGCAATTACTGAAGATGTATCAAAGATATTAAATGTGGAAAAAAAGAGGTAATAATAGTGTTTGAGGAAGCCACTCATGGAAATTGGTATGTTTCTGGCGTTCGTCTGTAATCATCAATTTCACTTTCCAATTGCAAACAATATCATATTTTGAAATCAAGCAGCAGATTATTAACCAACAATTATCATAAATTACAGATAAGTGAACATCTGTTCACGGGTGGTATAATTCTGCTTTCGCAAGGTCGTCGGAAAGATCTTTCCGCAAGTCTGCATTGATAAAGTCGTTATTTTCAGGAAAAGCAATATGATAATTGCCTTCGCGTTGGATCTGAAGGCGGAGTTGGTGGCCACGGCATTGGAGTAAATGACCTCCCCTAGAATGGTCTTTGGATAAGAAGTGTAAGTGATATCCTGGAACGTTTAGGGTCTTTGCATACTCTGGAGTCCAGAACCCCACGAGTGTTCCAGAGACATCATGAAATTCAAACTCTGGTTGAACAGCAGCCGCTTTTGCAAGAGGCACTCCTTCTTCAGTCCTGCACATAGCACGAGTAAGTACGTAATCAAACTCACCGTCTACGCGCAACGCAAAGAAATAGTTATCCGTTTGTCGAAGTCGGTCAAATTGGGCAAATAAGCTGCTTAGATCAGGACACAGCTCTAAGTCGACTGTCAGATCAGATTTGAAATGAGTAACCACAGCAAAAGGACTCAGAATATCATCTCCGGCTTCTCTTACTGAACTATCACTCCGTACCTGAAAGAAATGACCATCGAGGATCACCATCTCACCGTCGAGATTCTCAAACGTCCCTAGTCCCAGGTCACCGTGCTTTCGCAAGGTACCCACTAGAACTGCGCCCTGATAAATCCCTTCGACAAGAGCATTTGCTGTAGAGACTTGATATAATGTGCTCCGTATTGGTGGTGCGGGTGTCTTTCTTGACATCTCTTTAGGTTGTAACTAAACGACAAACTTGCTTAAATCGATTTTACATTACTTACTGACACATTGTTGTTCAGAAATAAATTATCACTATCAGGTCTACTATCTTTCGTATGTCGTTTCCTTCTTCTTGCTGTTTTTTTACCTGCTCTATAACAGCAATAGAAGCAGACGCAGTTCTAAGATTCCTTGGCTTTGATAGGATGCTTATAGCAATTTCAAGAAGAAGAAGGGAAGAAGCGATGTAACGTTGTTAGTTACTATAAAGTGATTCGCTAACTACTTGATGTTCTCAATATCGTTGCAACCTGTCCTAAGCGTTTGCACTCTTTACAGTAATAGATATCTCCTAATTGTATGTCATCTTTATCAGTTTCTCGGAAAACAGTATGTTTGCAGTTAAGAAATTCCAGCTCCAAATACAATGATGTGTGATTCACCTACCTTGAGGTTATTTAGTTAGCTCCTATATTCTTCTAAGTCAAGTATCTTAATTTAGGTACACAAAACATCCTCCATCTCCTCTTGATTAGGACCAGATTCGTAGATGAATAATTTGATACTTAACTTAGAATACATGAAGCACACAATCCTGTCTATAATGAGAGTCTAATGATTGAAATAGAAACGCTGCAGTGGGTTTTATCTTATGTAGATAGGTCAAAACAAGAATAGTGTTCTTTTGCAAAAGCTAAACGGTTAGTAATACTGTGGTTAGCAGTTTTTTGCCTTAACTATTGTCAAAACCAGAAATTCTAGATTTTAGGCCTAAAAATGGATATTAGTGTCTTGGATGGTAGTAGTTATATATTACTAAATCAATAGGAAGCCGCTTTACTGTTGTCAATTATTATGAAAGGAGAAATCGATCAACCCCTTTTTAAACAGCATATAATTACGTCAACACAACTTGACTATACTCTTATAGGTATGCTAAAAGTAAATGTAGCACCTTTACCATCAGCGTTATTCACAGCCCATATTTTACCATTATGCGCCTCTACAATACTTTTTGAAATAAACAGTCCCAACCCAGTACCTGTTTCTGATTTTGTAGCAAATTTTGAAAATAGTCTCGGTGATATCTCAGAATCTATGCCTTGACCACTATCCTTTATGCTAACAACAACTTGATTATCTCTCCTTTGTGCAATGACAGAAATAACTCCTTCTTTTGTAAATTTAACAGCATTGTTTAGAAGGTTGGAAATAACTTGGGTTATTCTTCCTTTATCTGCTTCCACAATAATATCTTCAGGCTTGTAAAGTACCTCGACAGCATTATTATTATATCCATTATCTGTCGCAAGACGATTTCGGATGTCTTGTATACTATCCGATAATACATGATTTAGATTAAATTGTTCTTTATTTAACCTCAATGACTGACTTTCAATTTTTGAAACGTCTAAGATATCTGACGCAAGGTGCTCTAATCTTTTTGCATTGCGAATAATTAATGCAATCTGCTCATCTTCTACTTCAACCTTCTTCTTATGATCAAATTGATGTTCAATATATTCTGCTTCTCCTAATATTGGCATAATGGGAGTGCGTAATTCATGAGCTGCTATATTAATAAACTCCTTTTGCATCTTGTCATGAACTTTCAGTTGTTCATTGGCCGCAGCAAGTAATTTATTCGATTTAGTCAAAGAATCATTTGCTTCCTTTAGTTCTGTTGTCCTTGTATTTACAGCCGCCTCCAATCTCTTATTCCATGAGAGAATAAGAAATGCAATACCAAGTGCTATGCATCCAATTATTATAACCATGAGGGTGCTAAAATTCTTCTGCTGATCTATCAGAAAGCCGACATCGCTGGCAAGTATGTGTGGAGTGCCAATGAACAAAGTCCATAGCTGTTTTCCATCAATTAATACCGGTTGGTATGAAATGGTAGTCGTGTTAGAGTGGAATGTAATGTCCTCTGCCCCGGATTTGCCTTCTAATGAACGCCCGAGAATGCTATTATACGAATCTTTTATCTCAGGGGAGATCAATGACTGGAATTCGTTTCCCAAATAGTTCTTACCAATTAGCGGTTGATTCCTAGCATATAATATTATTCCATTCTTGTCCATCAGACCTACATTGGTTACAATTTCAGGAAACAGTTCATTCTGCAAAAATTTACCTATATTACTGACACTAATTCCAGCAACTATAACACCTTTGAATGTTTCTGTCTTACTAGCAGCAGTATTGTTATCAGTTTTAGCTTGGTTATCAATTATTGGAAATGCTATATACAGTCTAGGGACGTTGTCTGTTGATTGTATTACGCTACTATAATATGGTGTATGTGTATTTTTCGGAATGATGAAATAATCCTTGGAGGTTAGGTTTACTCCATTATACTGTTGAGGTGTAGTTTGGTTCATGTTACTCCACATTATTACTTTACCTTCTTTGTTAATCCAATAGTAGTCATCTGTAAGTTCATGTGTGGATGCTTGTGCAGTATTAAAAAGAATCTGCGCTTTTTCAGTCTCATTATTTTGAATTGTAGGCGCATTAGCCAGTGCCCGTAAATTGTTGGTGATCGAGTCTATACTATGCACTAATATTCTCGAAAGATCATATGCTTCGATTCTAGCGTTTAACCTTACATCTTTAGAAGCGGCTTTTGCTATTTCGTTAGCAATAAAAGTAGAATATTGGTAAGAAAGAATGGATAGTGAAATTCCAACAGCTGCAATAATAAAAAGCAAAGTAATATTATTTTTGGATAAGTGTGTAAGCATCAATAAATTACAATCATTACTTCATTGTTCCTATAGATAAATTAAAGTGGTAAAATATTCTAGCAAATTTCATCTTGAATAGATTACAATTGTTAGAATAGCTTACTGCAAACTACAATGCTTAAATATATAACTATCTCTCTTGATTTATCTAAAACTGTCACTGAACATATACTTATCAAAGCATATAGGCAAGTAGTTTATCATAGTTTCAGAGGAACTAATAATACAGGGGGTTTGTGACTAATTTGTCTCTTGATTTTAAGAAGATGGTGGAGTTACTCCTAAAACAGAAGCCAGAAATCAAGGCTGAGCAGATCAGAGAATTGATCGACGAAAAAAAACGCAAGGTCGGTGCCGGTTATCTAACAGATCAAGGAGCATTATTTTTAGTTGCTGCTGACCTTGGTATTTCATTTGAAAATATTCCTAAATTGGGCTCGGAGATCAAAGATCTGTATATTGGTGCAAAAGAGGTAACTATCACCGCTAGGATTATGAATATTTATCCGGTTCGTAAGTTTATCAAAAAGGATACCAATGAAGAGATTATAAACCGAACTTTAACAGTCTACGATAAAGAAAGTAGCATTAAAGTTAAACTCTGGAATAATAATCAGATTAGTATTCTAGATGAATTGGGCTTTGAGCCTGGAGATTTAATAAAGATTTCTCGATGTTATGTCAAGTCTGGACTTGACGGTAAGCCAATTATCAGTTTAGGTTCAAACGGAAACATTGAACCAGTTGGCAATGATGACGGTTCTATTCCAAATATCGACTCAATGACAATCAAAATTGATGATGTCAAGGAGTTACAGGACAATGCTATAATTATAGGTAGTATCGATTCCAATCCAAGAATTTCTGAATTTAACAATGTTAGAGGAGAACTTATTAAGTCGCTACAAATGCAAATCTCAAATGAGACCAGTACTCGTTCTTTACGTGTTGTTATATGGAACGTTGATGACAAGAAGATCCCAAAGGTATTCGACACTGGTGCCAGTGTTCGGCTTATAGGAGTTAGGATCAAACCTGGTAATCTGCAATATGGCAATGGAGATCTTGAAATTCATGGCGATGAAGGAACTGTATTGCAATTTCCTGGATCGCAAAAAGAAGTCGAAGTTATACCGTTAAGAGTAATTTCAATTGGAAAAGAAACAGGCAAGGGCAACATAAACTGTCTAGCTGTGGATAGATCTAGTAAATTCTTATCTGTCGTTATTGATAATATGCTTATGACTAATGAAATAACTTCTGATACAATGATAGAATGCATTCCAAGCAGAATCTTTGGTAATTCTATTACTCTGTCCAGAGAGGACTCATATATTAGAATAATGGATAACGATCCCTCCTTTCTAACCTTGTCAAAATTAGAATCAAAAATTAAAGATATCCAGGTTTCAGAAAATCCTTATGTTATAGAGGCAATCGTATTACATGCACCTAATATGACAGAAGTAAACACAAAAAGTGGAGTTGTTCCTGTGACTGATACGCTACTTGGAGATGATACTGGGGAGATTCGCGTAGTAGGATGGCGTGACCAAAGCTCTTCTATAAACAAATTGAATGTGGGTGATAGGATAAAAGTGATAGGTGCTACAGGAAATAACGGAAGAGAGGGTAAGATAGAACTTACACTAAAGCCGTATTCTTCAATTATAAAAATCAGCTAGATCGATTAGATGTTATATTTTTTACAAATAATTTTAACCTAAATCAATGATCTGTATGTCTAGTCAGTAAGGTGGAATTCCACTAAAACTGCATATCTTTTCCAATTTGTCATCTTTTCCCAAATGCACCACTATCCAATTCTGCCCAATCTTTTTATGGAAAAAACCTACTGTCACTATTAAGGTTCAGATTGGCTCAACTGATTCAATCTTAATTGAGTATGATATAGAATATTAGGAGCAAGTAATAGGGGAGATCAAAAGTAATCTCATAGAAAAGAACCAAGTATGGTTCTTACCGCACTGACAAAACGTGTTTCATCGACTGGCTTCCTTATAAAATCCCTGCGGCTTACATCAGGTAGTATACTTATCAGCTCTCCAGCTGCATCAAGAGCAGATACAAAAAGTATCTTAACAGACATATTCATTGCTTTCAATCTATAATATAGTTGAAGTCCGTTTAGACCAGGCATTCTTATATCCATTACTACCAAATTATAGTAGGAAGGCTTTTTTGTTGCAAAGCATTTCAATGCCTGCTGAGGATCTGTAAATGCATCAACATTGTAGCCTTCAGTAGCCAAGAATGTCTTGTAAGTCAAGAGTGCATCTGGTTCGTCATCCACTACCATAATATTAGGCAAATATTTTTGTTGATGTTCTTCGTCAGTAACAGGTGATTTTATTATCCGCTCAGCAGTTAAATGAGGCTGCATTTGGGTAAGTTCTAATTCTGAGACTTGTTTATCAGGGTTCAAAGGATTAATAATATTCTTATTTTTGCTTTCTACGGAATAGATGGGATATTTGTGCTTAAAGTCAATAATTAAGTATCCGCCTAATTCCTTGAAAAGATAATGATCATCAAAATAAGATTTTTTTTTTACAATTTGATATAGATCACCACCTATTACCATCCCATTTGGAGCAGCCTTAGAGTTTATTTTTGCACATAAATTTACTGTAGAACCAAACAAATCATCAGTCTGCGATGTTATTGACTTTGCTATCTCTACCTTACCATAGTCAGCACTAATTCTGTAGTAAAGAGGAGGAAATCCTCCTTCTTCCCTTAACTTTGCATTGATAACATCGTTAGCTGCTAGTGAAGTAATGCCACATTCAAGTACTGCTTTGAAAGCAGATCTGTTGGCAGAATCTGATGTTTTTGGAAAATAATATATCAAACAATCGCCAGTATTCTTAATTATCTTTGCGTCAAAGTCTCTCGCTATGGCTGCCATTGTGTTAATAAATATTGAATAATATATTCTAATTTTTCCTGCGTCAGCAATTTGGGCTGTGATTTTTGTAGAATCTACCATATCAACAAAACAAACACAATAGTTCTGTGAATGACCAGAGAATGATATTTCCTCAGATGGATTATTGAAATAGAAAGGGACAGACCCATTGTTATTCGCATTACCTTTTGAAGAAATCAATAACAGATGTCCTCTAGGATATGTATTCATTGAAACGTATATAAGCTATGATAGTAACTTTTATATATATTATATAATTGAAATCATAAATTTATTACCTTTAAATCATGGCTCTAATGGAGAAATAGAATTTGAAAGATGCGCTAAATATATCGAATAACTAAACATCTTTCTACTGTTAGATTCCTTACATAAGGATGCAGGCTGTCCCCCATCGTTTTCCGATTATCATCTATTCTTCTTTGTACGTCTTTTGAGTTTTCGTGGACCATCTCGATGATGGTAACGTGATAAATCTTTTGACAACCATGGCTTTTATTTGAATAGTGCTACGTCTGTTTGAGTTGTTATATGCATATACAAAAATGTCAATTGGCAAATCATCTTGTCGTCGCTATTTTTCAAAAGTCCAACCAATAATTAAGTGGCATTCAAATAGTATAGTATTCACTAAATATTATAGGAGTGGTTTCCTGAACTTGTAATCTTACGGATTTCTCAATGACGATGTCAAATATACTGGTTTAACCAAATCAGCTACATCGACCCAACATCTTGCAATTTTATCCATTGAATAAATTAAATTAAGAACCGCTATAGTTAATTCTGAGTTTTTTGATTCTGTCGTTGCAGACAGCTCCTTTATTGATTTTATGAGTTCGTTAAATTTATTATACATTTTTACAACTTCAATAGATTCTGCTCTATTCTTAGTTGTAAAAGCAGCCACAGATCTTTCATGCATCTTCTCAGTTAATATACTAAGATCAGTAATTAGGTCAATGAGTTTTGTATGAAAAATATCCGGTACTGCTGATGCAAAGTCCGTAATATAATCACCAGCACTTTCAAGATGGTTAGCAGCAATTCTATAATCTAGAATGTCAATGTTGCTCAAATTGAGCTTACTTGCCAGTTTCTGGTCCACCATGGCACTTCGTATCAACCTTACAAGCAAAAAGTATTGCCGGTCCACCTCATCATCTCTGCTCATTATTAATTTGCCAATATCATTTTCTTTGCTTCGCAGCCACTCAAGGGCGTCTCTATACATTCCTGCTATGATTGAGCTCATTCGTCTGAGGATCTTTTCTGCATCTAATGAATTCGCATCAAGCAAGAATTGTGAAGTAATATTATACCCATCTTCATCAATTATTTCTAAGCCGACAAGTTTTTGCATTGCGTATTTAATGAGTTCTCGATTATCAAAAGATATTTGCGATTTGCCTTTAATATGTATTATATTGTAGCCAAGGAGATATGCACCATAGATCTGATTAACTAGACTATCCATTGATACAGGAGGATAAGGGATCGTTACTTCTTTCACATCTTCGTTACCTATGTCTGATGGAAGCAAAGAGATTGAATTATCCCTATTAATCTCAATTAATACCATATTTCCTTTTTTCAATTTGTGGTTTTTGATCCATTCACTAGGCAATGAAACCAACATGCTGCTGCCTATTTTTTGTAATCTTCTAGCATATCTAGCCATAATTACATTTATACTGATTTATACTAATTAAACACTATTCTTATATTTTTATTATCTATAAATTCTCTTATGACATCTGTAGTTGCAGAGCCTATTGCTATATCTAGAGCATTCAGCCCAGGTCACATTACTGGCTTTGTTGTGATGAAACCGGCTGCAACTAATAATAATAATAAGGATAATCTTTATGTCGGTTCCAAGGGTGCAGGTTTTTCAATTGACCGCGGGATTACAACTACTGTTGAAATTTATGACCATGAGTCAGTGAATTATCAGATTTCCATTAATGACATTCGAGTTGAAGATGCAGAAGTGTCAAAATGGGTTCTAGAAGAATATCTCAAACTCGTTGATCATCGCTTTTATATCAATATCGAACATGAAATCAGCATTCCAATAGGCTTTGGACTTGGTTCTAGTGGGGCTGCTGCTCTAAGTTTATCTTATGCGCTTAATGAAGCCTTTAATATAGGTCTGAACACGAAGGAAGCAGCGCAGATTGCACATAATGCAGAGATTGCTTGTAAGACAGGTCTGGGAACTGTAATCGCAGAATTTACAGGCGGATTTGAAATGCGAACTAATGCTGGTGCTCCAGGTATTGGTACTGTAGAAAAAATTGAACTCAAAAACCACAAAGCGATCATTTTCTGTATTTCTCCAATTTCTACAAAATCGTTTCTTAGCAATCGCATTCATTTGGCAGATGGAGTTGGTGAGAGTATGTTAAAAAGGTTAAGAGTATCAAGAGACATTGACGACTTTTTAGAGATGTCTTACTGCTTTGCTCATCATCTCGGATTAACTGAAGGCAGATGCAAACTTCCCATTCAAAGCCTAAGATCTCGAGGTTTTAGTTGTGGAGTGGCATTATTCGGAGAGACATTGTTTACAATAGTCCAGAGTGACCATGTAGAGGAAGCGAAAGAATGCCTTAAGGGTTTCAAAGGCAGTTTAATTGTATGCAATATTGATAATGCTGGAGCAAGGAATGCATAGTTAAAGCGTATATGAATATTCCATCAAACCATCCTCGCGCGAAATCTCTTTATATAAGAGAACTACTTGTTACTGGCTTTAGAAATGGATTGGTTGCTCCAGAGGGCTTGATTGCTTATGGGCGAGGAGAAGCTTTTGATTATCTTCTGGGTGAACATACAACTGAAGTTGCACGCGATGCAGCAAAGGCTGCTTCTTCTACACTTTTACTTGCAAAATATCCTGTAATTTCAATTAACGGTAATGTGGCTGCACTTTGTGCAAAAGAAATTGTAGAATTAAGCCACGTTACGGATGCAGCAATAGAAGTTAACCTATTTTATCGTACTACAGAACGTGAAATAGCAATTGAAAAAGAATTGAAAAAGAATAAAGCAAAGATTGTCCTTGGAATCGGTTCCAACGCTTCTGTAAGAATTCCCGAACTACAAAGCGAACGAAGACGAGTAGATCCTAATGGGATCTATAAAGCTGATACTGTGCTTGTACCATTGGAAGATGGTGATCGGGCCGAAGCTCTCGTAAATATGGGTAAAACAGTGATCACAATCGATCTAAATCCACTATCAAGAACGGCAAAAGTAGCACATCTCACAATCGTAGATAACATTATCAGGGCCATTCCTGAGATGATTGTTGCTGCAAAGCAGCTGAAAGGGAAAAATGCCTCAGTAATGAAGAACATTGTGGAGCAATTTGATAACAAAGTGAACCTCGTAGAGTCACTCAAAAATATTCAAGGTGGTGGCAGAGTATAATGCAATACGAAAAAACTAATGATTGCAATAACGCAAGAAAAAAAGTGAGCGTAAATGACATCATATCAATGAAACAAAAAAAAGAAAAAGTTTCCGTTCTTACTGCATATGACTATTCTACTGCATCAATTTGTGATAAAGCAAATGTCGATATCTTGCTTGTAGGAGACAGTGCAGGGATGGTAATGCTTGGATATACAAACACAATTTCAGTAAGCATGGAAGAAATGTTACTATTCTGCAAGGCCGTATCACGAGGAACGAAGAGAGCAATGATCATAGCAGATATGCCATTTGGATCATATCAACCTAACATCGATAGTGCAATAAAAAATGCTATTCAATTTGTCAAAGTAGGATGTGATGCTGTAAAACTTGAAGGCGGAGTTGAAGTAGTTCATACAATTAGAGCTATAGTCAATGCAGGAATTCCTGTTATGGGACATATAGGGCTGAAACCCCAGACTTGTACATTATGGGAAGGCTATAAGCTACAAGGAAAGACAAAGTATTCAGCATTAAAACTGATTGCAGATGCAAAAGCATTGGAACAAGCGGGAGTATTTAGCATAGTATTGGAGATGGCTGCAAGTGAAGTTGCAGAAGTAATTTCTAAAGATGCCACTGTCCCTATTATTGGAATAGGTTCTGGTCGTTATTGTGATGGTCAGGTGCTTGTCATACATGATATGCTTGGAATTTATGAAGACATCAAACCGAAATTTGTAAAGCGTTATGCAGAACTTTCCAAGTTAATCCTAGAAGCCATTTTGCAATATACCAATGACGTCAAAACAAGTAAATTTCCAGAGGAACAAAATACTTTTCATATGAATCCTAACGAACTTAAGGACTTAGATAAAGCATTAAAGGAAAAAATAGATTTTAAAAATGGATATAAGAAAGAAAAGAACTAGAAGAAGAATAATAATTCATCCATCAAAAGACATTACTGGTTTAGAAGGTAATGAACTAGTAGGAAAGAAAATAGTACTGTGTATAACTGGCAGTATAGCTGCATATAAAGCAATTGATTTAGCTCGTCTGCTTATGCGGCATGGCGCTGATGTTTATTCAGTAATGTCAAAAAAGGTAGCTCCCACGTTGCTTACCCCGGATATGATGAAATGGGCTACGGGTAACTACGTGGTTACAAAGTTAACTGGAGATCTTGAGCACATATCTCTTGCTGATTATAATAAGTCGGACCTAATTCTTGTTTATCCGTGCACTGCCAATACAATAGGAAAAATGGCCAATGGAATTGATGATACACCAGTTACATCTGTTTTAAGTGTTGCTCTTGGATCTAAAATCCCAATAATGATTGCACTAGCTATGCATGAGTCAATGTATGACAATTCATTTGTCAAAGAGAATATTTGCAGATTAAAGAATCAAGGTGTCGAATTTTTAGAACCTTTGATCTCTGAAGGAAAAGCCAAAGTTGCTCACTCTGAACAAGTTCTAAAGTCAATTTTAAATAAATTTTATGAATCCCGAAAGGACAGAGTCTCTATGTTAGACGATAAGAAAGTCTTGGTTACTGCAGGCAGCACAATTGAATACATAGATCCAATTCGTGTAATTACAAATTTAAGTTCAGGTAAAATGGGAAATGCAATTGCTGAAGAGGCAAGGAGAATGGGTGCAAATGTTACAATGTTATGTGGCCATATGGCATATGGCACTTTTGGTACTTCAGATCTTAATATCATTAAAGTAACCACAAGTGAGGACATGTATAACACCGTCATGTCTGAACTATCTTCAAAGAAATACGATATCGTTATTTTAGCCGCAGCAGTGGCAGATTTCACACCAGAACAGAAAAAATTTACAAAGAAAATTGATACCCGGAGAGGTAAGTTGTTGTTATCATTTTCACCTACAAAAAAAATTATCGATCAGGTCAAGCATACCAGCAAGAGTGATATATTCCTAGTTGCATTCAAGGCAGAACATCGTGTATCAAATTCATACATAGTAGAGAGAGCATACCAGAAATTAAAAGAATGTAATGCTGATCTAATTGTTGCCAACGATATTGGCAGAGAAGGCTCTAAAGCAGGTTCTGATAACAATGAAGTGTTCATAATAGATAAACAGAAGAAAGTTATTCATTTACCGCTGCAAAATAAGAGAGCTGTAGCCAGAAAGTTGCTTGATATAATTGGGGAATATATTAATTCCAAAGAAATCAATAAATAATAATAACAATCTCATAAAATGGGTAACTCTTTACATGTGTAAATATCAATATTTATATCAAATTCTCTTCATAGAAGCACTGTTTTTCAAGCGATCGCTGTGAAATAGAATGTTGTGGCTGTAGAATATTTTGATACATCAAATTATCTCTGTCCACCTCACGATCTAATCACAATAATCTATCGGGTAATTGATTTCATTTACTCAAGGATGAGCTTGCTATGTGCTACTAATTGCATCAGATATTGATGCATGGTGGAATACTACTTTGTCAAATGCCTCTTTAGTAAAACTTGAATCTATCCCAAGGATGAATGTCTTTATGAAGAAGGTCTTTATCATATCAACCATATATGGTAGATTACTCATAATGGCACCTAAAGAATTACATGTTAAAGCAGAGATTTTAGGCCTAAAAATAGGTTGAATAGCACGGATGTATCTTCAAAGAGTATGGTTAAAATACCATAGTTTGGCATGTCTAGCATGATTTGTCAGGAAATATGGAGAGACCTGATTGGGCAGCATAGTCAATATGAGTATGTGTTCCCATACTACTAGTTACTGTCTAGGGTATATTTGATTTTATTTGTTAATTCGCTTGGGTCATATCGGTTTTTTAATAAAGCAATTCTCTTCGAGACTGTGATATATCTTCTTAAATTCTTCATAAGTATTCTCGGTAGCAGATAAAAAGCAATCTTTACCTTGTTATCATGTTCTTTTATCTTCTTGTATAATTAAGCCATTCATACATAGCACTCTAACATCAATAACTATCAAATCATACTGATCAGCTTGAAAATTATTCAAAGCTGTAATAGAATCAGTAATACATCAACATTAGTATATCCTCCTTGCGTTCAAGGCCATTTTTATGATTAAGGCATTATCAAACTCATCATCTATGACCAATATTTTTTTGTCTAGAAGACATGTATATTGTGTGTATAATAACTGTACGATAAAGTATAAAAAAGCAAATCAATCTTTTCGGAATCTTTAGTATGACTATGAACTAAGTAAAAGAAGATTGTTGTTGTGTTTTTAAAAGTAGGTTAAAGACCTTGTCTGCTACGTTTTCACTGCTCATTGGCTTTAAAGCAAACTCATCTGTACCATAGTCTAATATCCTTGTTTTTATCGCTATCTTCGTCTGCAATTACTAATATTTTAGTATTCTGGTTGCTCCTCTTGATATTGAGGATTAGCCTTGCTATCCTGTCTGCTATTCCATCTGACATTACAACTGCATCTACTTTACCGTTAGCTCGTTTGTTATGTTTAAGCAAACATCAGAGTTATTAGCTTTAAAAGTTATCATTCCTTTAAGCCAAAAAGTGCCAGCTGAGAGCATCTGTATCTAGTTAGTCATTATTCTATGTTTGTAAATGATCCGCAAATTCAAATTAAAGCAGAATCTGAGACGGCAAATAGCAAGACCTTCTACTATATTATATAGATTACTAATAACGGTCTACCTACCAATATCTACAGCTTAATTACTTCGCGGGACAGAGATAGGTTAGGCTCAGTATAGCTAAAAATAAACTTTATTAGGAGTTAGATTAATAATTTGACTTAGAGTCAACCATGTTTGTATCAAGTATGATTAATGCAGTGTAGATTTAATGATTTATATTTCTACTATTCTATATTTTCAGTGGTTTGTTGTGATGGTATCATTATGCGGTTAAGGCCTACCAAAACCCATTCTTCAAGCCATGTACATTTTTCTGGACTATATTGACTTGTCTCATCCTCTGATGAGCATAAATGCTGGTAAGTGCAACTGAAACATGGAGCACCTTCTACACTTGCTATTTCTATAGGTTTTTTAGCAAATTCTGTAACTGCCGGTGATTTTTTTACAATTACTTTGTATGTCCATCGACCATTATACAGCATTTTTTCACGTGATATGAGTGCACGCTTTTCCAAATTACTTACTAATCTGGAGCCATCTCTACTATCCAGAGAAAATACTTTGCATAGTTCTGTCTGAAATATTCCACCTTCACCGCTTTGTAAAATTGTCTCAAAGACCTGTTCAATCAAATTGCTTTTAGTTTTAATTGCTAGTTTTGTTGGGGTAATTATATCTGATGACAAAAGGATACTCTTTTCTTGTTAGTTATTCCTATAAAAATCTTCATATTACTTATTGAAAAACTAGCAACATAAGATCGTCTCATCATCCAATTATAAATAATGATATGTGTAATGGCAGGAAATTATTTGATAAAGTGCGGTCACCGGGATTTGAACTCCCGCTCAATCTCATTACAAGATCGAGTCCCGGGTTACGGGCTGACCTCGCATTAATATATGTGTATATATATTGCATGGAAGGCCAGTGTCCTAACCAAACTAGACGATGACCGCATATTCTGTACAGTAGCCGAGCATGAAATGGATATTAAATCTTAGCGATCCACTAAGAAAAGAAAGAAAGGAAAAAGTTATTCCCCTTCAGGAAATATATGGTTAAGCAGAAGATCAATTGCTTTATCTTTTGCCTTTCTTTTGTAGTATCGTGTGCCCTTTTTCGGAATGTTCAACTCCTTTTCCCTCTCGACTTCATCGAAAGGTCTATGATCCAAAGCGCCTTGGAATTGAACTCTATATCCTTTTAGTTTAGAAAACACCATGGAATCGTAAATATCTCTGAGCCAAACAGAACCGACAAAATAAATATATGGTGGATTAATTTTGGTTTTGATACTATTTAGAAGATGATCAAAAGTCTGAGCCATATTTTCTGAAACACAGTCTACCGCAATTATTTTTTCATCAACGCCTGCTGTCAACAATTTATTTTTAATATTTTGAGTAGATTTTCTATTTGCAACAATGATGATCGTAGTTTTATACTTGTCAGGTTTTGATCGCATAATAATTCTATAAATATCTACACATACCTTTATTCTCTCATTTATATAATCTGGTAAGCCATCTTCGATCGAAGTGCTTCCGTGTATTGCATATAGGATGATTAGATTTCCATCAGTAAAATGGTACTCAGACATATAATATACTGTTGTAGGTCGTCACAGCTTCATATATAGATTCTTTATGCTTAATCGGCTCAGTTCACTTACCTACTCTATTCCCAACAATTTCTTTGATGCATGTCAACTAAGATTTAACCAATTAACTATGTGTTGTAACTTACAGTTATCTTTTCTACATGGAAGATAGTCATCAAAACATTCAGTTCTATCTTTTATGTATTGGATTGTTAGTTCAATGATGCTTTTCTTGAGAGAAGATTTAAAATGATGCTCTAGATTTAGAAACCTACACTCTTGTGGATATGGTTTGCCGCTATCAGTTGAAAGTGAATGTTTTCCATATTTTCTAATTAAATGTTGATAAATGTTGAATGAATTGTTCCGCGATAAGTATATTCATTTCAAAAGATATTCTAATTTCTAAAACTGTCTTATTTGCAGGTTTGACTGCAATCCATAATAACCAGACGTATTCATTGCCAGCCTTGATAAGAGTTTCATCTATTATGAATTCTGCTATTCTCTTTCTGCCTTGAATTATTTTCCTTGGTTTATACCTTTGAATCAATTCCAGATAGAAATATGACTTCCTTTAATAAGTGGTAATAACCTCTGTGATGTCTTTCGAAGTGAAAGCCCGGAAGAATATGACTGTAAGGAGTAGTAGATATATTCTAAAGGTGTTCTAATTCTTTTGAACATTATCATTTTAAGAAGTAGAATATCTAGCTATGGATTATCGTTAAATGAACAAGGCCGCTTAATCTCTGCATGGATGATACAAGATCAACTATAAATAAAACATGATAGTCTTCCAATGTGAAAGATTTGTCTTATGTTCCAGATAACACCACATCGTTGCTATCGTCGCCAATCGAACTTATTTTAAACACAAATGTAATTATTCTAGAAAGTGACAGTCTTGCTAATGAAGCAATCACACTTATGAAAGAAAGAAATGCCCGTAGTGTTCTTGCATCGCATGATGGAGAAGTTATCGGTATAGTAAGCAAAACGGATATCCTTTTTAAGGTAATGTCACAAGGCAGGAATCCAGCAAAAGTTAAGCTTCGGGAAATTATGAATAGTCCTGTATTAGCTGTGGATCCGAAGGCTACAGTTCAAGAAGCACTCTCTATTATGGATAAGCATGTTATAAGACAAATAATCGTTAGTTCAAATGCAGCAGTCCTTGGAACGGTAGCACGAGATGATATCTTTGAAAAGATTCAGATGGCAACGATTTCTGCAGCAGATACGGCCATACGCGGAACACCAGTATGTATTATCAACCCAAAGGCGATTGTTTATATGAAGGATACTGGCACAGCTAAATTGATCTGTCCTTACTGCGAATCATCATTTGAATCGAAAGAGGCTTTATCTATGCATATGTATAGCCATCATACATGAGCAGGCGTGCTAGATGTCATACATATGTTTGAATAGATTATATTATCTTTAAAAAGAATTCTTGCTGCTGAACGCTGCTGAGCTCGCCGGGGTAGCTCAGCCTGGCTAGAGCGTTCGACTCATAATCGAAAGGTCGCGGGCTCGAATCCCGCCTCCGGCACTAATTACGACCGTGAAATTGAAATCTATGCACATAATGCGCATTTCAATTACTAGTATCTAATTTGGATACTAGATGGGATACACCTAGAATTGGAATAAGGGAATAACGAGAAAATACTTCTATTTGCTGTGTTAGATATAATGTTAAATTGATAAGTTAATGGTGCTACGGATATAATATAAAAGAGATATGTCACCCAAATACATATGAGCTCAGTAAACGAGATAATGTCAGAAAAAGAGATTGTTACAATAACTACTGAATCTAGAGAAACTGCTCAAGATGTTGCTGATCTTATGGTGAAGAGGAAGGTCGGTTCGGTAATTGTGCTAGATAAAAACGGCCAACATCATGGTATCATTACTGAACGTGATATGGTTAAGCGCGTCTGTCTAAAAAACATCGCTGCAAGCAGAATCAAACTAGAAGAAATCATGTCGTCCCCTCTTATAACAATCATGTCATACGATTCAATAGATACTGCCTCAAGAGTAATGACAAAAAACAAAATCAAACGACTTGCAGTTTTAGAAGAGGATAATAGAATTACAGGCTTGCTTAGCGTTACTGATATTACAAAGCATTTGGCAAAGATCTTGCTAAATGATTATAATAGATATAGGTCACTACGTTTTGCAGTGGATCTAACTTAAGGGTCCTTGCAATATTCATCGACACTATGTATATATTCTACTTAAAGATATTATTAACTAATAAACCATTGACCCCTTCGATTTGACCTTTCTATAAAAATCCTATAAAAATTGTGATGATGATAGCAAATAATACCCTAATAATATAATTCATGGTTTTGGAAGTTCTTTCTGCAACTTTATAAATAATTCTTTTGCCTTCTTTCTAGATTCTTCTGTAATATCCTTATTGAATATTGTATTACTGAGAGAGTCTAGAATTATTTGCCATTCAGGCTCAGACAAGGCGAAATTAAATTTGCTACCGCTGCTCATAGTCTATAGCTGCCAATTTACACAGTTATAAAATGCTATCCTCAAAGGTCTGCTTAATCATAACATCATATATCTTCTTGAAATAGAATCTGTTGATTTTAAATTGGCTTCTGGAGTATTGTCAACTTCTTATATGGGAACATTATAGATCCCATTTTTCAAAAAGTGAAGTACGTCTACCTATCAATGTATTTCAAAGACTTAACAAAGTATTAGTTCGTTTAACCGTTATCAAAAATTATTCACTGATCTACAGAGGTCTAAGCAAAAAGGATAAATGTATTTCATAAAATGAAGTGTCCGTGATAAGACCATAAACTGTTGATGGAAATTCGCTAGATAATTCTAGGATCCGAGAAAACTGCTCTGGTTCTTCAACATTAAAACTTTAACTGATGGTATCTGTTCGTCGTGGGATGCTAGAATTTGTAATTGCTTATTGTATAGGATGATCAGAGTATTTTCGATTTGTTGATGTCAAATGAAGGTTGTAATAAAAGAATCCAGATTTTGCACTTTAACCTTGGAAGATGAATCTAAATAAACTATCTGCAAAACACCTCTTCTATTCCAATCAGAATTTCACAATACAACGCCATCAGTAAAGGGATTACCTATCATGATCAGTCTTTTAGTTCTTTAACAAAATCTACTAGTGTATTATAGCCAAGTTACCATCAAGCATTTACATATCTTATTCCTGATAAATTGTAAATTTTAGAACAAATAATCACATATATCATCTACATCTTTAAAAGATGCATCTTGTGTCCATTCTTCTTGTGTTGTTGGCTTATAAGTAGCACTAAAGTCCCGCTTAGATAATCTTAAAACCATTTTCAAGAATAAGTTGCGAAGCAATATTATTAATTGCGACGATTGCAGATGCTCCTTTGGCTCACTGTTTCTTTCCGTAGTGCAACATCTTTTATATTAGATGTGTTGCAATTTTGCTACGTCTGTAATCTGGATGTGCTGATGTCCCCAAGCCAAATGAATTTTTGTTTGGGCTTATGACTACACATGAGCTACACATGAGACTGCAACAGGAGAGTCGCCTTTCCTCTTATCTCTTATCATTCTTTCTCTTTACCTAAGATCCCGCATACCATAAATCCCATACCCGGAAAATATGATCCACAGCTAAAGGTATTAGTACAAAAACCCAATAATGTCTTTTTTATCTGATTTTCCTTGCTGCTCCTAACCATGATTGAATCATTAGTTCGGTATTTACTTTTTTGATGTCAATTACTTTTTCAACTTGACGAACATATTACTGTTGAAGTTATTTGGATATATGATACAAAGCACTCTACAAATTTACCAATAACTGCCTGCTAATTATCAGAATTTGATGCATTATAAAGATGTCCACCATAAAGTGATTTCAGATAAAGACAATGACAATAAAATCAAACATGGTAAATATTCTATGATAAAGACATTTTATTGCAACATTGGTAAACACTTGTATTTAGATAATTAGACTACTGCATGAATCTAAATAGTGATTGAATTTAACTCCTAGCTAGCGAATATTTTCATTCCATTATGTTGTAAGGCTTAAAATTGCTTGAGCCATATCACCTTTGGATTCACTTAATGCCTGAATTGCTCTTTCTTTTGAAGCATTTGCCTGTTGCATAACAAGGATGATGTCTTCTTCCTTAAATAGAGGCGTATCTCTCTGCTTCTCTTCGATATTTGTGGCTACCACCTGAAAAATAGTACTGTCTTTTCCTTTCATTTCTACTACTTGCGGCTTTATAAGATAAAGTTCCTTAGTCTCTGTTTTGATAATTACCTCTTCAATGCTACCTAAGTCTTTCATTTCGAGTCCCATCTTATCCAGCATACGTCTCATCTCGCGGTTACCGCCACGCATCATGTCGTTATTATTATTTTACTCGGCTTTTTATTCCTTCTCTAACCTTGACAGCAACTCCTTTGTGATATTTTTTCATCCTTTTGGATCCAAATAGCGATCTGCCTATTGCTATAACCCTATCATTTTTATCGATGATTGCAACATCCGATCCAACTTTGACATTTGAGCCACACCATTCTACGTGTTTACAGAATAAAGATCTACCCTCACTGACGAATGGTACTGCTTCATCAGATGGAATAACACAATTCTCTTTAAATTGCTTGTTCTTCAATAATTCTGATGCTCCGAATAGTGTTAGAGCAAGCCCCCCATCAGTCCGCAGTGTTGCAACCAAACGACTTCCGATACTGATGTTTTTAATCCGTCCCGTCCTTCTTGAATATTCAAACTGAAGACCTTCTTCTGGGAGGATATCAGAAATTCCAACTCCAAAAATAGCATCAATATGACAATATATTTTATCCTTAGCGTTCAACGGTAAAGGTTTCATCAAGAGTTAATTGAAATACTCACATAAAATTGTGTAAACTCGCATCTATGTGCTAAAATTATAACTAAATAAGGAGTATTACGATTATTATTACAAAGAACACAGTATATTGGAAGAATTCTATACACGTTCTATAGCTTTTTGTTGAATTTTCAACCATGTAAGTCAAAGATTCGGTTATCCGATGCTCTTGCTCCTACATCTCTAAAATAGTGACTCAAACGATTACTCAACAACTTAGAAAAGCCTAAATTTACAACAATTAGAAATACGTTAGATGCCTTCGTTTTGTGAGCTATGTGGTCGTCGGGTAACAGATGGGAAAAAAACGGTTTTGATTGACAGTACAATATTCAATGTTTGTATGCCATGTTCAAAACGTGGAAAGCCATATGTACCAACTGTAACTACTAAAAAGAGAGCTAGTGCTACACCTACTCCAAAGAAAACTAATACAAAGATTAAGATGACGGATGATACAATACTCAGTCCAGAATTTGCAACATTAATTAGGCAAGCGCGTATGAAAAAAGGTTTTACACATGAACAACTAGGGACACAAATGAATGAAAAGGCAATGCTATTAAGAAAATTTGAAACAGGTGCATTAAAGCCAGATGAAATATTGGCTAAAAAATTAGAAAGGTTTCTAGGAATCAAATTGTACGTAAGTATCGAAGAGGAATGATAGTAGATGTCATGTCTAAGGAAGGCTGTCTTGATCACATATCCTTTTGAGGAAGCAATAAAAGAAGCAACTTCTCTTGCAGATACAGTAGGGTATTCTGTTGAGAGAATAGTGAAACAACGTCATATTACACAATCAAGATATGGTATTGGCAGAGGAAAGGCAGAAGAGGTAAAAGAATTAGTTAAACAATTAGAACCAGAAGTAATTATTTTCGATGAGGTATTAAAGCCAACCCAACAATATAATCTAGCCTCGCTCTGTCAGGTTGAAATTATTGATAGGGAGCGGTTGATTTTAGAGATTTTCGAACGAAGAGCAAGTACCGCAGAATCCAGAATTCAGATCAAACTTGCACAGCTTCGATATGATATGGTTAGAGCACGAGAAAAAGTAAGGCTTGCAAAAATAGGTGAGCAACCAGGGTTTTTTGGCATGGGGAAATATGATGCCGATATTTACTATCTCGATATAAATAAACGTGCAGCAGTTCTAAAGAAAAAACTGGAAAGAGAAGAGAAAAGAAGAGATCTCCATAGAGTTCAACGCTCAAAAGCAGGTCTGTCTATCATTTCGATTGCCGGCTATACCTCTGCAGGAAAAACAACTCTATTCAATACTTTGACAGGGGAATCAAAAAATGCAGGACAAGGACTATTTACGACATTATCTACGTTCACCCGTGCAATGAAATTCAACACCAGGAAAGTTCTCGTCTCAGATACTGTAGGTTTCATAAGTAAGCTTCCACCCTATATGATTGATGCTTTTAAATCCACACTTCATGAGCTAACCCACTCTAATCTTATCTTGCTTGTACTCGATATAAGCCAGTCAATAGAAGAGATCGGGAGAAAATTAGACAGCTGTATTCATATAATGAATGAGCTTGGAGTACCAATGACAAAGGTCCTCTATGTACTAAACAAGGTAGATTTGATTAGTATCGATGATGCATTTGATAAATCTGAATATTTAGGCATTCCAGACTCTAAAAAACACATTTTGCCCGTCTCCGCAAAGACTGGATTCAATATTACTCAGCTAAAGAATTTAATATCATTACTAGTTTTTCCTGATGAGGAGCAAACAGCAGAAGAGCCAGTGAGTCTAGAGGAAACGAATGAAAGTAGAAGTTCTTAGAATAGGACATAGGTCGGTGCGGGATGATCGTATAACTACACACGCAGCCTTGGTCTCTAGAGCATTTGGTAGTGACAAAATCTACATGACAGAAGTAGACAACTCTATAAAAGAAACCTTAGAAGAGATCGCTAAAAGATGGGGAGGCAAGTATGATTTTGCCATTGAAATTATTGAAGATTGGAGAAAGGTGGTTAAGAACTGGAAGAAAGAGGGTGGAAAAGTAGTCCTTTTGACCATGTATGGTATCAATATAGATGATACTATAAGTCAAGTACAAAAAAAGGACAAGGTTCTTGTAATTATTGGTGCAGAAAAGGTTCCAAGAGAAACATATGACCTTGCGGACTATAATGTCGCGATCGGAAATCAGCCACATTCGGAAATTGCCGCATTAGCAATATTCTTAGACAGAATTTTCAGTGGTAAACAATTGAAAAAGGACTTCAGTGGAGCAAAACTCAAAATTATTCCTATGGGGAAAGGCAAGATGGTTAAGGAGATACATAACAATAACAGCACTATATAAATCAGTGTGTATTCTTGCATTCTGAGACTTTACTATTGAAATAAAAACATTACAATGTTTATCTCATGTAGATAGGTCAAACAAGAAGTGATAATTTTTTTGCAAAATCTAAATAAAGAGTATATTTAATTCAATAAGTCAACAATTCAAAGCTACATGTTGCGTTTTGTTTAAAATATTAGATATTACATATTGAGTTATGTCCCCGTATAACCTGTCAAAATGTTATTATTGTCATTGTTAAAATATTCTGAGTTAGCCTTATAAACTATGGTTCCTAACTTTATGTTTTGATATTCTATGGTCTATTTTCCAAGATTATTTTCATTTACCTATTCAGTTGTTTTCTTTGCATATGGGTGTGGAGGCTGATCATATTCCTGGAAGAGAATAGACAGCTCGGTGGTATCTAAAAATCGATCTGATAATGGTTGTTGGTTGGCTTAGAATAGGCTCCTATCTTAGACCTATTGATCTATTAGTCATCGAATCATTTAGGACTCACTCATAAAAGAATGACAATTTGAAAATTACCTATCCTCAGCGGATGCGATATTCAACAATTTATAAGTTAAAGATGATAACATCTTGTCTATCTTTTTACTTTAAAAGCAAGATAGATTGTTGTAATTTCATTATCACGAAATAGATTGGTATCCGTGTAATTTTTTGCCGCTATTTTCATATGGAGGTACCAATACATCCTGTTTCCACAAGAGATATATGGTTTCTTTTTCCGGAATAGATCATATTGAAGAAGACTAATACTGATATTAGTTCTAAACAGAAGAATGTTCCATTTCCAAAGCCTAATCCTAAATGGGGTAGAGAGGAGGAATCTGAGTCTTTCGCTCAGAAGGTTAGACTTTTCAGACAAGGCAGGTTATCTGAAGATGACTTTCGCCGTTTCAGATTACAGCATGGTGCCTATGGTTCTAGACTGCAGATGAATTATAGCATGGTTAGAATCAAAATTCCGAGTGGTGAAATTAGTCCAGAACAGCTTGAGACGATTGCAAGTTTGTCTGAGGCATTCTCGATCGGCTCGGCTCATGTCTCCACTCGCCAGAACATTCAGCTTCACTGGGTACAACTGGAAGATGTGAGCGAGGTGATGAGAGGCCTGGTTGAAGTAGGTCTCACTACAAGAGAAGCCTGTGGCAACACAGTTAGGAATGTAATGTGCAGCCACTTTGCTGGTGTCTGTCAAGAAGAAGCATTTGATGCTACTCCCTATGCCAAAGCAATTGCACGATTCTTTATCAGAAATCCGATGTGTCAGAACCTTCCACGCAAGTTTAAAATTAATTTTGGTTGTTGCAATAGACATGGGTTAGTAAGAATTGCAGATATCGGTTTGATACCTGTGACCAAGGATGGAGAAAGAGGCTTCAAGATTTATCTTGGCGGCGGTCTTGGTGCAGCCTCATTTATAGGTCATTTATTGGAGGACTTTACATCAGAGAATAAACTGCTTTCAACAAGCATGGCCACAATTAGACTGTTTGACAGACATGGCAACCGTGAAAATATGGCTAGAAACAGGATGCGCTATTTAGTTCATGAAATGGGCTGGGATAAATTCCAAAAGATGATATTCAAAGAGCGCTCAATAGTTCAGATGACGACCGCAGCCTCTACAGCAAAACTTTTTGATATCAGGGCAGAAGAAGAAACTAGACAATTACCAAAAACAGAAGATACAATGATAAAACTGCCCATTTTAAATGAACAGGCTACTACGGAAATCTCGGATTATGAAAGATGGTTACATACTAATGCTGTCCCACAAAAACAGGGAGGCTACTTTACAGTATTTGTAACGCTCGGAGCAGGTGATATTACAGCAAATCAGCTTCGAGTATTAGCAGGAGCGATCCGTGACTTCTCTGTAGAAGGTACTGCGAGAAACACGCCACAACAGAACTTTGCCATCCGTTTTGTAAAGGAGAATGACTTACATGAGTTTTACGACAGGCTAGCATCTATTGGTCTGGCAAACCCTGGGGCATTAACAATTGCATCAGTGGTTGGATGTTCTGGAACTACCTCATGCAATCTGGCTATCACAAACTCCCATAGACTGGCAAAAGAGGTGCAGCACAAATTCTTGGAATTAGGACTCGATACTGACGATAGTCTTAGAGATTCAACGATCAAGATCAGTGGTTGTCCAAACTCATGTGGACAGCACGAAATTGCTACGATTGGATTCTTTGGTGGTGCATCAAGAATGGGAACTGCAATGGCTCCAACATATACAATGCTATTCGGTGGAAGCGCAGAAGAACAGGGGGAATTAGGCAAGGCAATAATGCGTGTACCAGCAAAGCGTGTCATCGATACAATTTGTAAGATAATTGAAATATACAAACAGGAAAGATCTGGGACCGAAACACTGAAGCAGTGGATTAATAAAATTGTAAAGGGGGACGGAACAGGCAGCATAAAGTGTATTGAAAATATCAAAGCAACACTCACTCCACTTACGCAGTTACCTCCAATAGAACGAGATCCAGAATCATACAGAGATTATGGTACTGATATTAAATTTAGTGCAAAGACAGCCAGAGGAGAATGTGCAGCGTGAAAACTAAACTGGAAGACAAAAAGATAGATATCCCAAAAATAAAAAATATGGATGATAATAATAATTTTAGACTCCCCATTATCTGTGATACTGATACCTTACGAACATTGATGAGAAAAAAAGCGATTCGCGTAGTAGACGTGCGTAAAGCGGAAGATTACCAACAGGAACACATTCCAACTGCAGTTTCGCTGCCACTTGCGGTGCTATTAGGAAAAGACACGCCGTCTGGAATAGTGGATATTCTGGAGAATCTAGGGATATCGGATAAAATGCCAGTCGTCATTTATGATGACACATTCGGTGCGCTAGCAGCTCGAGTCGCTTGGACTTTTCAGTATGTTGGCCATACAAATACTGCACTGCTGGAAGTAACATTTAGTCATTGGAAGAGTTTAGGATTGGAAACTGATAAGAAGATCAACACTTTTCCAAGGATACAACATTCGCTAAATATAAATTACGATATGCATGCGGATGCATCTTATGTTGAGACTGCAAAGGAACAGCCTAATAAAATATTGGTAGATTCTAGAGAGCGATTGAATTTTTTGTCTGAGCATATTCCTGGTGCTAAAAATATTCCATATACTATGGTAGGATCCATCAACGGTAGTATATTACGCAAGCCTGAAGAAATAAAAAGATTTGTTGAAAACAGAGGAATCCCACCTGACGCTGAGGTCATCACATATTGTGGCAGTGTTGGAACATTATCTGGCTTAACATACTATGCATTAAAATTGGCAGGAGTAAAGAATGTTAAGCTATATTCAAAATCATTTAGAGAATGGAAGTCTTTAGGGAAACCCAAAGAAGAATTTAAAGATGCCAACTACTGGGATTTATCAGCAGAATAAAATAATACTGCTCGTCGCAGTCTTGCAGGCTCATTTATCAGTGGAGTCACAGAGCAGGGAGATGTTATTTTTGCAGCAAGCACAACATAGTGTATGATATAGAACTTATCCTGATTGATAAGGTAAATTAGGCTTATGAGCGAGTTGTGAAGAGTGACATTAGATATAGGTTTGTTATAGACGTTGCAAACTCACCCAAATGCAATGACTAATTACCCAGCATAATACCCCTGATAATCCATCTGGACTATTTTTCTTCAGGATTGTTAAAAGTCATGAAACACATATCAAAGGCATATTTTCGTGTTAGGGTTGTTTTAGAAATATGGAAAAGATAATGACGAGAATAAAAAATATGTTCATTGTCTAGACAGACAAGGATACATGGATACTACTTGACGACACTTTATCTTGGTATCCTATCCTGATAGAGTCATGCTCATTACACAAAGCATTGACATTAAGGAATTCATCGATTCAAAAGGTTTTGATCCTTTACTGATAGAGAAAAGCTATTATGTAGCGCCAGAAAAGAAAAAGAAGTCAGGCGTTAT
>Ga0207663_10000197_pt1 | contig 26902 bp, 26 predicted proteins | sample LARL53metaG_FD_184346 | JGI IMG/M metagenome (GOLD analysis project Ga0207663, IMG submission 184346) | Corn, switchgrass and miscanthus rhizosphere microbial communities from Kellogg Biological Station, Michigan, USA - LAR L5-3 metaG... | ecosystem: Host-associated > Plants > Roots >...
TCTTGATACAAAGATATCCTTTCGTACATTAGAAGTATCATAAATAACATCAAGCGGACCAAAACACTCTTCGCATATGTATCTGAATTGAGGTTCGTATTTTTTGCCACATTCTCTGCACTTTAAAGATTGTATAATGCCCATGACTTTTGACTACCACCTATCTATCAATGTTATAGATAAGGCTCACTAAGCACAATTTTAATATTACTAAATTTTTTTCTACAAAAATATCTATATTACTTAACTGTATTCATTATAATAATTTCCAGAAGAATATTAATTAGTTTAAATTTTTAAAAAATAATCTTATTTTATTTCTTTTCTAATAGATTATGAAAACATGATCGATTACCGGTGTGACAGGCGGGAGCCTTTGAATCTACCACATATAACAAGGCGTCAGAATCACAGTCAACCAATATCTTGGTAATACGCTGGATGTTTCCAGACTCTTCCCCCTTCATCCATAATTTGCTACGGGAAGTACTCCAAAAACAAGCATTTCCTGTTTTTATAGTACAATCAAGTGCCTCTCTGTTAGCATATGCTAACATAAGGATATCTTTTGTATTTCGGTCTTGAACTATAACAGGTATCAAACCATTTCGTTTTACAAAATCAATTTCTTGTATAGACTTAGCATTCATATGCTTCATATCATCCTTAGTTGTAATAGGCTAAGGCAAAAATAAACTAACTGTTTATGTGAGAAAACAAATTCAAGTAGGATTAGTCCACAAATAAGCACCCTTTCTTACAGAATCCTCATGAAAAAGTAAGATATGGGATTCTGATTTAGGAGTCGCTTACAAAGGTTAACAATATGATTAACCACATGTCTCAAGTTGAAGTATCCCCACTATCATATGCGTAGCTCAGTTGACTAAGTTAGATCAATTTCATACAATATCTAATGGAAATATTAACAAAATAAATATATTTATTAAAATAAAAGTTATCAACTGACACCGGTTGGCCTCTGATGTTCTTTGTGTTCTAGTTTCTTGTGCCGTTCCTTGTCCCGTTCTGTTGTAAGTATGATGCCACATATCTCAAACTTAATGTTTGGAGAGGAATAGCTGGTTTCTTATTTCTGTTGTCATTACCCACTACGTTTTATCAAAGTAGGTTTTCAAGAAGATGGCTACTGATAGTTACATAAGACCGAATTAGAATCAATATAAAATTCAACAGAATTTAAAAAGATTGAATAATTAGTTCTAAATTCTTCCAATTATGAAACTGCGTATTGATTGTGATTCATAATTAATAAAATATCAGATAAATATGATAAATCCTATAAAATCTTAGTTATATGTCAATAATGCATAATTCATGATAGTAGCCAACGATAAACTGAAAATATAATGTTCTTAACGATATTACTATGTTAAGCAAACTACTCATCATAGTTAAATAACTACAACAATTTATTGTACTAAAGAAACGTGATGAACATCATCAAGGACCACCCTTGTGAAATTCTACATATTGGATTTGATGATACCGATTCAACATTAAGTAGATGCACTACCCAATTGGCATTTAAAATTACAGATTATTTGTTAAAGGAAGATGCAAAGTTTATTGATTATCCATTGTTAATTAGATTAAATCCAAATGTTCCATGGAAGACTCGCGGCAATGGTGCTGTATGCCTACGGATTAGTGTAAAAAGCCATGACAAAATAATTGAATGTATAAAACAAAGTATAGAAGAGGGTTCTAACATAGGTGCAGGTGCAAACCCAGGTATTGTCTTTTTTAAAGGAGATAAAGTGCCAGATATTATAAAAGAGTTCAGCCGAATTGCAATGTTTGACATCCTAAGCAGACAAAAAGCAGAAAAGGTTGCAAAAGAACATTTCCTAGAATATGCCGCCTTTGGAAATGGTCAAGGTTTAGTAGGGTCATTGGCTGCAATTGGTTGTTTATTACAGCGGGATCACACATTTGAAGCCATAGCGTACAGAAAACCAGAATATTGTGGCACCGCTAGAATAGTAGATGTGTCAAAGGTAATTGAATATAGTAAAAATACATTCCCACACACCTTCAATAACTACGATCAAAATCACAGACGTATATTAATTACACCTCATGGACCCGATCCTGTTTTCTGTGGTATAAGGGGCGAATGCCCTGAAGTGGTAGTTTCATCACTGGAAAGGTTAGGAATAGAGGAGAAATTAGATGGATATATGGTTTTTCGCTCCAACCAAGGGACTAATATGCATTTACAAAACGAATTAAAATTATCACATATCAAAGCTTATACAGCTGGCTATATCCGTTGTAAAATCAGTGCGAAGCCATGCATTATGCAAGGGGGCCATGCATTATTTGAGATAGAAGACCCTAATGGAACCATCTGCTCAGCTGCAATATATGAGCCAACTGGTTTAACAAGTATCGCTTCAAAGCTCGAAATGGGCGACTTTATCGAAATTGGATGTGGCGTTAGAAAAGCGACATTAAAACATCCAAAAATTTTGAATATAGAGTATCTTTCCATCTTGAAACTTGTTCAAATATACGATATGCTTAATCCCTTATGCAAATCGTGTGGAAAGCGAATGAAATCAGAAGGAAGAAATAAGGGATTCCAGTGTGACAGATGTAAATATAAAGACAGGACTAGAAAGAAGATTCGTATACTGCGGAATAGAAATATAAAGACAGGACTATATCTGCCAAGCCCAAAATCACACAGACATTTAACCAAACCTATTCACAGGTATGGCATGGAAAAGTTGTCTGTAGGTTTTTATCCAGAATCAAATCTATTTGCTAGATGGTTTTATTCTTCTAGATAGGATTATTATTGCAATATACATTTCCTAACCATATATAATCCGTCATCTCAATTACAATAAAAAGCAATAGCGGGGGGTTGATTTGAACATACGGCCACATGCCTTACATAATTGTGGAAACCGCTCTGCGGGTTATGAGCCCGCCGGGATTACCTAGCCTCTATAGGAGATCTGGCTTCCCCACCCCGCTGACAGCATTTCTACGCAAGGGGAATATATCTCTGTCTCCTTTGCGTAAAGTAAAAAAGCCTATCATCCCTAATTAAGATCTCAAAAATAAAAGACGAGGCTGACAGCATTCAACTAAATATTCTTATTTTAATTAATTACAATTATATCTGACAAAGCATAAGTACTATAAGTTTTGCTTTATAATTGTTCAACATTGAATCAATCAAAAAACTGATAAATCGCGCAACAATAAAAAGATCTGCTTCTTTTATTGACACATCAGCCTTGTTTTGGAGTATTTTTTTGTTTTGGCATAATGTGATTCCAATATTTGCTCTCTAACATGCATAAATCATACTTGCTATCTCCAATTGATACAGTTGATTTTAATGCAATTTTAAATTTCTTGGTATTCTTCTAGCGGATACCTTTTACAATACATCTTATTTTTTCCATCCCAAAGGCATCTTAACGTTGCCGGTCAACTTTCCAGTTTGATCTAATTCCAAGTGTATCAGATTCACTAAAATCAAAGTCTAATTTTTCTGCTATATGATTCGTTGCAACAGTGTAACTATCACTAATTAGGAGACCAAAAAAAATATACCTAATTTTTGTAGATCGTTATCTACCTGTCACGTCGTTTTGTAATGAATAACCAACAGATGTAATTGTACTTGGCCATCTCTAAGGTGAATGCATATCAGAGAAACGAGCCAATGGTTGATTTAATCAAAAAAAACAAAATGTTACGTTGTAACATGTAGGCTGCATTAAAGAATAAGTCTTGATCCGAAATCTGACCAATATATCAGTCAGTCATTGTAAGATATCATTTCTATTGTTTCATCAATAAAAGTTGCCTATCTATATTCTTTATTTTACTTGTTATTTTATTACGTTTCTGTCAAGTAGATCAACATTTATACTTCCTATTATTTTTCTACATTGACTATTTTACTTAATTCAATAGTAATCTAATAATACTCATTTTTATTGAAATGACCAAAATAAAATATAATGCGTTTGAGCTACCAGATATTGGTTGGTTCAGTCAAATCAATTCATCTCCATAATCTTATCAAATGCACTCTTCCAGCCCTCAGGTCCTATGCCCTTTAACCTTATGACATTTTTGATTTCAAGTTCCGACCATGAACTGTCTGGCTTTTGCACCACCATTGGAACATCCATAAGCTTTAACATTGAAGCATCATTTGCACTATCACCTATACCAAAGAACTTTATTTGATTGCGATATTTCCTTCTAAATAAGTTTATGAGTATACTGACAGCCTTGCCCTTGTCCGTGCCCATTGTAACGTCAAAGAAGCGTCCTCCATGAATTACTTTTATTCCCATCTTCTCAATGCTTGTTGTAAACGTAGGGATATCACTTTTTTTTATTTGTAAAATAGTCTCACCGTACTCTCGTTCTGACATTCTTTTTGCATAATCTATTGGCATTGTTGCTAATCTACTCAATTCTTCAATCGAAACATCAGCAACGCCTTTGAATTCAATCTTGAGTTTCTTCTTGATTTCAGCTAGCTTTGTTCTTATTTCTCTTGTTGATTCGCCGAGTTCTATTATAATATACCCTTGTTCTTCTTTTATCCTGTTTTGTTCGATGTCAAACTGAAAGTCAAAGTAATTCTTGGGGATAATTATTGCGCCACCATTTTCCACAATAAATGGATCCATTAATCCTAGATCATCTCTTATTTTATTTTGTTCGGCGAAGGTTTTAGCAGAACAAAGAACTATAGGTACATTATTTTCTCTTAATGTATATATGAGCTTGTCACTTTCTCCATATTTTCCTGAAATCAAATCAATCAATGTACCGTCTATATCCGTAAATACTACTTTTTGTATCATGATCAACTTATCGTATATATGAATGTGGATCCTCAATAATATCAGTCAAGACAATGGGATCTTCCGCATACATCATTATTCCTGTTAATTCAGATTTAGAGACCTACTTAAAAGCATTGTTTACATCCTCCTTTGGATGCACGGTCAAGATGGTGCTACATTAAAGATTCAATATGAAGGCAGAATGCCAGATCTTAATGTTAGAGCAGATAGCATATCACATATTTGACCGTGATTACCAAGGTAATAAACAAAAGCTGAAAAAACAGTATATATAACAAAAGAAAAAAATAGCATATAGATATTGACTTTTCCTGTGTTTTTCAGATGATGACAACAATGGTAATGATGATGTTGTTTTGAAAATAAGCCTTTGACAGCATGTTATTCTTGATCTTCGTCCACTTCTATATTTGTCGAAGGGCTTGCTTTACAAGAATTTACCAACCATGAAACTGCGAGCTCTCCTTCAAATTCCATGCTTTGTAACACTACTACAGTATCTCTGACAGATGTAATATATGCAAGTAGGAGCTCGATTTTCTTTAACCGCAATTAAGCAACATAATTTATCACTTAAAACAATTTAGTTCAATGAGTAAGTCTTCACCTCACAATGGAGTATTCGTTCAAATTCTGTTTTAAAAGTTCCAAGATGCGGGGGGTGGGATTCGAACCCACGAACCCCTGAGGGATGAGGTAACCCAGTCAAGTATCATAACATCTGAGCATCGCGCCGGACAAACCTGTCTGATCTCACGCCTTTGACCAGGCTTGGCAACCCCCGCAATTGATTGCTATGACATGATACTACAATATATATCAATGATAAAATCATGACATACATATACTATAACAGAGTGCAAAAGAAGCCAAATTATTTTTATTTAGATAAGCATGGATTTCATTAAATTATAGTAACTATGGCATAAATTTGTTATCGCTATTCAGACATGAATTGCCTAATTTCCAGTATTATAATCCACTGCGGCATCATGACTTACCGTTTCAACACTATTGCCAACGAGTGAGACAAACACATCATCTAACGTTATGGGTGAAATTGTAAATGAGAGGCTTCTTTTTATTGCAAATTCTGATAATTCTCTAACAGTTGATTCAAAAGTCAAAAGTCGTATAGTATCAGTGCCGGTGTCTACTATCGAACCATATGATTTGAGTATATCAGTATCGATTCCATCCTTTGCAATATCTACCCTTATATTCTGTGGTATGAACCTTCGTAGATCGCGCATTGTACCCTGTGCCATCAAATGTCCATTATCTATTATCACAATATTGTCTGAAAGCATCTCAGCTTCATCCATATAATGCGTCGTTAATAGTATAGACCCACCCTGCTTTTTCCAATCCTTAATTGCTGACCAGACCTGACGTCTCGAGACCGGATCCAAACCAATCGTGGGTTCATCAAGAAATAGTAGTTGAGCGTTGGTAGCCATTGCCATTGCCACTAGGACCTTCTGTTTCATGCCGCCCGAAAGATTCATTGCAGGCCTGTCCTTTGCTTCATAAAGTTCAAGCTTATGCAATATTTTTTCGGTCTTTTCTCTAGCTGCCTTTTTATCTTCTCCTCTAATTTGTAACCAGTTATATACGTGATCCCAAGGTGTAAGTGCTCTTAACGGCCTGCCTTCTTGTGGAACTATAGAAACAATATTCCTTATTTTACTTGGCTCCTTTAAAATATCATACCCAAGGACATATACGGTTCCAGCGGAAGGCATTAACTGAGTAGCGCATATACGTATAAAGGTGGTCTTACCGACACCATTTCTACCAAGAATTGTAAATATTTGCTTAGTTTCTACATTTAATGACACATTATTTAATGCAGAATATGTTGAACCTTTGTAGGCTTTTGAAACTCTAATTGCCTCGATTGCATGCATGCCTGTAATTTATTATAATTAAGAATATATATTATGCATTAACGATGACGCCCTTTTGAATAGATATTAGATAGAAAGAAGTATATAAAATAATAACAAGGAGCCGTTAGATAGATAAAAAAGCATCGATCACTCCTTTGGAATATAGACTATGATAATGTATTTGCACAATTTTTTATTCTCTCAAATTAGACCATTCTGCATAGATCCTTAACATGCTACGCCACAATTATCACTAAGTTATCACTAAAAAATTGGCTATAGCTATTAGAAAATACAAAACATATTCTATTCATCTTAGAATAGATTATCATATCTCCAGTCACATAGTGGCATATCTATTAAAAACCTATTACAGACTGTATTCACCACTTTGAAATTCCATTTCAAACTGCTTAAGCAATGACTTTTGTCTGTCATTTAATTTGGTCGGAATTTTGACGTTGATTCTAGCAAGCAGGTCGCCCTTGCCATATCCACCATAGCGAGGCAGCCCTTTACCTTTAATTTTTAAAATAGCATTTGGTTGGGTGCCCTGTGGAATTTTTAGTTTTTCATGACCGTCAAGTGTAGGAACTTGAACTTCAGTTCCAAGTGCCAGGTCAGTAAATTTAAGATTAAGACCATAAAGCAAATGACCGTCTTCTAATCTTTCAAATAATGGATGGTGCCTAATATGAACTCTTATTAATAAGTCTCCAGACAATCCATTTTCTGATGGCTCGCCCTCACCACGCAATTGCAATGTCATTCCATCATCTACACCTGCAGGAATTTCTAGATCTATTTTCTTACTCGTTCTGACTCTGCCTGAGCCATTACATATATTGCAAGGTTTGTCAATAATTTCGCCTTGACCTTGGCACGTCCGGCATGGCTCTAATGAGACAAAAGTGGAAAATCTATTTTGACTATATATACGTCTTGTTTGTCCTTGGCCATTACAAACACTACATTTCCTCGGCTTAGTTCCTCGAGCAGCTCCTGTTCCCCCACAATTATTACACTTCTCAAGTTTTGGTAGCTCTATTTCTTCCTTTCTTCCTTTAAGGACTTCTTCTAAAGAAAGTTCAATATCGTAAAGAATATCTTGTCCCTTTCTCCTGCCGCCACCAAAGCTAAAACCAAATGGATCATTACCACCCATACTACTGAAACCACCACCGCGGCCTCCAAATATCTGCTCGAAAATATCTCTAACGCCACTGAATCCCATGTCTCTAAAGATTTCATCGAAGTTTGCTTCTGAGCCTCTAAACACTTCTTCGGCTCCAACATGGCCATAAGTATCATATCTTTTTCTTTTTTCATCATCAGACAAAACAGCATATGCTTCTGAAATTTCTTTGAACTTTTCTTCTGCTCCAGGAGACTTATTTCTGTCAGGGTGATACTGTAATGCTAATTTTCTGTATGCATTCTTGATTTCTTCCTTGCTTGCGCTCCTAGTGACAGTAAGAACGTCATAATAGTCTCTCTTGTTGCTCATACTTTATCACTCACATGGCTCGTGGTTATAGTCAATGTTGTAAGTGGTGGAGCTAATATTATGGAGGCGGTGTCGTGTCTGACGTACTAGTGCCTTTGGCGTATTCTTCTGGAGTAGCTCCTGCACCAGCAGCATCTGCTGTTGCTCCTCCTCCAGGAGTACTAGTAGATGCAGAGGGGGCTCCTGCAGCTTTGTAAGCTTCTGCGCTAACCTCACCGAGAATATTTTTTAATTCTTGCATCTTTGCTTTAATATTATCTACATTGTTGCTAGCAATTGCATCCTTCAGTTCTTGACCAGATTTGTTGACTTTGTCCGCTTGTTCTGGTTTGATTTTATCCTTCAGATCCTGCTTTACTAGTTTTTCGGCCGCATAGACCAAATTATCAGCCTCATTTTTGACTTCGGCCTCCTCTTTCTTCCTTTTATCAGCGTCGGCGAATTTCTCTGATTCTTTCTTTAGTTTCTCGATCTCTTCTTTCGATAGCTTTGTGTTTGCAGTGATTGTGATCTTTGCTTCTTTTGATGTAGCCAGATCTTTGGCAGTAACATTTAAGATTCCATTCGCATCTATATCGAATGTAACCTCGATCTGTGGTATCCCTCTTGGGGCCGGAGGGATTCCAGATAGGTTAAACATTCCCAGTGAAACACAATCAGATGCCATGGGTCTTTCACCTTGCACTACATGAATTGTAACTGCAGTCTGGTAATCAGCTGCGGTTGTAAACACTTTGCTCTTTTTAGAAGGAATTGTAGTGTTACGCTCTATTAAAGGCTCCTTTAAACCGCCTAGAACCTCTACACCTAGAGTAAGTGGTGTAACATCCACTAAAAGTATATCTGTTGATACATCGCCGGAAATAATGGCTCCCTGAATAGCCGCTCCCATTGCAACAGCTTCCATTGGATCGACACCACGCTCTGGCTCCTTACCCATAACCGTTGCAACAAATTGCCTAACAATCGGCATTCTTGTTGGTCCACCGATTAATATGATTTTATCAACTTCAGATGGTGTTATTTTCGCATCCTGAATAGACTGCATCATGGGTGATCTACACCTTTCAATTATGGGTCGTAGTAGCTCTTCAAGTTTTGCTCTAGTTAAAGACAATATAAGGTTTTTTGGACCAGTAGTAGGATCATATGCCAGAAATGGCAGATTGATTTCAGTCGTAACAATATTTGATAATTCGATTTTCGCTTTCTCCGCTGCCTCTCTTATCCTCATCATTGCAGCTTTATCGTTCCTGACATCTAATCCAGATTGCTTCTTAAATTCCTGGAAAACATAATCAACCAAAGCGTTATCCATATCAGTTCCGCCAAGCTGAGTATCGCCAGAAGTACTTTTAACCTGGAAAACTCCTCCCCCCATCTCCATTATTGTAACATCCAGTGTTCCTCCTCCAAAATCAAAGACCATAATCTTAAGATCTTTCTGAACCTTGTCCAATCCATACGCCAATGAAGCGGCGGTCGGCTCGTTTATAATCCTCATTACTTGTAATCCTGCTATTTCACCAGCATCCTTTGTTGCCTGCCTTTGATTATCATTAAAGTAAGCAGGTACAGTAATTACTGCTTTATCCACAGTCTCCCCAAGGAAAGCCTCAGCATCTCTCTTTATTTTTTGTAAGATGAATGCAGATATCTGTTGTGGCGTATATTGTTTACCAAATACATTGAATTTAAAATCGGTCCCCATTTTGCGTTTTGCAGCAAGGACAGTACCCTCAGGATTGGTTATCATCTGTCGTCTTGCTGGCTCACCTACAATAAGCTGGCCTTCCTGAGTAAAAGCAACAACCGAAGGAAACGCCTTTCCTCCTACGGAGGTACCTTCGGCTGCCTGTATGATTGCAGGTTTACCGCCGATCATTGATGCAGCAGCAGAGTTACTTGTTCCAAGGTCAATTCCTATAATTTTACTCATAACTAATTTTCAGTCTCCTTTTCTAATTCATCTCTATCATTAACGGTATTTTTAACTATCTTTTTAGAGATTTCTACAAGGCTGGGTCTTAAAACTTTATTGTTTAGCATATAACCCTTTCGAATCTCACCTGTGACAGCATTCTCTGATACATTATCCTGATATGAGAAACTAATAGCATCATGAATGTTTGGATCAAAAGGCGTTCCAATCGTTTCAATTTCCATAACACCTTCTGATTTAAGGACAGAGTCAAGGTTCTTTAAAATCGCCTCTAAGCCCTCAATTACAACGGTTTCGGACTTGCTCTGCTTTGCAATTTCCAGGGCCCGTGAATAATCATCACGAATATTAAGGAACTTCATAAGGAGTTCAGCTCTGCTTGATTCAATTTTTGAGGCTATTTGCTTTTCCATTTGTTTACGATAATTATCAAAGTCAGCCATCATGTACTTTAATCTATTAAGATTATTGTCAGAAGATTCTCTGGCCTTATACAATTCTTCTTTAACTAAATCCAATTCATCTTTCACCTTTGCCAATTCCTCCTTCATAGTTATATCATTTTCGTGTTCTGATTTTTCAATTTCTTCAATCACGTCATCCTCTTTTTCCAAAACTGATCAGCCACTAAAAAGTCAGAGCAAGGCAAATAATTACATATCGTTTAGTGTAAAAGCATATAAAGCTCACTTATAAGATCATATGCAAAAAATTCGACGTTAGTGAAAATTTCCATGATCGTATAAATGTCACATTGTTTAGTTCCTAGTTATAGATCACAACGAACCTATACGAGGATTTAAATGAAGTGTATTGCCCAGATACGATAATGATGATCAATGATACAATCAATAAGACAAAAGAAAGATGGCAGAATTGCAAAAGCTCGCACCTGCAAAATCAGCGATGAATGGAATTAGAGGACAAATTATTAGACAATTATTGAACAGTTGGCAAAAGAATATGTTGGCAGGGTAGTATTTGCCAATGTCGATATTGATGAAAATCATCTCACTGCTACCTATTTGGTATTCAAAGTATTCCAACAACGTTGATTTTAAAAAATGGAAAAATAATAGATGTGCTTATTCGTGCATTACTAAAACTGCAAATTGAGAATAATTTAAAAGCAGCGATTAGCCTGCCCAACAGATAGTAACAAGTTTATATGATTGAAAAGAAGAGAAAAAAAGTCAAATGATATCCAACTGCGGGAATGATGCTACGCTAACTCCTAGTTCTGTTTGGATCTTTCTAATTTTTGTCGCGTATTCCCGCATTTTGGCATCATCGCTCTGAACCTTTGCAATTCTGTAACCTTTCCATGCTTTTCTTAACGCGCCCCAACTTTGACCGGTTGTGAAGCTGTTTTCGTCATGTTGTACCTGTGTTTCTTGGTGGAGTGACATTATTGCAGTCATATCTGTTTGGGATGGTTGTCAAGTTCGTACTTAGAGCCCACGGTCAACTTTAGCTTATTGTGGAGTAAAAAGACATGAATCAATAACTGTGAGGAACTTGAGGTATATATTAAAACTGAAGTTTGTAATGGTAATGAAACGAAATACTATATTATCATACGTTAAAGCAATAGTAATAACGTAGCATTAATCAATTGATGATATATTATTCAAAATATATGTTTAGAAGATGTGCCATGATAGGGAAAAAGCTCTAGACACATCTTTCAGTTGGTTTGCAAACTTCCTGATTATTACATATCTGCCCGTTTCTTTTGCGCATTTATAGACATATAACATGCTCCCAGAAGTGACACGGCTAGAGGACTATGGTTCAACACATAGTTATAGGACATCATTAAATGACTACCGACGATCTCAATTGTCATTGTTTTATTTTTGGTTGACGTTATAAGATTCCAGTTAACATTTAGATCATAGGCTTATTAATCGTATGCACATCATTCTTATTAATCAATTGTCCAATTTTTTATTTAGAAATAAAATAATTTTCAAGCATAACTTCCTTTAATTGAGGATCTTGCACCGCATGCATCACATAACAAAAATCCAAGTTTTCTATTCCTTTCGGTTCTAGTATCTGGACTTCCGCATACAGGACAAATTACGTAGTCTTTGATATATCTATCTATTAGTGCTCCGAAAGATGAGGGTTCTTTACGTCCAAGAAATATCACTCGTTCACCAGCAATATAACCAGCAGAAGCAAGTTCCTTGTTAAGATAAAGCAGTAATTTCTCCGGCTCTCTTCTCAATGCTTTTGGAAATTCCATAAAGTTTCTAAATATTGTACGTTGGCCAATCCAGATAATTTGAGGCGTGGGAACTTCAAGTCTTGATACCGCCTTTCGCGATGTATTACCCAGCTTATCTTGTAAACGCTTTAGTAAAGACTCATAATCCGATTTTGTCTGACTACTCACAAACCCTATTTAACAAGTCGGTTTAATGTGTTTTATGGATATAAGGAGAAATGTTTAGTCGAATATGAATTTTAGAGTTGACGTCATATCTATTCAACTATCCAAATTCACATATCATCATAAAAATAATAATGAAGAGATGGCATATGGAGCTAATTCCTCAAGCTAAAACAATAAGAAGAACAATGTAATTTTCACTACTCCCAATTCACGATTGTAGGAAAAATTCGAAATTTCCATATGCCTATTTCCATAGACAAGAGCAAGATTACAAAAAAACGAAATATCCATGTGTATTATAAGAATTTCGTTATTCGGCCTGTTAGATCAAAAGTACATAGAAACTACCATATGGGCTAAAAAAGGATATAAAAAATGCACCATAGAGGAGGGTTACACAGTATTTATCTCGCGACTCAGTTCCGTGACAACAAACACGCCTATTGTTTCAATTGCGATGATGTTAACTTATTCCTTAAATCTATGTTTACGGTATTACTCGCATCATTTCCGAAAATGTCAACCACCCTTATTGCGATGGTATATTTTCCAGCGCATAATTCTCTGCTAGTAGACCTTGGTATCGGGAGTATATTTCTGCCCGTTCGGCGCATTGCATGCCAGGTCGATTTGAATGTTTTTCCATCATAGTTCCAATCAACTGCCCAATAATCAATTAAGGAAAGTGGTTTATCTTGGAGTAGTTCTTGAATCCCTTTTTTATGTTCTTCATTTTCTATCGGAAAATCAAAAACAACATAACGGTCTATTCCTACAGTCACCTGATATTTTTCCAAACTCTTTTTAATTTCTGGTTTTAAAAGTTTCAGGTATGGTTTGTTGTAAAATTGTATTTTACCATCCAAACAATTTACATGATCGTTGTTTTCTGCCTCCTTCAGAAATTCATATATTTCATAAGGTATGACTTTACTAACTATTTTCGTGCACCATGCTCTTTTTGATTTTCGCTCTCTTTCCTGAAGAATCTGATCGTAGTTGTATTCATAATCCCAACCGAGAATCACTAACTGCTCATACCCTTTTCCATCCAATTTCTCCGCTATCGATTCAAGCACTTCAACTTTCTTTGCAGTTACGGGTCTGTCAGGGTAACTTACATAAACCAGTTCAGTCAATCCATCGATTTTCCTAGTACCTAAGTTAGAATAGTCTTTCCTAGGAGCGGCTCTATATAATTCAAGAATTATTTGTTGAATCTCATAAATACGTAATCCAGTCAAATGGATTAGCTGCCTCTGATAATTATTCATTTTCTCAACTAAAAACGGTTTAGAATCATTTTGAACAAGACGACTACGCATTACTTGTATCGCAACTTTTGAAAAATCACATCCTATCCATCGCCGTCCTTTTTTCTCAGCAGCTACTAGTGTTGTTCCCGAACCAGCGAAGAAATCTGCAACAATATCCCCCTCATTTGAAAAGTTGGCAATTATTCTGTCCAGCAGGTCTATATGTTTTTCAGTGGGATAATCAGAAGAGTAGTTGTATGCTTCAATATCAGTCCACAGATTATCGATGAGCTTATGTTCCCGTGGCTCTACCCAATATTCAGGATACTTTACTGTACCACGCATTCTGATAAACTCTAATGTCTTGCCGTTCGACATCCAATATTCTAAGAGGTGTTTATTTTTTATAAGCTCCAATTCCTCTCTTGTTAACTTTTGATATTCTTCAGCAGTAATATTATTTTTAAATTCATTTTCGAATTTGCGGTAGTTTTCAACTGCTCTAACCGCTCTTTCCTTTTTCCATTTCCACTGTCCTCGACTTGGAATTACACCAAACAGTTCATATCGCATTGTTGGCCTGTCAATATTACTCCAAAACCCCATCCACTTTGCCGCTACACCATCTGTGTTTGACAATGGATGTTTAAATTTGCTGAGTGAAGATTTAGTATACCATAATATGGTGTCAACACTAGAATGCATTCTATCAACTTTTTCGAATTGATACATAAGACCTTTCTTGCGTCCTCGCTTTACAACAATTTCGTTTCTAAAATTATTTATACCGAATATTTCATCCATCATCAGTTTAGTATAATGCCCCATATGATAATCGAGGTGTATAAAAATAGAGCCATTCTCTGCAAGCAAGCGCCTCATTAATTGCAACCTTGGATAAAGCATATTGAGGAAAGAGTCAATTCCTCCTTTCCAAACGTCTTTGTAAGCTAATCGTTCAACCACTGACGGTATTTTTGTAATCCCCATTCCACCGATTTCAAATTTTGCATAATAGTTTATCTCCGTCCAAAACGGTGGGTCGATATATATCAAGCCCACCTTCCCTTCATAGCCCGAAGCAAGAAGTGCTTGCATTGTAAGAAGATTATTTCCCCAAATCAGCCTGTTCATTCTGTTTCGCTCAATCCGAATATTCGATAGAACATTGAAAAGTGATTGAATTAGCCTTTGGTCTCTTGCTTGATTTGGAAGTACAACTTCAGCGGTCCGAAATTTTATATTCTTTGGATTAACTAGGTAACGTGGCTTTGTATTCCATAGTAATCTTGCTGAATTTTTCTTCTTAATAACGCCCAATTATTTTCTCACATACATACCCGTCTATCTTATTTCTTATATTATGTCTAAAAAACAAACATACATGCATTCTTACAGATCTTCAGAGTTGGAACTTATTAAAGTTAAAAAATTTTATCTATATTTGTTAATATCGATGATATGCTATTATGATTTTACAATTTATATACCTTAAATGCCTCTGGATAATACTGTATAGGACAAATCATATAATCTTTTAAGTTTACTTTTCACATGTCTCTAAATGTAGAGTTTTTTTATATAATGAAAATGGTTTCCGTTATTATTAATATCGCATGAAAAAGTCTTTCTCTCATGTTATGAATTTGTGAATATGACGCTATGATTATCGATTCCACCTTGTCTTCATAATAAAATAGATTAGCATTATTGGGTCTGTTAACTTAATTCTACAATGACATCTTATCGTTGTAACCATATATAGTAGTCTCTCAGTTATATTTGTCGTTTCCAACACATGATAAAACGTTGTTTAGAAGAATTAGGTTCAGTTTATTTCTTAAAGCCGCAAGTACAGTTTAGCAGAATCAAAATCAAGCAAGAGGCTTGACTTTAAGAGTTCATGACCAGTCGTTGTTAAGTATACATGCGACCGATTTTTATATCTGAAGTGTATTTCAAAGAATAATGCAAAATAAACAGGAATTAAAATCGATTTCTGTATTCGTGTCTTTAGAAAAGATAGAATCCAATCTCTCGGAGATTGGCTTTTCAATCAACGGCACTACCACAATTGTAGCAGACGGTAAATTTTGGAAAAAGATGCTCTATATTAGGGGTAACGAAAGAATTAGCATTTCAGAAGAAATTGGCGATGCTTATCCAAAAGATCCAATTATTACGATTTGTGCGTCTAAAAACACTATTTCAAAAGTTATTGATGGAGTGAAAAAAACTAATGCCGCTTTACGAATGTAATGAACACCAATTCGTTGAAAACATTCGAAGGTTAATTGAAACTTCAGAAAAATTTCTTGTTAATCGCAGAATCATAATGTACGATGATGCAAAATATGGTCCATCTACATTACCTGAGGAAGAATTTAGACGGTATGCAACGATATGTATCAGGAAATCATTGAAATCAACTGTTTTCTCCAAAATTCCATTCATTGATGAATTTCACGGAAGGATATATGAAAAATGTGAAAGCCTTCACGGATCATCTAACCTTTTGTTTCCAAGAATGTCCATTCCATATTATAAAGTAGAATATTCGATAAATGTATGGGGAGGCACATACTTTTTCACATTTGATGCACTATTTGAACCAGAGATTGTAATTGAAAAACGAAGTGGAAAAAGACTGGGTAGAGGCACTTTGATTCATGTTTTAAAATACAATCCCCCGGAAGAACGAATTTTATCCATCAGTCTTCCGACAAATGTCATGGTTTTTGACGTGAAAAATATGATAAGAGTTATAGACTATTCATTAAGATTTTAATATGTTATTTGCTGAATACCCACTCTGACCAACAAAAGCAGCTACGGGTAAAATAAGTGCTTTTACAATTGTTGACTCGTAAAGTTAGACAGTCATTCTTATCCAATTTATGAATGGAATAAGTGTATTCTCAAATGGTAATGACTTGGAATCTTCCACATTAAATCCCAGCAACAACATCCTTCCTTGAAGCTTCTTTCTTAGTGATTCAGGAATCTGATTTTCCTTTAATGGTCCGAATAGTTCAAAAAAATAGTCTTGTTTATAGTATGCAATATGTTCTGTAAAGCAACTTGTTAGAATAGTTGGATCAGTGGCAATGCGTTTGTTTATTTCAGATAAATTAAACGAAGTGTCGTTCTGCACTTCGATAGAGACTTGTAAGGCTCTTCTAGTATAGTTTTCGCGTACAAAATCGTGCTTCATTTTATTAGGCATATTATGAAGCATCCGTATTTCTCGAGATAATTGCTCAATTGTTCTTCTTGTTAGATCAGTTGCAGCCAAAATCTCCATATCTCCATTTACGCCATTGTCTTTTCCAAAGAGATAGAAGGTTGCCATTATTTCATCTTCTTTTATAAATGGAAAACATACACTGCCAGCGATAAACCTTGTAATCCTATATGGAATATCCTCTGGCAAAAACATGCCCATGTAGGAATCAGCTACAATTACCATTGTTTACTATTTGAAAGCAACCTTGATTTAGCCTTAGTAGACAAAGTTAGCGATCTCAAAAGTTTTTTTCTCCAAGACAAAGTATGATATTATGATCATAATTAGATGATAATATATCCATCTATCAAGGGTTTTGCCAGTCAATTCAGCGTTGTATTAAATTTCGGCACATGTTATGCATTGATAAATTTGCTTCTTTTCCCATTTCAGAATTCTCGCCGTTTTATACTATGAGAAAACACTTTCATGAAGCGTAACTAACTTCTTTTCATTAACGTAGACAAGGTCTCGTAACTCCAGAAAAAATAAAGTAAAAAGGTTTTGTTTATTAATGTGCGTGAGGTGGTGGTGCACTGCCCTTGGATAGAGATTCGTTGAATGTTCCAGAGGCTTTTTCGTGAAATTCCAAGTTAGACTGGTCTACTTTGACTGCCTGAGGTGGACATACCGAAACACAAGCCATACACCATATACAATCATGTTCCCTAATTGGATCAGCTTTGTCTGTATAGTCCTTCCTCTCTTCCTTAACGGTGCTACCAGTTCCAGCGCTTGTTGCATTAGCAATATCTTTCGCTGGCACATCTTGTTCTGTCCTATACCACTGAAATACTTGCACGGGACATGCTTCGATACAAGCACCGTCTGCTACACAGGAATCCCAGTCAACTGCTACCATAGTACCATGCGACCCTAGCGGAGAAATTTCTTCTCCTCTTGCCGCATAGGCGGACTTTACCTCCTCATTTTCTGCAGCCTCGGCTGGTCTTCCTGGACCCCAAACAAAGTGGTAGTGTTCACCATCAGAATGCATATGCTTACCTATTACTTGCTGATTTCTTGGAAAGTCTGGATCTATTGGCATATTTATCTGAGAATAATCAAGTTACATATTATTTAAACCATATGCGAGAGGAAAACAATAATGGGCTTCCCATTAGCTTTATTTCGTATTGACTACTGACATTTATGAAAGATCTGTCCATTTGCATTGCTTTTCATGTTTTATCATCTCACATACCCTTCTCGAATAATATATTTAGTTCATCGCCAAGTAATTTTGCTTTGACAAGTTTCATCCCTATCGTAGCAGTGGGCAAAGGTATAATATTAACAAGATATCCAACAGGATTTTTTACTTTTATTGTAAGCCGGTCGCCATAACGTTCTATATCAAAATCGTCCTTTTCAGTAAAAGGAACCTTAACTGTCATTCGCAATGTAGAATCTTCAGTTGTAAAAGCAAATGCTTTTCCACTATAGAATATCTTCGCGGGATCCTCATTTCCAAACATCAATTCACCATTCATCCGTAACATTTCCACCCCACACAGTTCACTACTATGAAGTTTGACCTCTTGTATCGGAAGAGGGTAGAAATTCGCCTTCGCTTCTTTCACTTTTGTTCTTTGTAAATCTGCCCAGCTTGCATAATATTGATCAGAACTACCCGATGGCATGATTTTATTAATTACAGCAAGATCAACGTTTATCCCATAAAGGGATGCCGAAATGAACGCTCTCTTAGCGTTCTCTATACTGAATGTATCAGGATTTGCAACCAGTCTTATACTAGTTATGTCGTGATTTCTTATAGTTTCTGACAGCAGCTCAAGCCTGTCTAATAGTTCTACTTCACTTTGTAGAACGCTTCTTGAGGGAGTTGGAACTTTTGATAACGGCTGAAACATTCTTGTAACCCCACTGAAAATTCCAGCCAATCCAGTAAGTTTTCTTCCGATACTTCCAACCAACTTTGGGAAGTATAAATATCTTAAAGCTTCTCCAGATGCTGGCATATCAAGAACTATGGAATCAAATATTTTAGTTCGCATGACTTCCTCAATTTTCAACAATGAGAATAATTGAGTCATTCCAGGTAACATAGCAATTTCATATGCAAGAGTTTCATCGATTCCCTTTGCAGAAAATATTGATGCAACATAAGAAAGGATTGTACTGTATTGCTTGTTCATTTCAGTTACAGGATCGGTCTGTAATGCGTATAAATTTGAAAGGATTTTTTTTGGCTCGTAGCCAATGTCTGGCATCATAAAAGCATCACTTAAAGTGTGAGCAGGATCAGCAGAAATTACCAGTGTCTTGTGATTATTATCAGCCAGTCGGATTGCAGTAGAACATGAACTTACAGTCTTACCGGTACCACCCTTGCCAGTGTAAATTATTAGTCTCAATATAAAGAAAGCACATCGATGAATAATAAGAGTTTATAACATAAAAGGGGATTTCAACACTCTTGTTATTTTGTCATCCTGCGGGTTCTTATTCTTACCAACTCCACTATTACAATACCGTACTTGAAATCTAGCTGCGTTGGCTCCCATATATCAAGCATCATTATTTAATGATAAATGGTTAGATTGCAATCATACATACTGCTAATAACCTGTATTGCATAAAACTAGAAGATCGTAGTTGACGAAGCATCATCCCAATAATCCTTCAATAACAGTAGTTGGTAATGTCATATCAGAATGCATTAATTTGAGAAATTTAACTCATATCTCAGACAGCTGCTAGCCTGCAATAAAAAAGTTAATACTCTAAAAATTGGATTGTATCTATTCTTCTACTCGAGATGATCCATTACTTATCATATTCTAGAAGTCATGAAACAGAGTTATGTTTTTTAATGCTTTCAACCATACGCTCAATGTCTTGGTTTGTTACCGATGGATGAACAGGTAATGATAGAACATGTTCACTAGCCCACTCTGTTTTATCAAGGTTGTTATTATTTTTATCCGATGATACTAGCCTATCATAATATGGAGTCTTGTGAACTGGAGGCTTGTAGTATATAGCGACACCAATTTTGTCGTTTATCATCTTCTCTTTGATTTTGTCTCTTATATTATTCTCTTCAAAGGCAATAGTATAGAGATACCAATTGAATTTTTTCTCCTGTGTTTCTTGTGGTACTTTAATTTTACTTTTATCAACTATAGGAAAGAGCATTTCTGTCAATAGTTCTGCATTTTGTCTCCTTAAATCTAGCATTTTTGGAAGTTTATTCATTTGAGCCTTAGCAACAGCAGCGCTCAGTTCTGGTAATCTGAAGTTAAGGCCAAAAACTCGCGTATCATAGCCTTCAACCATCCCATGGTTTCTAATCATCTTTAACTTATCTGCAAGATTATCATTATCTGTTGCAATTGCACCACCTTCACCACAGGTCAATACCTTGCTTGCATACAGGCTAAAGCAACCCATTATGCCCATGGTTCCAGTCTGTTTCTTCTTGTATACCGAACCAAGCGACTGGCACGCGTCTTCAATTAGGTCTAATGAATGTGTATTACAAAGTTCAATAATTTCATCCATATCTGAAGGATGACCATAAAGATGAACAGGTATGATAGCTTTGGACTTTTTTGTAATTTTTGCTTTTAACCTAGAGACATCAATAGTGAAATCGTCCTTATTAATATCCACAAAGATAGGTTTGGCACCAGCTGCGACTATAGAGTTTGCGGTAGCAACGAATGTAAATGATGGAAGTAAAACCTCATCCCCCTGCTTAACACCTGCAGAAAGTAATGCTGCATAGAGTGATGTAGTTCCGGAATTAACGGCTATCACATGTTTTACCTTCAGGTGATCTCTTAATAGAGATTCAAAATCTCTCACTCTCTTTCCCCCATCCTTGGCAGCTGAAGTCAGAGCATTTTCTTCTAAAACATGCATTACTTCATGTCTCTCTTCTTCACCAATCCAAGGCTTATTGATGGGAATCGCGGCTGTTATATTTGTTGAAGACATGTGTTATCAGCAAGCACCATTAAACAGCAATTATCATATTTTAACATCCTGTAATTATTCTTATAACGATAAATGATATTTATATACTTTGGACATTACGACTTTGTAAAAAACATGCATTTGTATTCCGTCAAAGCTTTCTAGAAGCATAAGACTATACATATTGAAGGAATCTAAGTATGTTAGACTGGCAAATACGGTATATCGTGTTTTAAGAAATTCAAGAATACCAATAATATTTCTTCATCGAAAGAGCAACCACATATTTAGTGTATGGCAGCAGCATATAGTAGTCTTGCTTACTATACCACAGTATGAACGTAAGAGTTTTAGAATGTTTGTTGTTGAATAGTTGGTAGGAGCATATATCTTTCTTAGAACATTTCTTCAATTATCCCATATTCCACATTATACTACCACTCTTCAAAAGTTTGCTGCAAGAATAAATGGTATATTATTGTTGTGGAAGATAATTTCCTCATTCATATTATTATTACTCACAAACATCGGAAAAATATTTACTGGAATAGATTGGACAGGATTCAAGGAAGATAACTAATGCTTCACAGTATTATTATGCCAAACGAATAGGATTGAGAAGAAACTACGTAAAATTATCAGTTAGCACAGATGTATTATTTCAATTAATATGCACTATCAAAATTAGACGTGCTCCAACAAGACATGATACAAAGGATTTTCCACCTCTAGTCATCAAAGCATCAGAAATTCTACCAATTTCTGTTACAGTAGCTGATAAAGGATATGACAGTGAAAATAACCACATACTCGTAAGAAAACACATGCATGCTTTGAGTATAATCCCTCCCAGATACCAAAGCGTTCCACTAAGGAGGACATATGGCAGATACAGGAACCAGATGAAGAAAAGAGGATATTCTAGGATACTTTACAATCAGCGTAATAAAGATGAGACCATAATTTCAGTCAGTTATAAAAAGACTGTTTGGAGAGCATATTAAATCAAGGTTAGTTAGAACACAGAACAGGGAGTTATCATTCAGATGTGTAGCCTACAATATGCATAGACTAACAAAACTTGTGATTATGGTGATGATTTCTACAGAGCCAGAAATCTCTATTAAATCTCTAGTACTCTCCAGATTGAAAGATTATCTTGGTCATACATTTGTCATCATTATATCGCTGTGTCCCATTAACAGAAACTACTATTCCTCCATAGAGACTACTCCTCCTAATAACCGCATTTGTGTTGATGCATATGTGGTACAACCATATGCATTCTTAAATCCAATAGATGGCGGTAGTGGCGGGACTGATCGTTATTGTTTTGAACCATTACCTGTTAAGATATATGGCTATCTAGATATATATTAATATATGTGCCAGTCTTCCTAGGCTAATTCAACTTGTTGGTTTGCTTCTTTAACATGTGATTGCGAATATTTGAGGTGCTTTAACAACCACATTATAACCTGCCGTCAAGCTTGCGAAACTTCGCTAATAGTTCATCTATAAAGCTATCATCTCCCTGGATCAGATACCATCTAGCAAGCTCTAGGGTTTTCTCTGCTCCTTCCATAGTATAATGCTTAGCGACGAATGTTCTCAGCTCATCATATTTTCGTTTTCTGTCTTGAACCTTATCCGCTGGTTTGTCATCAGCGTTGTTTATAGGATTTGGTGTCGGATAATAATGGAACAGATCTGAGTTTTCATACATATTATTGTTGTTGCTGTTGGCGGCTGGGTACGGCCTATTATTACTGACAATGCCTTGCGAAACCGGTTTTGATTGCCATTTAGAAGTATAATCATGAATAAAGGGGTTATGGTTTTTGCTTGTTCTAGGATCACTCGGTAAATACTGCCCAGATGCCCTTCCAACGATATAGTCAAGCAACGTCACGATCTGCCCATTTCCAAAATGTAAGTTTTTATTATGTCGACTGGCACTATATTTTCTTGTGAAGTGCTCTGTACAGGTTGCACAAACCCATGTAATTCTTCCCATAACTATTTCTATGGATATTTCTTAAACCTTGCTTTAAAAAAGAATTAAAATATAGATGCATTTCATCTTCTTATCTTCTTATTAAAAGACAGATTTAAGAAAGGAAAAAGTAATACAGTAATACATCTATTCAATCTAATGATATGCAATATTGTATCATGTATTTAGTATAGGTCCAGCGCTATGCTGTGCTGCACTCACTCATAACATGTATATGTTACATTATTCTACTGTTAATATCTAGAAGATATTGCTAAACACAGGTTAATGCATACATGACATTCTTCCATCAATAGATAGCAATTGTTGACAATAGTATACCATATCGGATATTATATTGAAGTGCTTATAATAAAAACAAAAATGAACAGATATATACAGATATATATCAATATATGTAGCATTTATTTTTCAATGTCAAATTCAAGTTGTTCTTTGCTTCTTTAGCTTATGATATAACTCAAAAGTGATTAAAAAACAATCAAAAAATAAGTGAGTAGGCGTTGTCAGGACTTGCTTGCTTACCGGCTATTCCACCGGCTCCGCCAGAGCCGCCTTGCATAAAGGGGGTTGTTGATCCTATTCCAATTTGCGTTGCCGTCGCCGCTCCGCCCAGATTGGTGCCGCCGCCGGCTGCACCGCCTGCGCCAGAACCTGTAGCCGCTGCTGCTGAAGTGGTTGTCAGGCTAGTTGATGCACTTGCATCGCCGCCGTTGGCGCCCTTGTCTGCATTGCCTGCGCTGCTTAAGGTTCCTGTTTTTCCAGCTCCACCATCACTACCATTAGCGCCAGCTACTCCCATACCTCCACTTCCACTTTCAACTATCGCTGAGATTGATGATGAGCCACCGGCTGCACCGCCGCCAGCTGCGGTTGCAGCTGCGCTTTTGCGGGTTGTTTTGGTTGATGGGCGCCCTTACTGCCAGTACCGCCGGGACCTGCACCCGCAGATACTGTTGCAAAGCCAACACCTACATATTCCATATTTTCTAACATATTTTATCGATTCTATTTGAAAGATATAAGACTGTGATAGAAAACATTGAACATATGACAATTATCATCTGCTAATAATTAATATTTGATAAGTATAATTTACAAAATGGTAGGATTACCATCCAATCGTAAAACAGGATTTTAGTGTTAATGGAGATAAAAGTAAAATTAGCTTTTCTATGCAGTTCAACTAGCTGTCATCTGACTTTCCTGTATGTCACTTAAAATAATTTAAGAATAAAGCAAAAATCATAACTATGCTTCTACGTACTAGCAATTAACATATAATAGTAGGACCGGGACCTACTGAAATAAGAGCAGATGTGGCAGAGTGGTCTTCTCTTGTTAGAGGCACGAGAACACAATAATGCGTCGGCCTTGAGTCCAAGCGCCGAAAGCAAGCCGATTCGCCCTCGGGCGATCAGGAGTTCAAATCTCCTCATCTGCGCCATAATTATCATTATTACATTTAGGATATTCTTCTAGCTGACTCTGTATGCCGTCTACCCCTTACCTCTTGACTGTGTTCAGACTTAATTCTTCTATCCAGCCTGGATACTAACTCTTTACAGGCACTTAAATGGTCATAACCTACGGCCTTTGCATCAGTTACACCTCTGTTGGTAATCATTCTAGCTCTGATGGAATATTTACGGGTTTTATGTTTGTCGACATATACGATTACAAGCTGTACATTCTCTAGTTTTCCTTGAATTTTCTTCAAGAACTTAGATATCTGCTCTTCAATTTCTTGATGTTCTTCCTCATTATCAAGGTGTGCAATATAAACCTGTGAAAATATTAATGTCGAACGCATACGAAATTAAAGTGAATCACAAAATACAAAGCAGAATATCTAGTTTTCATACATACATATTTCAAATACCAACACGCATATGATATCATTAATCGTTGTTTTCTTGTCAGCCGTAACTATTGAAGGGATCTGAGCAAACAAGGTTTTAAATCCTAACGTCAAGCTGAAATAATGGTGGATTATTTTGATATCAAAAAAAAAATTTTATGAAATGGCTCGACACGAGCGTCTACACTACCTAAAAAAAATAACCGCACTGCCCAAGAGAGATATTGCTATAATACAAGATCCGTTATCGGCATTCAACTTTGATGATGCCAATAGAATGATAGAGAATGCAATAGGGATGCTGATGCTTCCTCTTGGAATAGCAACAGACTTCATGGTCAATAGTAGAGAGTACCTTGTTCCAATGGCCATAGAAGAACCGTCGGTGATTGCTGCGGCAAGCAAAGCAGCCAAAATTGCAAAAAGAAGTGGAGGTTTTACAGCAGAGGCAGATAAATCACTGATGATAGGTCAAGTGCAATTACTCCCATTACATACTCCTAAGGAGATAGCAAAACAGAAGATTTTGAGTAATAAAAATGAGTTACTTCATATAGCAAATTCTAAAAGCAGGTATACTATAGCAAAGGATTTGGAGGTCAGGGAATTACAGGACAAAAGTCAAAACAACATGGGAGAAATGTTGATTGTTGAATTAATCATTGACACTCAAGATTCAATGGGTGCCAATGTAATAAATACAATGTGCGAAACAATTGCTCCAAAAGTGGAAGAGTTAACAGGAGGCAGCGTCATCCTAAGGATACTTTCAAATTATGCAAACAGACGACTTGTGAGATGCAAAGCAATTTTTGCTAAAAATGAGTTGGGAGGAGAACATATTGTGGAACGAATTTTATATGCATATGCCTTTGCATATTCTGACATCCATCGCGCTGTAACTCATAACAAAGGTATAATGAACGGTATCGACGCAGCTGCGTTGGCTACAGGACAAGACTTCCGTGCGATCGAAGCAGGAGCACATGCATATGCTGCCAGAGATGGAACATATAGATCATTGACAAAGTGGTATAAAACTAAAGAAGGCGATCTAGCAGGAGAAATAGAATTGCCAGTTGCTGTTGGAATTGTGGGTGGAGTAGTGTCAGTTCATCCCATGGCTAAAATTGCATTAAAAATTCTAGGTGTTAAAACCTCCCAGGAACTGGCGATGATATTAGCTGCGGCTGGGCTTGCTCAAAATTTGGCTGCAATCAGGGCATTAGCTTCAGAAGGCATACAGAAAGGTCATATGAAACTTCATGCAAGAAATATTGCGGTCATGGCTGGAGCTAAAGGTGATCTAATTGATAGTGTTGCTAGGAGAATTAGTGATGAAAATAATATAAATATAGATCGGGCAAAGGATATTCTGTCATTGCTAAAGAAGCCAGAACGAGAAGCAAAAATTACATAATAAGAATGCTATGTTATTCTTGTCATAGTAAAAAATTTATTTTAAAATGAATTTTCATTGCGCATTCATTTGGATCCTAGCCGCAACCTGGAGATCTGCAATCATCAAGCGAAAATACAACACAATAAGACTATAAAAACAGGTTCCTAGAATGATACAAACCTGTAGTAAAACATACATGAAAGACTGAAAAATTACATTTTCAATTAAAAAATACCATAATATATAGATTCTTTTTCAAATAATCATATAAATAGCACGTTAATTCTAGGATAATACTGTGTTAACAGACAATACTTTATTTTGAATTCACTATCCTTCAATGCGGCTTTGCAACGCTTGCAACTTTTAATAGAATAATACTCAAAATTAGCCTAATAACTGAACTTATTGTTCTACACAAAGCAGTCAGAGACGTTTCCTATAAATATATATCCCTATAATAGGTTTGCTCAATTCTATCATGCCTACAGTAAAATTTGCAGTCCCAAAAGGTAG
>Ga0207663_10000199_pt1 | contig 26721 bp, 8 predicted proteins | sample LARL53metaG_FD_184346 | JGI IMG/M metagenome (GOLD analysis project Ga0207663, IMG submission 184346) | Corn, switchgrass and miscanthus rhizosphere microbial communities from Kellogg Biological Station, Michigan, USA - LAR L5-3 metaG... | ecosystem: Host-associated > Plants > Roots >...
CCGCAGGCCGCCCGCGCTCTGCCGGGTTTGCGGATCGAAAAGATGTGGACAGAGTACGGAATTTCTAAAGTCGATCTAACGCTCTCCATGATTGATTCTCCGCTGGGGCTTTCTGGGACAGCCCAGATCAGCACGGACCTCTTTGATCTCGCGACAATCGAACGGATGATGCGTCAATACGTATCGCTGTTGAGTGAGCTGGTGAAGGAGGAAGGGAGGAGAGTGGGCGAAGTAGGGATGCTGAGTGAGTGGGAGCGTACGCAGGTGGTGGAGGAGTGGAACCGGACGCGGGAGGATCTGGGTGAGGCAGTGTGTCTGCAGGAGTTGTTTGAAGAGCAGGCGCGGCGGACGCCGGAGGCGGTGGCGCTGGTGGAAGGGGAAAGACGGCTGAGTTATAGAGAGGTGGATGAACGCAGCAATCAGGTGGGGCATTACTTGAGAAAGCGGGGCGTGGGACCGGAAGTGCGGGTGGGAATCTGCGTGAGCCGGAGCGCGGAGATGGTGCTGGGGCTGCTGGGGATATTGAAGTCCGGAGGAGCGTATGTGCCGCTGGACGGGAGCTATCCGGAAGAGCGAGTGCGGTACATGGTGGAGGATTCCGGAGCGGCTGTGGTGCTGACGGAGGAGCGGTGGGTGGAGAAAATTGCCGGGAGGAACAAACCGGAAGGAAGTGCCAGGAATGGAACAGAGAAGAATGGAACAGAGAAGAATGGAGCAGTGAAGAGCGGAGTGGAGAAGAATGGGCCGGTGGTGGTGTGCGTGGAGCGGGAGTGGGAGAAGATTGGGCGAGAGCCGGTGGGGCGGGTGGAGAGTGGAGTGGAAGCCGGGAATATGGCGTACATCTATTACACGTCAGGGTCAACGGGAAGACCGAAGGGCGTGGTGATGGCGCATGCGGGAATCGTGAACTACATGCGGTGGGGTGTGGAGGCGTATGAAGCCGCCGGGGGGAATGGAGCAGCGGTGCATTCCTCGATCGCGGTGGACCTGACGCTGACCAACTTCCTGCCGTTATTTGCCGGCAAAGAGATGGTGCTGGTGGAAGAGTTGCCGGGAGTGGAAGGGCTGGTGAAGCTGCTGCGGGAGAAGCCGGAGTGGAGTTTGCTGAAGCTGACGCCGACACACCTGACATTGCTGAATCCACAGTTGACGGCGGAAGAGAAGGCTGGGAGCACGCGGGTGCTGGTGATAGGGGCCGACAATCTGGTGGCCGAGCCGACGCTGGAATGGCGGGAGCAGGCGCCTGGGGTGAAGCTGCTGAATGAATACGGGCCGACGGAGACGGTGGTGGGGTGCAGTATCTACCGGATCGGAGAAGGAGCGCCGAAGCATGGCGGGATCCCGATAGGGAAACCGATCGCGAACATGACGATGTACGTGCTGGATGAGAATGGACAGCCGTTGCCGGTGGGAGTGCCGGGAGAGCTGTATATCGGGGGAGTGGGAGTGGCCCGAGGGTATTGGGGAAGAGCGGGGTTGACGGCGGAGAAGTTTGTGCCGGACATGTTCGGAGGCGAAACAGGAGCAAGGTTCTACCGGACGGGAGATCGAGCGCGGTTTCTGGAAGATGGGAGTATAGAGTTTCTGGGTCGAGTGGACCATCAGGTAAAGATACGGGGGTACAGGATCGAGCCTGGGGAGGTGGAAGCGGTAGTGAGCGGGTGCCCGGGTGTGCAGAAGGCAATGGTGATTGTGCGGGAGGATGTGCCGGGGGAGAAGCGATTGGTGGGGTATGTAGCGGCGCCGGGGGGAGTGTTGGAAGCGCGGGAGTTGCGGGAATATGTGAAACAGCGTTTGCCGGAGTATATGGTGCCAACGGCGTGGGTGGTGATGGAAGGGTTGCCGGTGCGGGGGAGTGGGAAGATTGATCCCAAGGACCTGCCGAAGCCGGAGATGGAGCGGAGCCGGAGCGAGAGATATGTAGAGCCGAGGACGGAGGCGGAGAAGGCGCTGGCGGAGATCTGGAAGACGGTGCTGGGAGTGAAGCAGGTGGGGATCGAGGACAACTTCTTTGAGTTGGGAGGAGATTCGATCTTAAGCATTCAGGTGATCACGCGGGCGCGGGAAGCGGGGTTGCAGCTGATGCCACGGCAGATGTTTGAGCGGCAGACGATCGCGGAGTTGGCGGAGGTAGCGGGAAAAGAAGGAACGGGGATCGAAGCCGAGCAGGGAGTGGTGAATGGGGAAGTGGAGCTGACGCCGATCCAGGAGGCGTTTTTCGAATGGGAACTGGAGAAGCCGGAGCACTACAACCAGTCGGTGTTGCTGGCGATCGAGAGTGGAGTAGATACGGGACTGCTGGAAGAGGTGATGCTGGGATTGCTGGACCAGCATGACGGACTGCGGATGAGGTATGAGAGGGGGACAGGAACAGGAACAAGCGGGACCCACTGGAGACAGTGGTGTGAAGCGGAGATGAATGAGAGTGTGTATGAGAGGAAAGACCTGTCGGGGATCGAGGATGAAGAGGAGCAGAGGAGAGAACTGAGGCGAGATGCCGAGCAGGTGCAGGGTAGTCTGAATCTAGGTCGAGGCCGGTTAGTGAAAGCAGTGGAGTATGAGTTAGGACAAGGGCGGGGAAGAAGATTGCTGTTGACGATCCATCATCTGGTGGTGGATGGAGTGTCGTGGCGCATTCTGGTGGAAGATCTGGAACGTGGCTACAGCCAGCTGCTGGGGGGAGAGGAGCTGGAGTTTGGGCCAAAGACGACGTCGTATCAGCAGTGGGCGGCCAAACTGCAGGGGTATGGAGCGAGCGCTGGAGTAAGAGAAGAGCTGGAGTACTGGTCCAGAGATGGGCGGAGGGTAGAAGCAAGGTTGCCGCGGGACGAGGGGGGACGAGAGAGTGAGAATGTATTCAGCACGCAGAAGAGCGTAACGGTGTGGCTGGAGGAAGAAGAGACGCGGCAGTTGCTGCAGGAAGTGCCGCAGGCATATCAGACGCAGATCAACGATGTGCTGCTGGCGGCGTTGGGGCGGGTATGCGGGGAGTGGAGCGGAAGAGACGCGGTGCTGGTGGATGTGGAAGGGCACGGACGGGAAGAAGAAGTGGTAGAAGGAGTGGATCTATCGCGGACGGTGGGTTGGTTTACGTCGACGTATCCGGTGGTGCTGGAAGTGGGGGAAGCCAGTGAATGGGAGCCGGGGCGGGCCTTGAGCGGAACCAAGGAACTGTTGCGCGGGGTGCCGGGACGCGGGATGGGATATGGGGTGCTGCGCTACGGAAAAGGGAATGAAGAGATTAGCCAGCGGCTGCGTGGGCTGCCGCAGGCGGAGATCAGCTTCAACTATCTGGGACAGATTGATCAGGTGATGAGGGAGTCGAAGTTGTTCCGACCGGGACGAGAGCTGATTGGGAGTGAATCGGCGGCGGGAAACCGGCGGCAGCATGTGCTGGGGGTGAGCGGGATTGTGGCCCAGGGCCGGTTGCAGATGGACTGGAACTACAGCGAGACGCTGCACCGAAGAGAGACGATTGCCACGCTGGCGGAACGCTATCTGGAATGTCTCCGCCAGTTCATTGCCCACTGCCTCTCCCCCGACGCCGGCGGCTTTACTCCCTCTGACTTTGAACTGGCTGGGCTCACACAAAAAGAGCTGGACCGCTGGATCAGCAAAGATGACGGTATCGAAGATGTTTATCCATTATCAGCAGCTCAACAAGGCATGCTTTTTCATTCTTTGTTTGAGCGGAGCTCGCAAACCTATTTTGTACAGTTGAGTTGTCAGCTGGCCAGCCTCGACGCACCATCATTCCAGCGCGCATGGAATGAGGTAATTCAAAGGCACTCGATTCTCCGGACCGGATTTTTGTGGGAAAGTCTTGAAGAGCCTGTACAGATTGTCCGCAAGGCGGTAACTCCACCATGGCAACTGCTAGACGCGCGTTCCATGGGAGCAACCGAGCAGGAATCAAAGTGGCAGGCTTTTCTGTTGGAAGATCGTGAGCGCGGATTCAACATGCAAAAAGCGCCATTGCTTCGCCTCACTCTGATGCGGACAGGAGAAAACAGCTACTGTTTCGCCTGGAGCAGCCACCATATCTTGCTGGACGCATGGTGCCGCGAAACCATCATCAAGGAAGTGTTTACGCTTTATGAGGCTTATCAGCAGGGGAATGCTGTTCAACTCAAACGTTCTCCTCTTTACCGGAATTATATTGCGTGGCTGCAAGAGCAAAATGAAAAAGTCGCGGAAGACTTCTGGAGAAATGAGCTGAAAGGCGTTACCGCTGCGACCCTTCTTGGTATCGAGCGCAAAAGTGAATCCGCAAGCGAGCGCCATGAAACGGTTGAATTCACTCTGACGACTGCCAAAGAGTTAAGCGATCGGCTGCAGGAGTTGGTGCGCAATCATCAGATCACCCTCAACACTTTTGTGCAGGGCGCGTGGGGATTGCTATTAAGTCAATATAGCGGTGAGCGGGACGTCGTTTTCGGAACGCCAATGTCAGGGCGCTCTGCTCCCATCCCGGGCATTGAGGATATTGTTGGCCCATTCATTAATACTCTGCCAGTGCGAGTGCATATTGAACCTGAAGAGACCATTGATCAGTATTTACAGCGGTTGCAGCGGCAGCAGGCAAGTGTGCGGGAGTTTGAGCACAGCTCGCTCATGAAAGTGCAGAGATGGAGCAATATCCCGCATGGCGAGCCTCTCTTCGAAAATATCATTGTATTTGAAAATTATCCGGCTGATACAGCGTTGCAGCAAAAAGTCGGCGGAGAAATGAACATTACGGCCTCTGCCGGGTTCATGAGCAACCACTATTCTTTAACTCTCACCGTGGTTCCTGGTGCTCAGCTCACATTCATGGCCACGTATGACCGTGCGGCGTTTGAGGTGGGAAGCATTGAACGCCTTATCGATCAACTGCGGGCTGTGCTGGAAAACATGTCTTCCCACATGCAAAAGAAAGTGGCTGAAGTTTCCTTGCTCACGCCGGCGGAATGGCACAGAGCTGTTGTCGAGTGGAACCAGACAGATGCGACCGTCAGCCCGGCAATGTTCATTGAGCGCTTTGAAGAACAAGTAGCTAAAACGCCGCACGCGATTGCCGTCAGTTGCCAGGATGCAAAGCTTACTTATCAGGACTTAAGTCACCGTTCGAACCAGGTAGCGCGTTTCCTTCAGCAGAGGGGCATCGGTGCAGATATGAGAATTGGACTCTGTCTGGAGCGTTGCCCTGAGATGATCGTGGCGCTGCTCGGAATTCTAAAGACCAGCGCAGCCTATGTTCCGCTGGATCCTGCTTATCCTCTTGAACGCCTGGAATTCATGATGCAGGATGCAGAGATGCCACTGCTCTTAACCAGCGCGCCTCTCCGCAACATTCTTCCCACCACATGGGCGCAGGTGGTTTTTATGGATGAGGACTGGGCAGAGATTTCAAGTTGCTCTGCCGGCGCCATTGAAAACTGTGTTTGTCAGGACAATCTGGCCTACTTGATCTATACATCGGGCTCTACCGGACAGCCCAAGGGAGTGGCTGTGACCCATGGCGGACTCGCAAATTATCTGCAATGGGCCGCAGAAAGCTACGGGTTTGATTCCGGTGCATTGTCGTTTTTGCATTCATCATTGAGTTTTGATTTGACCGTAACCAGCATTTACCCATCTTTGATAACAGGAGGTCGCATCATTGTTCTGCCGCAATCGGCAGGGGCCGGGGACATTGCCAAAGAACTGAACGCAGCAAACAACACCATTCTAAAATTGACGCCCGGCCATTTGCGCCTGCTAAATGGATTGCTCGATAAATCTGCCGATGCCGCAATCAAAGCCCGAGCGCTGGTGATTGGCGGTGAACAACTCAAGCATTCTGACCTTACATTCTGGCGCTCAAGTCCACCAGCAACCAGGCTCATCAATGAATATGGTCCAACGGAAACGGTTGTGGGCTGCTGTGTGCATGAAGTTGCAGCCAGTGAAGAATCGCGTGGCGCGGTTCCAATTGGCAAGCCCATCACAAACACAAAAATGTATGTGCTTGATGAGATGCTGAGGCCTTCACCGCCGGGAGTGAAAGGTGAAATTTATATCGGCGGAAAAGGCGTTGCGCGCGGATATTGGCGTCGCCCCGATTTAACCGCGGAACGCTTTGTTCCAGACCCGTTCAGCAAATCCGGAGGTGAACGTCTTTATCGCGCCGGTGATCTTGCCCGCTATCGGGACGATGGAACAATCGAATACATAGGGCGCACGGACCATCAGATCAAGCTGCGTGGATATAGGATTGAAGCCGGTGAAATTGAATCAGTTCTCATTTCACATCCTGCCATCAAGCATGCCGCGGTCATCGTGCGTGAGGATGAACCTGGCGATCAGCGGCTGGTTGCATATGTAGTGCCAGAAGCCGGGAACGTTCCATTAGCGGAGGAAGTAAAAGCGCATCTGCGGACGCGTCTGCCGGAATACATGGTTCCCAGCGCAATCGTCACGATTGAGAAAATACCGCTGACCGTAAACGGCAAGTTGGATATTAGTGCTCTGCCAAAGCCTGAAACCTTGGCTGGGAGCATAACTTCGTCAACTGATGAAGTGGCCATGCAACTCGAAGTGATCTGGCAGGAAATCCTGAAAGTTTCACCCATCGGGCATCGCCAGAGTTTCTTTGAACTGGGCGGCCATTCGTTGTTGGCGATTCGCCTGGTGAAAAGGATTGAAGAGCAGTTTGGCCGCGAACTGCCTCTTGCTGCAGTCTTTGAAGCGTCGACCATTGAGCAAATGAGTGAACTATTGCGGTGCGAATATCGGTCCACTCAAAGTTCCCACTTGGTTCCCATGCAGACCCAGGGTTCAAAGCGTCCTATCTTCTTTATTCATCCTGGCGGCGGAGGAGTGGGAGCGTATCGTGAAATCGCCAAGCTGCTGGGTGAAGACCAGCCGTTTTATGCGCTGCAGGCTCTGGATGAAGAAGAGAACAAACTAGAGACAGTTCTGTCCGTGGAAGACCGGTCTGCTCGATATATTGAAGCGATCCAGACGATCGACCCGGTTGGCCCATACATTCTAGGCGGATGGTCGATGGGCGGCTTTATTGCCTATGAGATGGCCCGGCAACTCAAGCGGCAGGGGAAAGAGATATCTAACCTGTTTCTGCTGGATATTGTTGCGCGTAACGAATCGAGTCTGGCCTCGTCAGGAGATGAAGCCGATGAGTTTTTGGCGGTGACCAGGGAAATGAGTACAACCGTCTTTTCTCTTGAGGCTGTTAAAGATAAAAGCGTAGAGGAGCGGCTGAAATATTTGCTGGAACAACTGATTGCTGAAAAAGTGCTGGCGCAGGAAGTAACTGTGCCTCTGGTGCGTGGCTTTTTAAAAGGACTCAGAAGACGCAACCAATCCATGATTGACTATAAGCTTCTTCCTTATGATGGTGCGGTTGTCCTGATCCGGGCTGAGCAAGGTAAGGCTCTTGACCATAAGGAAATAGACCCAGCAGACGTTACTTCGGGGTTCTCAGTGCTATGTCCTAAAGTGGATGTAGCCTTTGTGCCGGGGAATCATTATGATTTGATGGTTTCACCCAACGCTGAAAAGCTAGTGCAGGTAATGCAGAGAATACTAGGCGAATTCCCAAAACGGGAATCCGAAAATAAGGTTAGCGAACATTATGCAGCTATATAAAGGATGATGAATGCTAATCTTAAGAAATCACACCTGATGCAGGCTTTTCTGCTAACGATTTGAGCCGTTCGTCCGTCATATTTGCTAGGAGAAACCATGGAAACTCTCATCCAGGACATACGTTATGGCCTTCGCACGTTGCGTCGAAACCCGGGGTTTGGCATAACAGTAGTTCTTATACTGGCGATTGGCATAGGGGCAAACTCGGCCGTTTTTAGCGTGGTAAATTCAATCCTCCTTAAGCCGCTGCCTTATGCGAATAGTGATCGCCTGGTAATGCTGAGAGATGCCGGTGACCGGGATACAAAGACTCCGCTGTCTTATCCGGAATTCCAGGCATGGAGAGGGCACAAGGATATCTTTGAGTCGGTGGGCGCTTATTTCCCCGGCTCCGCGGACCTCACCAGCCCTGGCGATCCGCAACAGTTTGATGTTGTTCATGTGTCAACTGAACTGTTGCCCATGCTCGGGATTCAACTCCGCAAAGGGCGCACATTCACCGCCCAGGAAGAATTGGCGGAAGGCGCGCCAGCAGCCATCATCTCTGATTCGTTCTGGCATAATCGCCTTCACGATGATCCAAATGCCTTGGGTTCGGCTTTGACGCTGAACTCTAAGACTTATACGGTCGTCGGCATTTTGCCGCCGGATTTTCATTTTGCCAATGATCCTGATCTGGTGTTACCGCTGCGCTTGAATGCTGATTTGGCCCCGGCCCGTTATAACTTTTTGCGGGTGATTGGAAAGACCCATGAAGGCGCTACTATTCAGCGGGTGCGCAGCGCAGCACTCACTGCAATCAAATCAGTGAATGACGCGGCTTCCAGTACAGATGGCACGTCAATCTCGGTTGTGACTTTACAGGAATTTCTTATTGGCGACTCACGGCCATTGCTGCTGGCACTGTTGGGTACGGTGGCCTTCGTATTGTTGATTGCGTGCGCCAATACTGCGAACCTTCTTTTGGCCAGGGCTGCATCACGCGAAAAAGAAATTGCCATCCGCATGTCGCTTGGTTCCGGGCGTATTCGCCTGGTCCGGCAGCTTCTTACAGAGAGCCTTCTGCTATCGGTAATCGGTGGCCTGGTTGGTCTTTTGTTTGCGCGTTGGGGCCTGGGGCTTCTCGTCAGCTTGCTGGGTGACAAACTGCCGCATTCAACTGAGATTCATCTTGACGCTTCAGTCTTTCAATTCACCGCGCTAATCTCCGTGGTTACCGGCCTTTTGTTTGGGCTTGCTCCTGCAATACAGGCAGGCAAACTGAACCTGGTAGATCGCCTCAAACTGGGCGGACGCCTTTCCGGAGGACTCACCCAGGCGCAGATCGTTCGCAACGGCTTGATTGTGGTTGAAATAGCGTTTTCACTGGTGCTGCTGGCGGGAACCGGACTGCTGCTGCGCAGCTTTATCCGGTTGGCAAACGTGGATAAGGGTTTTGACCCTGATCATGTTTTAACCATGCACGTGGCGGTGAATTCCAATAAATACCCTGATCCCAAGCGGGAAATTACCTATCTTGAGCAGATCGTCCAGAACACAAAAAATCTGCCTGGAGTTGAATCGGTCGGATTCGTTTCCAACCTTCCTTTTTCAGGTAATGCAGTAAGCGGTGATTTTCTGATTCAGGGTGTGGCCTTTGATCCCAACAATCTCTCCAATGCTTCCAAAGAGTTCGTGGTCGGTGATTACTTCCGGGCCATGCACCTGCCGCTGATAAAAGGCAGACTTATCAATGAGTCTGATACGGCTGGATCCAGGTCTGTCGTAGTGGTGGACCAGGCCTTTGCCCGGCAATATTTTCCCAATCAGGAAGCGCTTGGCAAGCGCATTGATGTGGGATGGGGCAAGAGAGGCTGGAGTGAAATTGTAGGCGTGGTAGGTGCAGCCAGGGAATTTGCGATGACCTCTGCGCCGATTCCAACCATTTACTCGCCCATGGAGCAGAAGCCTGATTTGCTGGAATTCCTCGCCTTTGATCTGGCGGTGCGTACGCGCGTAAACCCTGAGGCGCAAATCCAGGCTGTCACTAACCAGATTCACCAACTCGATAGCACGCAGGTAATTTCCAAAGTCCAGACCATGGACACTTTGATTGATTCAAAGCTTGCGTCGCGCCGCGACCCCATGTGGCTCTTTGCATGTTTCAGCATTGCCGCTGTGTTGCTTGCGGGCATTGGAATTTACGGAGTGTTGTCATATTACGTACTCCAGCGGAACAGTGAAATTGGCACGCGCATGGCCTTGGGAGCGCAACGCGGTGACATTCTCAAGCTCATCCTGGGCCACGCACTCAGGCTCGTGACAGGCGGTGTGGTGATCGGCCTGGCGGTCTCCATCGCCATTGCTCATCTTTTAAAGAGCCTGCTGTTCGGTGTGGAGCCGACCGATATACCAACCTTCATTGGAGTCTCAGTGTTGCTGGCCGCGTTGGCGTTGATTGCTTGTGCCGTGCCGGCGATGCGTGCCACTCGTGTGGATCCACTGGTGGTATTGAGAAACGAATAATCCGGTACCCGATCTTTAAAAAACCGGCCCATCCTGAAACTCCATACGGGATGGGCCTTTTACTGCTATCTTCTTCCTTCATTTTCTGGTTCAAACAAACGGAAAACACAACTATGCAAACTGCCACTGTCATTGCAGAAGCTCCTTCAGCCACTGATCACCTGATTACTGTTCCGGGCAGCGAATGTGCGTTCTGGCGCTGTGTATGCGTCCGAGGCGCCGGTTTTCCTGCTGAAGGAATTCTCAAGCTTGCGGCAGCTCCGGAAATCACTGCGGCCTCTGACCGTGTCATTCAATCTCATCAGAAGATTGTTCGCGCGCAACAAAACGCCCTTGACCAGGTCAATCACGAACTGGATTTCTTCCGTTCTTCTGGCCAATGGGAAGACAAAAAAGGCCGTAAGGTGCTTCTGGATTCCCGTCGTGCTGTGACTGACAACAAGGTTCCGCGCCAGGTTCCCCCGGGACTTGAGTCCGTGATGGAAGAATATGCAGCGGCATTGCGACAGGCTGAAGACGAGCGACGGCGTTTCGATGAAATCTATGCGCAGTTCTCGCCCCAGGCGAGTGAGAATATCAGGCAAATCGCCAGCCTCCCTGCTTTTCGCGAGGCAGTTACCTGGCAAAACCGTACAGCAATTCGCACGGCGCTGGACATGCTGCTGCGCGAATCAGCCAACGGCAATGCCCGCGGTTCCAAGCAGAAGCAGCACGAGGAACTCGTTGCCAGCTACTGGCAACGTTACTGTGTAAAGAACGATACCATCGGTTTCTTCGGACCGGTGGGCTGGGCCACGTTCGTTTCAGAAGGAGACCGTGTTGCTGCCAGGCCGGGGCCTGCTCTGGTGAAAGCCCGTAAGGTATATCTGGAAGCGTGGGCCCTGGAGGCATTGAGTGCTGCTATTCAGAGCAAATATCAAGTGAGGCAATGGATTCCGCCCATCCTGATGCCTTTTGTCCGCGTGGGAAATACGGTTCTCTATCATCCCAACTTTGGCCCAATCAGAATTACCAGCAAACAAGCGGCAATTCTGCGCGCATGCAATGGAGAGGACACGGCCAAACAGGTGGTGGAAAAAATTCTTGCTTCGCCTGCGGGCAGAAGCCTGACTGAAAATGATATCTATCAGATACTGGGCGAGATGGCCGGGAAAGGCATCATATTCTGGACTTTTAATATCCCCTTTGGGCCGCATCCTGAAAAGAATTTACGGCTTGCTCTGCAACGTATTGAAGATGCGTTTATCCGCCACTCTGCTCTGGTTATGCTGGATGAATTGGAGTCTGCCCGGCGCGGGATTGAGGCTTCAGCGGGAAATCCTGCTCATCTGGATCAGGCATTCGATAAGCTGGAACAAGTTTTCACAAAGCTAACTGGGGCTTCCGCTACAAGAAATCAAGGCAAAATTTATGCCGGAAGGACCCTGGTGTATGAGGATTGCCGACGTGATATTGACGTATCGCTAGGGCCGGAGTTGTTACAGTCAATTGCCTTGCCTCTCTCTCTCTTGCTTGAGACCACGCGCTGGCTGACCGAACATATAGCTTCAGTCTACAAAGTAAAGTGTCTTGAAATCTATTCAAAATTTGCCCGCGCTACAGGATCAGCCACGGTAGATGCCGCCCAACTCTGGGCAGAGGCGATGTTTCTGTTTTTTGATGGCGCACCTGAAATCACTAAACCTGTTCAGCAGGAGTTCCAGCGCAAATGGGACGCGATTTTACAGCTGCCTGAAAGCGGCGAGCCTGTTCATTATTCCAGCCATGAACTTCGCGCCAGAGTGCAGGAGGAATTTAAGGCTTCTGGCCCGGGGTGGATCGCTGCGCGCTACCATTCGCCAGACATTATGATTGCCGCGGATAGTGAAGATGCAATCCGGCGTGGCGACTATAAGCTGGTGATGGGCGAGATGCATGTCAGCAAAAATACGCTCGATGCCGCTCTTTTTGTAAATCAGCATCCTTCTCCAGAGACGCTGCTCGCGTTTGTGGAGCGCGACTTGGGTCTAAAAGTTGTTCCCATGCCGCTTCAGACAGAGGAGCAGGGCTGCCGCACCAATCCTACTCTGGTCAGTCCCCACAGCCTTCGGCTGGAATATCTGACCAATGTATTTACTGATAATAGGGCTAAGGCAATCCCACTTTCTTCCGTTGTGCTTGAAAACCAAGATGGAGAACTGATTGCCCGCACGCGCGATGGCCAGATTTGCATGAACTGGGTTGATCTAGTCGGCGCGCTGTTGAGTGTAATGGTTATTGATTCGTTCAAGATGATTGCACCCCGGCCGCACACTCCCAGAATTTCGATTGACCGGCTGGTCATCAAGCGTGAATCCTGGTCCTTTGCTCCTTCTGCCCTGGAATTTGCATCATGCACAACTTCAGCCGAGCGATTTTTGCATGCCCGCAAATGGGCCCAATCGCACGGAATCCCGAGGTTTGTCTTTTTCAAGGTACCGGTGGAAAATAAACCTGCTTATCTTGATTTTGATAGCCCGATACTGGTGGATATATTTTCAAAAATGGTCCGGCGGACCATTGCGGAGAATTTGCCCGATTCCAGTGTGGATGTTTCAGAAATGCTGCCTCAGCCAACTCAGGCGTGGCTGCCGGACATTAACGGTCAGCGCTACACAAGTGAATTGCGTATAGTTGCGGTGGATAATCGAAGATAAAGATTTGCTGCTAACACAATAGCGTTTCAAGAACGAATATTGAAAGGAAAGGCTTGCACCTGATGCAAGCCTTTTTTATTTTTTGCCAAAGCTAGTTGCCGGCTATTGGCTTGACTTCCGAAACAGTCAGCATGTTCGTGTCTTTATCCAGTGTTCCTTTTACGCGGACGTGCTGCCCCACGTGATCTTTCAGCGCATCAGGATTCGTAACTTTAACCACTGATTTTTCGGCGGTTACAAAGACCAGCTTTGCGCCTTGTTTGAGGCATGTTTTGCTGCATTCAGCATCAACCTTGGCGCCGCATCGGTCGTCACTGACCCAGCCGTCCCACGATCCGGCTGCAGCCAATGACGTGGTGCTCAGAGATGCGGCCGCTAGCAGAATAAACAAAATCTTTTTCATGTAGTTCTCCTTTGGTGATAGCTACTAACAAAGCGCAGCCAGAATGCTGTAAGCAACCAGCTTCGCAAATTTTAAACTTAGACTGCTGTTAGTAATCGCAAGGATGCAAATTTCTTTGCTTGCAATTCCCATTTTGGGCCTGAATGCATTTCTTTAGCGGAGGTTGCTTGCTCACTGCGAACGGGTAGGCGCCACAGCACAGCCTAACTGCCGGTACCAACGCATTCCACGAAATGATCCTCTAATGGCTTGGAGGTTCGATCCCGACTAGCTCCACCATATTCTCCACGCGCAGAATTGGGAACACCGGGACGATATTAATTGGCGGCGCTGTCGCTCCTCCTCCCGCGCCATGATCATCAGCTATAAGTCATACTTGCGGCAGACGATGGTTGCATCGCTGCCTTCCCGTGCTATGAAGCCTTCAGGGCGGGGATGGTTTTCTGGCAGGCTGTAAGTCTGGTCCATCAGCCAGAATGAAACCTTGGACGATGCCTTTAGCTCCATTTCCACATCAACCCCGCTGGCGGGTATGCCAAACAAGATGAGGCGCATCTTCTCTCGAGGAAGGCCGGAGACGATCATTCGATCTGCAATCTTTATGGAAACAGGCTCTGCGTTATCTAACACCAGATAGATTCTATTTGCGTTCCTCTGGGACCTTACGGTCATTCGAATTTTATGCAGGCCGCCATCACTCGTATTTGCTTTAAGTTCCATGACAGGTGGTGGAATGTCCAGTTTAGACGCCGGGCCGGAAAGCACCGGATATTCAGATCCGGCAAGATATCGGGGTATTGGCCGCGGCTTTGAATTTCTGGCGATAAGCTGCGAACTCCAGTCATCGGTTGAGCTGTCGTAGCTGAACCACACAGCAGCTTTATCATCCGCATTTAAACTGTAGCTGACCGTGTCAGAATACGGATGTTCACCTCCATGCTCTGATTTAACGGCGCCAGTCACCATCAGGGAGACTGCCCCGATCAGAAGTACCAGCATCACTGGACGCGATGCACGTTGCGGCACAGCTATGTCCAAAAACAAGATGGAAGCTAAAAAGGCCAGGCCCAAGAGCAAACCAACAGCGGCGACTGTGCCCCATTGAAGCGTCAGAAAGATATATAGTAACCACGCCAGAGGGGCTGAGAGAAGAATGCTTGCCGCAACACCTACGAGACCTGCCAGCCAGGCCATCTTGCTTTTGAGTATTTCAAGCAGCAGCAAGACTGCCAGGGCCAGAAGCAAGGGCCAGAATAGGAGATGGCTTCCTGCGGGAAAGAAAAAGGCGACTGGCCAACTGAGTATGTTCAGCAGCAGCAGGCCGGCGAGCGCAAGTTCCCATGCGCTGAATCTCTTGCGAAGCCATGAAAATATCAAAATAAACGCGCATGTGCCCAAGAGAACAAAGCCAGCCAGCAAACAAGTATTCCCCGTGCAGTCGCTGATGGTTACGTGTCCGGCAACAATATGGAGGACTAACCATGCCGCGGCGCCCATTAGCAATGGAATCACGATGACAATACAAGCGCATGCGAGGGCAGCCAGCAAGATATGCTTCCATTGAACATCTGCCCGCCGCTTGGTCACTGTTACGAGCAGGACGAGCAAAAGCGTTGCGATAATTTCACCCGGGAGAATCCAGCGCTGATCATAATGGACAAGATTGCTGCCAAACCAATTGAAGAAGATCTCATCACCAGGAGTTTGAGCGAGATGATTCAAGTCAGCCTGGCCGAATTCGCGGGCCAGGCTCAACGTATAGGTGCCTTGATGCTGCAGCGACGCCGCGCTCAGGTTTTCCGGGGTGTCAAGAGGTGAATGGTATGCCTCAAGGCGTTCACCGAAAGCAAAGTTGAGGCCCGCCGTGTGCGATGGGCGGAATACCGTAAGATCGGTATCATTGGGGAGCAACTTGTAGAGGTTATAAAAAAGTGAAGATCCTATTGGATAAGGCGCAGCTTTTGCGAACGCTTTAATCAGGAGACGATTGCCGCCGCTGGTTTCAAACAGCATGGAAGGCCCACGGTCCCCGCGCGCCTCAAAATTAAGAATGACGCCAATATCCTTCATCCATGGATGCGACGAAGCAAACGCTTCTGCCCCCAGCAATCCTGGCTCTTCACCATCAGTAAAGAGAACGATAAGGTCGTTTTTCAGCGGGAGCTGAGCATCGGCCCGGAGAACGCGCAGGCTTTCCAGAATGGCGGCTACGCCGGATGCATCATCGGCGGCGCCTGGCGCACGATCAACCGAGTCATAGTGGGCCATAAGCATGACAGCTTTGGAATTGGCGCTGCCCGCCAATCTGCCGATTACGTCGTGCGGAAAACCCGCACTCACGCCACGAGGAGTCTTCAGAATGCCAAGCGCCGAAAACTCCTGTGGAGCGAATCCGAGTGCTGAAAGCTGGGCCAGCAAATACTCCCGCGCGCCTATGTTTGACGCATCACCCATTGGATGAGGCATGCGTGCAATTGCGCGCACGTGAGACATTGCCCGTTCAGCCGAGAATTGATTCGCAGGCGCCGTGGCAGGTATGGAAGCCGGCGGTTTCAGCCCCCTTACTGACACAAACGTCAGCAGAGCAATGCAGGACCATCCGAGCACTGCATAGAAGACCGGCGCAGAGGAGATTCTTTCTTGTGACGATGCTTTTACGGGCTGAGTGCTCATTGCGCTCCATATTGTAAGCTCGTTGAGCAGACCCAACAAGGTGCCTCAACGAGCTGCTTAAACTCCAAGATCCAGCCTTCTTCTTCAGTACCGCATATTTAAGGAAAGCAGCAACATTGTAAGCCGCAAATTCAATGCGCTGAAACCTCAACCACTCGTTGCTCAGGGGCCTTGGGTATGTCAGCTACGACACGCCCTTCTTCGAACTTCACAAGGCGGTCACATACATGGTAGTAACGATCGTCATGGCTGATTACAAAGACGGTTTTATGACGCGCTTTGAGTTCAGGGAGCAAGTGAAGGTAGAAAATCTCTTTGAAATATGGGTCCTGATCAGCAGCCCACTCGTCGAACAAATAGATAGGACGGTCTTCAAGATATGCGCTCAACAAGGCAAGCCGCTTCCGCTGGCCCTGCGACAATTCGGTCGTAGAGAACCTGCCGTTTTCAACCTGCACTTTATGTGCAAGCCTCAATTGATCTAAGAACTGCTGAGCGCGGGCATCCAGGTCAACTTCCGTGAGGCCCAGCAATTGCTCAAACAGGAAGAAATCGGAAAAAACAACCGAAAAGAGTTGCCGGTATTTTTCTTTTTCTTCCGCCGTTCTAATTGGAATTCCATCCAGGAGAATATCGCCGGTTTCCGGTGTGTAGAGCCCGACCAGCAGCTTGGCAAGCGTTGTCTTCCCGCTTCCGTTTCCCCCGGTGATAAACACCATCTCGCCAGGGCTAAAGACCAAGTTCACGGGACCCAGCACAAAATTACTGGGTTCACCCTCGCGCTGGTAGGTATGAGTAAGGGAGAGAAGCTCCAGCCGCTTCCAATCTTCGACCCGTTCTTCATTCACGCGGGTTTCTTCTGATCCCTTTTCAGTCAAGGATAGGCCCAGCCGCTGCACATTGTTCAAGGCGACATTGGCACGACCCAGCACGGGGAGCGTGTTCATGATCGTCTGCAATGGAGTCATCAGATAAAGGAGGGTGATGGTATAGCCTGTCAGTCCAGCAGTACCCAGATGCTGGAATGAAGCCAAACCAAAAATAATGATGCCAACAACGACGAATACCAGGGTCTGTCCCCAGCTTGCCGCCGCAGTATAGATCTTCATGCCGGAGATGTTATTCCCCCGGAAGGAAGCGGCCGTAGGCTCAAGGACCTGATTTAGGAAAGCACGACGGCGGCGAGCATGGATTTTAAGTTCTTTAGTGCCCTGTGTGACCGCACGAAAGTGGGCAAGGATGGCATCGCCGTCAGTCCGCGCTTTACGAAGGACCGCTTGCGCTTTGATTATCGGGTATTGATAGCCAATGATTCCTATCACCATGAAGCCCAGCACAATGGTCAACAGCAATGGGGAAAGAATACCCATGTACACCAGGCATCCCAGCGCTATAGTGGCATTGATACACAGAATAGGGACAAAAAGTACTGTGGAAGTGATGTTTGGCACGTCATCCGTAAGCGCGCCCAGAAGACGCGCAGGCCCCAGTTGTTCTAAATGGCGCAGGGGGGCTGCGAGTATCTGCCGGCACAAATCTATGCGCAATGTGTACAGCGCGCCTTGCCCGAGGCGATTTAATAGTAGTTCTGAAAGATAACGGGATACCGGAAGCACCAAACACAGACCCACGAAGATCAAAATCAGTGAACTGGAAGGAGAACCATTTCTCCTTATCGCCGAATTGATTGTGGCAAGTAAAGCGGCATTGCTGGCGCCGCTAAAGATACCCGCCACCAGGCTCCAGATGACGGTACTCCGGGAATGTTGAAAGAAAAACTTTATAAGATTCACGAGACTGCTCCCCGGTCTTATATGTTCGGTTTTAACCCATGCGTTCTTTTTCGCCAGGACGAGAGGGATGAATCACCCATCTGGAGGCGCGCCGTGTTCCTGGTCCGCCTCAGATACGCTGCACATGCAAGCTGAAACGATCTATTCATAACGCAAGGCGATTATGGGATCTACGCTGGCGGCGCGGCGCGCCGGAATGATGCAAGCCGCAAATGCAACCGCCGTCAACACGACTGCAACAACCACAAAGGTGAGAGGATCGCGCGCCGGTACACCATAGACAATGCTGGAGACAGCGCTGCCCATGGCCAGTCCTCCCAAAAGACCGGCCACGATGCCGATCATGCCTACGATCATGCCTTGACCAATGACAAGCCGCATCACGTTGCGGGGTTGAGCGCCGAGCGCCATACGCAACCCGATTTCGCGGGTGCGCTGGATCACGGAATAGGAAAGGACGCCATAAATGCCGATGGCAGCGATCAACAGCGCCACTCCCGAAAAGACGCCGAGCAGGATGGCATTCATACGCGGCTGCGCCGCATTGAGAGAGAGATAATCGTCCATGGTGCGCACTTTTGCCAGTGCGAGTTCCGAATCAAGTTCATTGACCTTGCGGCGGATGGAGGGCAACAGCGCTGTTGGAGAGCCATCGGTGCGGACAACGACGTCCATGCGAGGCCAGACGCGAGCGGCCAGAGGGAAATAAAGCGCGGGCGATTCCTGGTTAAGAGCAGTATTGCGAACATTGCCCACGACGCCAACTATAGTGAACAAGGTAGAGGGATCAGCAGACCGATGCAGGGTCCGCCCGATCGGGTCCGAGTCACCCCATAGTTTTTTGGCCGTAGTTTCGCTAATGATCGCAACGCGGGGAGCAGGTGGCGCATCGGCATCCGTGAAGTTGCGGCCACGGTACAACGGGATTTCCAGCGTTTTGAAGTAGCTGGGGCTGACGATGCGCCAATCGATAGGGAGCGCGATGCCGGCCGGCAGAGCGGACCCGCTATCCGGCATCATAGGCGTAGTCGTGTAATTTCCTGCACCCAAAGGAACGGCACTGGAGATGGCCGCGCCCTTTACCCCCGGTAGTGATGTCAATGATTCAAGCAAGGAACTGTAGAACAGGGGCGCTTTGCTGTTCAGTGGATATTTGGCCGTGGGGGGTGCGAGTTGAAACGTGATCAGCCCATGCGAGTTGAAGCCGAGCTTCGCTTGCTTGAGGTTGAGCAGGGTTTGAATCAATAATCCGGCGCCTATTAGCAGAATAGCCGAGAGAGCGAGTTCGATAGCCGCCAGGCCATGGCGGAGCTGGGCACGCATCTTACCTGTGGACCCGCGGCCCATTTTCTTGAGAACAGAATTGAGGTCAGTCTTGGAAGAGCGCAAGGCGGGCGCAATCCCGAATGCCAGGCCGGTAAGCACAGTCAGCCCCAGGGCAAATATCAGTACGGTGACATCGATCGGTATCTCGGGTAGCGGCAGAAGGTCTGGAGGAATAAGCCGGTCACTGAGATAGACGGCCCAAAGTCCCAGGCCAACTCCAATGACCCCGCCAATTAGGGAGATGGTCACGCTCTCTACGAGGGATTGAACGAGCAAGCGGCGGCGACTGGCGCCCATCGCCGCGCGCATAGACATCTCCACTTCGCGAGCAGCCGCGCGCGACAGCAGCAGGTTAGCAATATTGGCACAGGCAATCAGCAGCACAAAAGCGACCGCCCACATGAGCACAAGCAACCCAGTCTTCAAGTCGGAGCTCACGTAGGTATCAAACAATGTGATTAGCTCGATGCTCCAATCGCGCACCTCCGGATATTGCTGTCCGACCCGTTGCGAGATGATGTCCATCTCAGCCTGGGCATCCCGCCGCGTCGCGCCGTCCCTGAGACGTCCGAATACCGTCATCACATGGTTCAGACGGTTCTCTTTTGAGGGATCAATGACAAGAGGGATGAAGAGTTCTCCATTGCCAAACAGGAACATGCTTTTAGGCGCGATGCCAACCAGCGTAGTTGGTGCGCCGTCAATAATGATGATGTGGCCCAGGACGTTTGGATCGGAGCCAAAACGGCGCTTCCAAAGGCCTTCACCTATCATAGCCACGGGAGCTGCACCGGGTTTCTCTTCACCATCGGTGAATCCCCGGCCGGCAACAGGACTCACGCCCAGCACCCGCATGAACGCCGGGCTGATGCGATTCCCGGTGACCTGTTCGGGGTCACCTGAGCCGGTTATGGTGAAGTTCTGGTATCCGATCGCTGCGATGTCCGCAAAGCTATGTACCTGCTCCCGCCATGAAGCGAAGTTCAGAAGAGAAGCGCCGAAGTTCCTGAGATTCAGTTTGTCGTTCTTTTCCGCTATTTGTATGATCCGGTCCGGCTTTGTGAACACGAAGGGCCGGAGCATCACAGCATTGACAACGCTGAAGATAGCGGTATTAGCCCCGATAGCAAGCGCAATTGTCAGGAGAACCGCGGCCGTAACGATTGGCGTCCGGCGCATCATGCGGAGCGCATAGCGGAAGTCAGCGAAAAGCATGCGGGAGTCCTCTTTCTAAAGAAATCCGGTCAATCATACTGCAATTATCGCCCTGATATGCATCTTATGAGTTCTTTTGCATGCTTTCAGAAACTGCAGTCGAGCATGGGAGCTTCCCTCTTCTTTCAATCACTGCAATGAGGATGTTCGATGATCCGTCATCATTGATTGTTCCATTTCGTGAATCAGTTCCATTCCGCTCTTCAGCTTCCGCCATTCGCCTGATCAGTTCCCGGGTGGACGAAAATCTATCGCGGACCATAGCTGGGCGGGGCTGAAGACACGTCCCTGGGTGACGGTCCAGTACACGCGACGGATATTGCGGATATCCTCAAGTGGATTAGCATTCAAGATCACGAGATCAGCGCGTTTTCCAACCGCAATCGTTCCCAGCTCGGAAGATACCCCAAGCACAGCAGCAGGCGTTATGGTGGCGCAACGAATGGCCTGCAGCGTCGTCAGCCCGGCCTGAACCAGTAGCTCCAATTCACGATGGAGACTATGTCCGGGCACAACCTGGTCACTTCCCGCCAGAATAGGAATGCCTGAATCGTAAAGCAACCGCGTAGCTTTGAGTGAAACCTGAAATGACGCAATAGCGCGCGCTTCGTTTTCGCGTGGAACACCTGCGTTATTGAGAATCACGGCCATCTCGGGTGGAAGCAGGGAGACTGACGGCTCAATCTCGCTAAAGGGCCGACCTCGTGAATGGAGGTTGAATTCGTTGCGGGCCAGAGTCGGCTCAATGACGGTATGATGATCGAGAAAGAGGCGGATGGCTTTTTGCGCTTCGGGCGAATTTGCGCTGATGTCACTGCTTCCCTGCGGACGCATGACGCGCGCGGCAAAATTGATGTGATTGATCTGGTCCATTCCAGCGCTAACTCCCTGAAGGGCATTCATCCCCGTGGGAATGTGACCAGTCACCTGCATGTTGACCTGATGCGCCTCCGCAGCCACGACAGAAACAAGCTCGGGCTTCATTGACTGGTAAATCTTCACTTCTTCAAAACCCAGATCGTGGTATCGGCTGATGATGCTGTGGACTCGGGCCGCATCTTCGGCGTGTTCGCTGGTGAGAGAGCCGGGATCAGAGTCAATCAGGCCCGCCGCATAGATGTAGGGTCCTAATTCCCGGCCGGAATTGATGGCCTTGCGAAGGGGGACAAGAAATTCAATTTCATTGCCGACGTCGCGAACGCTGGTGATGCCGCTGGCCAGATATGCCAGGGCCCATTCCCATTGTTCGAAATGCGCGTGGGTGTCCCACAATCCAGGCAAAATGAATTTGCCGCTGGCATCAAGAACAGCAGCTCCAGCGGGAACTTCGGCTGTGTTTCCGAGGGCGGTAATCTTTCCATCACGGATTACAAGGGTGGCATCAAGCAAGGGTGCAGAGCCATCGGGATTGATGATGGTAGCGTGCGTGAAAGCTATCACACCTGACGCGATGGGACGGAGATTCGCGCTCGCTTGCGCAAGATCGGCAACGGCGTCGGCCGCAGCCTGATTCACAAGTTGTTTCATGGCCGGCGCATACTGTGGCCGCAAGGCTTCAAACCTGTCCTCTTCCGCATCGGTCCCGATGACGGCGGCAATCTGTTGTTGCGCATTCAACCAGACGGTCTCATTGCCCCACGTAACGCCGTGAATGGAATATCGTCGCAGACGTTCGCCTTGCACCTGGTCCTGCCCACGCAACCGTATGCGTATTTCTCCTGCAGGCAGCAGCTTAATAGAGCTAGGACGACCTTGTTTGTTCCAGTAGGCGAAAAGCAGTTCCTGGGTCAGCAAGGGAGCATTTTGGACCATGGTAAAGAAATGCCGGGGAAGAGTTGCTGTTCGCGGCTTGGTGTCTTCCAGAATTTCGGCCTGCTTCCCGGCTATTTTTATTTGCAGGTTGAGATCGGAGCGGGTGGAGTTCCGTCCTTTCACAACATAAGTCTTAGGAACAAATGAGGGACTAGTTTCGATCTCAGCATCCAGCGGGACGGAGTCGCCTGTGAATTTCAGTTCGAAATGGGCTGTGCAGTGCAGTCCGGCTGAGTGGTCGCACTTATCAACTTCTTCTCCTACGGGGTGCTGATATTTGAATAGAAGAAAGGTTGGAGAAGAGGAGGCGGCATTTTGAGCATGACTCAAAGACCCTTCCAGAAGGACTAGAGTCAAAATGGAATAGAAAGAAAATCGATGAACATTCATCCATTGCACTCCTGCCCCGGCCACCCTCGGCCAAGAATTCCTTGGCTACATCCGCTTCGAGCAGCCGGTCCGCTCCTCGCACACCTCGTACCATTTCGGTTCTGGATGAAGATGGTTTTTCAGCAGCCTGCTAAAATTCTGCTGGCGCGATGGCGTGAAATCTTATAATATATCGCTGCCTTTGCAGCACGTGATGATAGCAAAATTTTTTTATCGGAATAACCGTGCCTGCAACCATCGGTGCGTAGAAGTGCGCCGCTAATCAAGCAGAGCCCTCCGAAGCGCGTCGGGAACACCAGCTGTAATTCAGGAAGGCAATACGTTGAAAGCATCCGCCTCCGATCTTCCGGCAAACCTATCGGCGGCCAAACGCTTGCTTATAGAAAAGCGTTTGCGTGGAGAAAAGATCACCAGTTCTGTGCCGCCACTGGTGCCATCTCCTCACGCGGGCGCGATGCTTCCGCTTTCCTATGCGCAACAGCGGATGTGGTTCATTGACCAACTGACGCCGGGCCGATCGTCCTACAACATTCCTGGGGGAATGCGGCTGGAAGGCCCGCTCAATTTCGACGCTCTCCGGAACAGTCTTTATGAGATTGTGCGCAGGCATGAATCTTTGCGCACCCGTTTTGTGTCCGTCAAAGGTGAACCGAGGCAGGTTATCGATGAGGAAGTGCGCCTTGATCTGGAAACAACCGATCTAAGCGCCACTCCAGAAAACGAACGGGAAGCCGAGGCGAAACGCCTGGCCCGCGAGGAGGCGCGCAAACCATTCGATCTGGAGCACGGGCCCCTGTTCCGGGTGAAGGTGCTGAAGCTGGATGAGCAGGAGCACGTGCTTCTAGTTACCATGCACCACATTAGTTCTGACGGATGGTCTACCGACATCCTGGTGCGGGAATTCGCGATGCTTTATGGGGCGTTGAGCAGCGGGGCCCCATCGCCATTACCGGAACTTCCAGTTCAATATGCCGACTATGCGGTGTGGCAGCGGTCGTGGATGAAAGGAAGCGTGCTCGCGGACAAGCTGGCCTACTGGAAGAAGCAATTGACGGGAATTCAGACGCTGGAGCTGCCCACGGACAGGCCTCGTCCGGCAGTGCAAGGGCAGAGCGGCGCTACGCTCGATTTTGAACTCGACAACCAGCTTACAGACAGCATGCGCGAGCTGGCCCGCAGCCAGGGCGCCACCTTATATATGGTGTTGATGGCAACGCTGCAGCTCCTGATCTACCGCTACAGCGGCCATCGCGACATCCTGGTTGGCTCACCGGTCGCTGGGCGGATCCAAAGACAGATCGAAGGCCTGATCGGCCTGTTCGTCAATACCCTGGCCATCCGCACAACCTTCCAGAAAGAACTGACTTTTATCGAGTTGTTGGGGCGGGTAAAGAAGACGACGCTGGAGGCTTTCGGCCATCAAGACGTTCCCTTTGAGAAGCTGGTGGACGCGTTGCAACTGGAACGCGATCTGAGCCGCGCGCCGCTATTCCAGGTGGCTTTCGCCTTGCAAGGCGCGCCTCCTCAATTTGAGCTTGGTGCGTTACGAGTGCGGCCCTTCCTTGTGGACAACGGCACTGCCAAGTTCGACCTGACGCTGATGATGGGCGAAGGGAACTCTATTCAGTGCTGGCTGGAATACAACACGGAGTTGTTTGACGAAGCCAGCGCTATGGGGATGCTGCATCACTTCAAAATCCTGTTGCAGCAGATCACGCGGAACCCGCAGGCCAGTGTTGATGCAATTCCGCTGCTCAGCGACGTGGAGAGAGCTGTATTGCGCTCCGGCTGGCATGGCGAAACAGGTGCGCAGCCACGCAAGCAGGGAGTGGGCGCGCTGGTGGCGGCGCATGCTGAAGAACATCCGGACGCGCTGGCGCTGGTCAGCGACGGGATCCGGCTGACGTATCAGCAATTGAACCAGCGGGCCGGAGAACTGGCTTTACAAATTCATGGCGCGGCCGGTCCTGCCCCACGGGCAGGAATTGCTTTGGAGCGCGGCATAGATCAGGTAGTTGCAGCGCTGGCAGTGATGAAGGCTGGCGGCATCTTCGTGCCTCTTGATACTGAAGAGGCGCAGCCACGGCTGCGCCAGATGCTGGCAGATGCCAGGATCGGCGTCATCATCACGGAAGATAAATTCAAGGAACATTTTTCCGCGTCCTCCCTCAACCTTCCGTTATTGCTTGTCGATAACGCTGCAGCGGAGACCCAGCCCCAAAACAACACATTCGCGGGGCCGGAGCCTGGCAGCGTCGCGTGCATTCTTTACCGATCGGGCGCTGTCGGAAAGCCGCAGGGCGTGGTGGTTACGCAAGGGGCATTGTCGGGCGCAAACTTTGGCCCGGCATTGGACTATAAGGCAGAGGACCGGATCGCATTGGCGATCAACTTCAGCCACGAAACCGCGGCGCTTCAGGTTTTCGCGGCATTGGCCACCGGAGCCTGTGCCGTGAACCTAACGCAGAAGCCGGCACTCTCGCCCTGGCAGATTTCCAAACTGTTGCAGGACCAGCGGGTCACAGTGCTGTGTGCGCAGGCAGAGCTGCTGGATCGCATGGCCCGGTCGTTTTCGGTGGGACTGAAGAAACTTCGGCTCATCGTGTGCGATGACGAGCCTGGTATCGCAAGCCGCTTACCTGAAAAGTTCCGTGCCGGAATGGGCGAGCGCGCTTTCGCAGTTTATGGAGCCACCGAAAGCGGGAAATGGTCCGCACTCTATTCGCTGCGGAAAGCCGGCGCCATCGCTCTAGAGAATGTTGAGGCTGGCACGCACATTCACCTCCTCGATAGCCAGTGCGAGCCAGTTGCCAACGGCGTGGCGGGAGAGATCTTTATCGGCAGCGATGACCTGGCGCTGGGCTATGAGCAGCTTCCTGAAGTTACTGCCGATGCTTTTGTTCCTAACCCAATATCCCAGGTCCCAGGGGCAAGACTGTACCGGACGGGTGACTGGGGAAGACGCCTTCATGATGGGCGGCTTCAATTCCTGGGGCGTCGCGATGGACGGACCACGGCCCGGGGAACACGGGTCCACACCACGGAAATTGAGAGTGTCGTGATCCAGCATCAGGCGGTTAGCGAAGCAGCCGTTATAGTCCAGGAAAAGGATGGGTTCAGGGAGCCTGGCATTGCGGTATTCGTCGTCCCGGCAGAGGGAAAAACGGTTGTCCCTGAAGAGTTGCGCCGGTTCTTGCAAGAACGATTGCCCGAGGCGATGCTGCCATCGGGCATAGCTGTGGTGCAGGAGATTCCACGCACTGTAACCGGTGGTCCGGATGTTCGCGCCCTTACCCAGAAGCTGGCAGAGAAGAAACATGTAGGGCCGCGCAATCCCATGGAAGAGATCTTATGCGGTATCTGGTCGCAGTTGCTGGGACGCGAGCGCGTGGGCGTGCATGACAACTTCTTTGAAATAGGCGGCGATTCCATTCTCAGCGTGCAGGTAATAGCCCAGGCGCGCAAAGCAGGTTTACAGATTACGCCGCGGCAAATGTTTGAGCAGCAAACCATCGCCGAGCTTGCGGAGGTCGCCACGGTCATCGCCGCGGCGGAAACGGAAGTCAATGAGGCTGAAACCACCATGAGTGGCCCGGTCCCTCTCTCGCCGATCCAGAGGCTCTTTTTCGATTGGCAATTGGCGCATCCGGAACACTTCAATCAGGCGGTTCTACTGCAAATCAAGCCCGGTATAGATTCTGGAGCGCTGGAAAAAGCATGGGCGGCATTACTGCAACACCATGACGCTTTGCGCATGAGATATGAACGAGGAGAAGCGGACTGGAAGCAGATATGCGAAGACCGCATCCCCGAAGGAACATACCGGCGCAAGGACCTCAGCAAGCTGGCCGGCATCGAACAGAGAACAGAACTGGAACGGGACGCAAGGCAGGTGCAAGGGAGCTTTGATCTGGCTGCCGGACGCCTGGTGGCTGCCATGGAGTACGACCTGGGCCCGCAGAATGGCCGCCGCCTGTTGCTGGCTATTCACCATCTGGTAGTGGATGGAATTTCATGGCGCATTCTTTTGGAAGACCTGGAGCGGGGCTACGAGCAACTTCAAGCCGGCCAGGACATCAGCCTGGGACGCCGGACATCCTCGTTCAAACGATGGACAGAAGGACTGCAAAAGTACAGCGAGACGGAAGCATCGCGACAGGAGGCCGAGTATTGGACACGGTCCCGGCAGAGCAAACCCGTTCCGCGCGACTTTTCCGGGACGGAAGCGGAGAACACGGTAGAAAGCGCGAAGACCATTACCGTGCAGATGGAAAAGGCGGAAACCCAGGAGCTGTTGCAC